>OCVV010000125.1_pt1 | contig 77763 bp, 67 predicted proteins | sample 1539721 | NCBI WGS metagenome assembly OCVV01 (sample SAMN02144230, study PRJEB22623) | gut metagenome | biome: sheep rumen | host: Ovis aries | place: New Zealand
CTTCAATATCGAAGAAGTCTAGGACTCATAGCTGCTTGATCTGTAGTGGACATTGATTGGTAAATGGTCCAAGAAAATGTCCGCACCCCCCTTTTATCTTTTTGAATGTGCAGGGTTTTGCCGCCTACAATCAGGCAAATGGCTTCCGCAAGGGGGATGAACTTCTCAGCCAGATTGCGGAGATTATCCGTGTCTACTGGCCTAACCGTCTGCTGTCCCGTGTGGGGGCGGACCATTTCATTCTGATGACGTATGATGAGGATCTGACCGGACGGCTGCAGCAGCTTCAAAACAGTGTGCGCAGGGATACTGGTGTCAGTGTACAGGCGGGTATCTATTACAATCAGCCGGGCGAACCGTCGAATCTCTGCTGTGACCGGGCGATGATGGCCTGCAACAGCATCCATCAGGACAAGAAGCGGCTGTGTGTCGTCTATGACAGCAATCTGGGAGAGATGAAAGCACGCCAGCAGTACATCTTTGACCATATTGACGAGGCGATTGCTGCCGGCCATATTCTGACATACTATCAGCCGATCATAGACGCGAGGACCGGAAGAGTCTGTCACGAGGAGGCGCTTGTCAGGTGGAGGGATCCGGCCTTCGGGATCCTGTCTCCTGCTGCATTTGTCCCGGTGCTTGAACAGAATCATCTGACAGCCCTGCTTGACCTGACGATGCTTGACAATGTGATCCGGGATCTCAGGGAGAAGGAGAAGGCGGGTATCCGGCTTGTACCGGTCTCTGTCAACCTCTCCCGATATGATTTTGAGAGCTGCGATATGGTGACGGAGATCTGCGACAGGGTTGACCGGTCAGGCTATCCGAGAGACCTCTTCGTGATGGAGATCACGGAAAGTGCATTTGCAAAGGACAGCAATCTGATCCGGAGAGAGGTCAACCGTTTCCGTGAAGAGGGCTTTCAGGTCTGGATGGACGATTTCGGGAGCGGATACTCCACGCTGAATACACTCCAGACCTTCGAGTTTGATGTGATGAAGATCGACATGCAGTTTACCAGGGGCCTCACACGCGACAGCCGGAATTATGTTATCCTCTCGGAAATGATTCGGATGGCGGACAAGCTCGGGATCGGGACGGTTTGCGAGGGGATCGAGACGGAGGATCAGAGAGAGATCATGCGCGAGCTGGGCTGCAGTCAGCTGCAGGGCTACTTCTTCGGGAAGCCCGAGAATCTCGTAACAACCATCGCGAAGCGCGCAGAAGCGTGATACAGGAAGAGCGGCAGAGAGTTCCGGGATAAGCCCGCAGCAAAAACAGTGCGCCGGCGGCACGCAGAGCAGAAGCAGGCAGATCCGGCGGCCCCGGATAAACAAAGAGTACAAGGAGGAACAGATGGATTACAGGGAACGGTACGGCATATGGATGGAAAAGCTGCCGGAGGACGATCCGCTGCGGGCGGAGCTTGAAGCGCTGGCAGGAGATGAGAAGGAGATCCGGGAGCGCTTCATTCAGGATCTGCAGTTCGGCACAGCCGGTCTGAGAGGTATCGTCGGCGCCGGGACGAACTGTATGAACATGTATACCGTCGGACGTGCGACGCAGGGCATCGCAAACTATATCTGTGCACAGGGCGAAGCGGCAAAGAAAAAAGGTGTTATCATCGCGCACGATCCGCGCCATTTTTCAAAGGAATTCTCCGAGCTGACAGCTGGCATCCTCGCAGAGGCTGGGATCCGGGTCTATACATTTCCGGATCTCCGACCGACCCCGGAGCTGGCCTACCTGATCCGGAAGCTTGGAACAGTCTCGGGCATCAACATCACGGCCTCCCACAATCCGAAGGAATACAATGGTTACAAGGCCTACTGGGAGGACGGCTGCCAGGTCAGCTCCGATGTGGCGGACGGCATGATGGCGGAAATCGAGAAGGTGGATTATTTTGACGGCGTGCGCCGCGGGGATGTCGAAGCCCTGAAGAAGGATGGGATGATCACGGTTCTCGGCCCGGAATATGACCGCATGTACCTCGACGAGATCGAGTCGATCGCAATTCACAGTGGCGGCGAGCTGGATCTGACTCTTCCGATTGTCTACACGCCGCTTAATGGCGCGGGAGCTGTTCCCTTCAGCCAAATGATGGCCGACCGGGGTTTTACAAACTTTCACATTGTGCCGGAACAGCAGAATCCAGATCCCGACTTTACGACGGTCGGCTATCCGAACCCGGAGGATCCGAAGGCCTTTCGCCTTTCCGAGCAGCTCGGGAAAAAGACCGGTGCGGAGCTTCTCATGGCGACAGATCCGGATGCGGACCGGTTTGCGATCGAGATTCTCTCCGATGACGGCGAGTACGTTCCGCTGAACGGCAACCAGACGGGCTATCTGCTGGTGAACTATATCCTCCAGGGCAGAAGGGCGGCAGGAACGCTTCCGGAGAATGGGGCGATGGTGAAGTCCATCGTGACGTCGACACTTTCCACCGAGATTGCAAAGGCCTACGGTGTCCGGATGTTCGAGTCGCTGACTGGGTTCAAGAATATTTGCGGGCGTATTCCGGAGGTGGAGAAGCTCGGTTACCAGTATCTGTTTGGCTATGAGGAGTCGGTCGGCTATGCCTCCTGTCCTCAGATCCGCGACAAGGACGGCATCAGCGCCGGTATGCTGGTGGCGGAAGCCGCAGCCTACTACAAGAATCAGGGAAAGACACTCTGGCAGGTGCTGGAGGAGATCTTTGAGCAGTACGGATTCTACAATGAGCTGGAGCCGAACATTGTGCTGAAGGGCGTGGAGGGTGCCGCCCGCATCGGACGGATGATGACCTGGCTGCGCGGGAACCTGCCTGCACAGGTGGCAGGCTTCAGGGTCACGCAGATGATCGACTACAAGGATGGCTATGAGGATATCCCTGCCTCCAATGTGCTTCGTTTCTTCCTGGACAACGGCAGCTGGTTTGCGGTCCGCCCGTCCGGAACCGAGCCGAAGATTAAGTTCTACTTCTACTCACGGCAGGAGAGTGCGGAGGCTGCGGCAAGAGTGAATGAAGCGATCCGGGATGAAATCTTCAGCCTGATCAATAGTGTTCAGTAAAGCGGAAAGAGCGGGACATACGGAGCAAGGCGGGCAGAGCAGGCAGCAGACAGAGCAAGGCGGACAAAGCCGGACGGAGCATGGCAGACAGTGCAAGAGAGGCAGAGCCGGGCGGACGGAGCAAGGCAGACAGTGCAAGGCATGCAGAGCGGGGTGGAAACGAGAGAGGGCAGCAGGATGCCTAAGGCGCATAGAAGAAAACAGATCACGTACTACCAGAGGAAGAGAAGAGACAAGGAGCAGGAAACAGGCGCTCTTCGGCATGCCCTTGTGATTGCGGTTGCCGGCGCCGGCGGGAAGAGTACCTATATCCGGCAGCAGGCCGAGAGGCAGGCCGGGGAAGGAAAGCGCGTGGCTGTGACCACAACGACTCACATCTATAACCCCTGCGTGCAGTACGGAATCCGGGAAAGCTGGAGCGGAGATGAGGCAGAGCCGGTGGCAGTCGTCCGGGGCGTGGCATACTTTGGCAGGCCGCAGGGCATGGACGGGCAGCCGGAAGATACGCAGCAGAGCTGGAAGCTCGGCCCGGTATCGTCGGACGCCTTCCGGCAGATCTGCAGCCGGTACGACGTCGTTTACGTGGAGGCGGACGGAAGCCACTCTATGCCGGCGAAAATCCCGCTTGAGGGAGAGCCTGTCCTTCCACCGGGAGCAGACGAGGTCGTCATTGTGATGGGACGGCATGCGGTTGGCCGCCCGCTCCGGGCTGTCTGCCAGCACTACGATGCTGACCGGCTTAAAGTCGCAGCCCGATCGGCAGACGGCAGTCCGGCATCAGACAGGGGCACAACAGCAGGCGGCGGCACAGCATCAGACCGGCGCGTGGCGGCAGAAAGCAATCCAGTATCAGACGGCAGCGAAGTATCAGTCAGGGACATAGCGGCAGACAGCCTCAAAGTAGAGGGTGGGATTACAGCGCCGGAAGATCAGGAGCCGCAGACGCCTCTGACGGAGGCGCAGCTGCGCCATTTGGCGGAGACGTGCTACATCCGTCCGCTTCGGATCCGGTATCCGTGGATCCGAAGCACCTATTATCTGAGTGATATGTATCGCCTGGGAGAGAAGGAACACGTCACCGAGGTGACATTTATTCTGATGGCATCTGGTTTCGGAAGACGCTACTCAGGAAGCGAGAACAAGCTCCTTGCAGACTTTCATGGCAGACCGCTGTATCTGCATGCGCTGGAGCATCTGGCAAAGTCCGCGCAGCAGCTCCGGTCTTATCAGGTGTATGTGCGGATCGGCGTTGTGACCCGGTACCCGGAGATCATGCAGCAGACTGCGGACATGCAGGATCCGGACATCACCTATCTGGAAAACCATATGGCAGAGGAGGGCATCACTTCTTCCATCCGGATCGGGACGAAGAAGGCCACCGCTGATCATGCACAGCTGGTTGTGTTTTTTGCGGCGGATATGCCCTATCTGGATGCCGGGCAGATCACCCGCTTTGTCTGCGACTGCATCTGCTCCGGCAAACCATACGGCTGCATGGCGGTTCGAGATGAGATAGAGCGAACCGTCACCACCACCGTGCCGGGAGCCTTCCGGCTGGATAAGGGGCAGGCAGCAGACAGGCTGCTGGCACTTCATGGCGACCGCGGCGCGATGCAGCTGATCCGGCAGCGCCCGTGGGACACCTACTATTTCTACACAGAGCCATCCAGTATCCGGGATATTGATCAGAAAGAAGACAGCAGATAACAGACGAAACGAGAAATGAAAACACCTCCGCTCTGATCAGCGGAGGTGTTTTCAGAAATACCTGCCTGCGGGAGGATTCCTGAAGGAACAGCTCAGGAGGCTGTCTCCTTCGGCTTGTCCGCTTCTACCCCGACGAAATCGAACTTCTTCATATCGAAGAGACCGCGGTCTGTAATCTTGATGTCAGGGATGACAATCAGGGACATGAAGCACAGCGTCATAATCGGCTCAACTGTATGGCTGACCCCGAGCGCATCATACGCCATGTTGTGCAGCACCTCCAGCGCCTGTGCGACCTCCTCGCCGCTGCGGTCGCTCATCAGACCGGCAATCGGAAGCGGCAGCGATGCAAGTACCTTTCCATCCTTCACGAGGACAAAACCGCCCTCCTGATCAATCAAAGCGTGGATTGCCGCGCTCATTTCCGAGTTGGAAATGCCCACACAAATGATGTTGTGGGAATCGTGCGCAACCGACAGCGCGACAGCGCCGTGCTGAATGCCGTAGCCCTTCAGAAGCCCCAGCCCGATCCGGCCGGTATTATGATGCCGCTCGAGCACAGCGATCTTTGCCACATCCTTTCCGGGTTCGAAGACGAAGTCGCCGTCTGCGTCCAGCTTCACATGAAGATCAGTCTCCTTTGTGCGGATTCCGCCCGGGATGATCTCGATCGTCTTCACAAAGTCGCTCTTCAGATGCAGCCGCAGGTCGTCCTCGGTAAATGCCTTCACGTGCATCGATCCTCTGACGGAGTAGATTGGTGCCTTCTCATAGGACAGCAGGTACCGGCCGTTCTCGGCGACCTTCTTGCCCTCAATGAAGACGGTCTTCACACCGAAATTCTTCAGATTGTCAAACAGCACAATGTCTGCCCGCCTGCCCGGTGCCAGTGCGCCGCGGTCCTCGAGCTTATAGCACTCCGCCGCGTTGAGTGTCGCCATGCAGATGGCCATGACCGGATCGATGCCGGCCTTCACGAGCTTCCGCAGATGGCTGTCGATATGACCCTCTCCGAGGATGGTTTTCGGCTGCCGGTCATCGGAGCAGAGAATCAGCCGTCTGTAGTTGTAGGGCGTGATGCCCGGAATCAGATTCTCCAGATCGTGGCACGCGGACCCGTCGCGCAGCTGGACATACATGCCGCGCTCCAGGCGGTCCTCCATTTCCTTCACCGTCGTACACTCATGGTCTGTCTTCACCCCTGCGGCGATATACGCATTCAGCCCTGCGCCCTCCAGCCCCGGGCTGTGTCCGTCGATCACTTTGTGCATCGACAGCGCGACCAGCAGCTTGTTCAGGTCATCGTCATTCTTTTCCAGAATTCCGGGGACGTTCATGAACTCGCCCAGCCCCGGCACGTGCCGGTCCTGCATCGGCCACTGCATGTCGAAGGCATTGACAACTGCTCCGGCGTCCTCAAATGGAGTTGCCGGCACGCAGCTAGGAATCATGTACCGGACTGACAGCTCCGTCTTTGACGCTGCCCGGATCATGTAGTTCAGGCCCTCAAGACCATAGACATTCGTGATTTCGTGCGGGTCGGCGATGACGGTCGTCGTTCCGCGCGGGACCACCATGCGCCCGAACTCCTCAGGGGAGGTGTAGGTGGATTCAATATGAATGTGTCCGTCGATCAGCCCCGGCGCCGCGTACGCTCCGCCGGCATCGATCTCCTCCTGTCCGCGGTAGTCGTCGCCAAATCCCACGATCAGCCCGTCGGTGATCGCGATGGAGCCCGGCCGGACGGTCCCGGTGAAGACATCCACAATCTGACAGTTGTAGATGACCAGATCGGCAGGGACACGATGCATGGCAGAGTCAATTACACGGATGAGTGTTTTCTTGTCCATATGTTCCATAAGACCGCCTCCTTCTTCAACTCTGATGCCAACAACTCTCGTCTGAACGATCCACGCCTGCGCCGGCGGAATCTGCATGCCCGTCTGCTTTCGGACTTGTTTAGACGAAATAGTACCTTCTATTGCAAATGATTGTATCCGGTGCTAAAATCTTGTCAAGGGATTTTACAAATTTTCTGTATCAGGAAATGGAGATTCTGTGAAAACTGAACAAAGAGTAATTGTTGTATTTCCGACAACGACCGATGCGCTTCATCTGGAATATGTGTGCCGGGCCGAGGGTGTGCCGGGGCGGATGATCCCCGTTCCCGGAAGCATCAAAGCCGGCTGCGGCCTGGCCTTCAGCGCTCCGCCGGAGACAGAACAAAGGCTCCGCACCCTGGCAGAGGCAAACAGCATCAGGGTTGACGGATTCTACAGAAGAGTCCTGTAGCAGACAGCCGGGGAAGGACAGGATACAACCTGTGGCAGAAAGGCAGGACAGGGACAATGCCGAGGGCGGCGGAGACGTGAACCCCGGCTTTCTTTATTATATGGGCTTATTACATAGGCTTGTCATATCGGATTTTACAGTACGCAGGCTCTGTCACAGACAGGACGGATGCGTCTTCGGCCGAGACATGAATGGAAGGAGGCATTTCCATGATACTGTTTCAGAATGGTACACTGGTATACCCGTCCGGCAGCAGGTCGGCAGATCTACTGACAGACGGTGAAAAGATCTGCAGGATCGCTTCTCACATCGATCCGCCCGCAGGCTGCGAGATCGTGGACTGCGCCGGCAAGCTCATCTTCCCGGGATTCATCGATGCGCACACCCATTTTGATCTGCATGTAGCCGGGACGGTCACAGCTGACGATTTTTCTTCCGGTACAAAGGCAGAGATCGCCGGCGGGACAACGAGCGTCATCGACTTTGGAACCGCATACCCGGGCGAGACGCTGAACGAGGGCCTTGACAACTGGTTCCGGAAGGCAGAGGCTGGCTGCAGCTGTGACTATGGGTTCCATCAGACCATTACAGAGTGGAACGATGTGATCTCCGCCGAGATCCCGGACATGATCGAGCGCGGCGCCTCTACCTTCAAGATTTACATGACCTATGATACCCAGATTGACGACTGCACGATCCTGAAGGTGCTGCAGCGGCTGAAGGAGTGCGGCACCACGACCGGCTGCCACTGCGAGAACAGCGGACTGATCGACGCGCTCCGCGAGGAGTATGCGGCGGACGAAAGACGCAGAAAGGTTAGTTCCCACTACCTCACACGCCCGGCGGCAGCGGAGGCGGAGGCCATCGGACGCTACTGCCATCTGGCGGAGGTGGCGGACGAGCCGGTCATCGACGTCCACCTGACCTGCCTGGAGGGGCTTGAGGAGATCCGGGCGGCCAGAAGGCGCGGGCAGAAGGTCTACGTGGAGACCTGCCCGCAGTATCTGGTGATGGATGACAGCCTCTATGACAACGACGATTTTAATGAGGCGTCGAAGTATGTCTGCGCCCCACCGCTGAGAAAGAAGACCGACCAGGACGCTCTGTGGAAGGCCATGGCGGACGGTGAAATTCAGACCGTCTCGACCGACCACTGCTCCTTCACCATCGCGCAGAAGGAGCTCGGGAAGGACGACTTCCGGAAGATTCCGGGCGGCATGCCCGGCGCGGAGACAAGACCGGCCGTCATCTACTCAGAGGGTGTTGCAAAAGGGCGCATCACGAAGGAAAAAATGTGCGAGCTTCTGGCCGAGAACCCGGCACGGCTCTACGGCCTCTATCCGAAGAAGGGTGTGCTGAAGGAAGGAGCGGATGCGGACATCGTCATCCTCGATCCAGCAGCGGAGCGAACCATTTCCGTGAAGACCCAGATCTCGAAGGCGGACTATGCGCCGCTCGAGGGCATGAAGCTGAAGGGTGCCATCGACCAGGTCTACCTCAGGGGCGAGAAGGTTGCCGAGGACGGCAGAGTGATCAAGGAGAACAGAGGTCAGTACCTGAAGCGGGGGCTGCCGGAGTTCTTCTGAGAAGAAGGCAAAAAGAGGAGCGTGACAGAAGATGAATTTGCACTTGACAGAGAAGGAAGCCGGACAGGTGCTGGCGATCAAGAGAGACCTGCACATGCATCCGGAGCTCTCGCATGAGGAGTTCAGGACAACCGAAAGAATCCGGGAGGTGCTCTCCGGGCTGCCGGGGATCGAGATCCTTGATCTGCCGGACACATCGGTCGTGAAGACCGGCGTGGTGGCGCGGCTTCGGGGCGGAAAAAGCGGCGGGGAGACCGGCCTTCGGGCGGACATCGATGCCCTTCCGCAGACCGAGCAGGTCGAAAGCCCGTACAAGTCCAGATGCGAGGGAAAGATGCACGCCTGCGGACACGACTTTCACACCGCGTCGCTCCTTGGAGCCGCGATGATTCTGTCAAGAAACCGCGCAGAGGTGCCGGGAACCGTCGACTTCCTGTTTCAGGAAGCGGAGGAAACGACGAATGGCTGCCAGGAAATGATCGACGCAGGGCTCTTCTCAATCATTTCCCCGAAATACTTCTTCGGTATGCACAATCGTCCGGAGGTTCCGGCAGGGCAGGTCGTGATCCAGTCTGGCGGACTGATGAGCGCAAAGTCAAACTTCGTCATCACTGTCCACGGCAAGGGCGGGCACGGCGCGATGCCGCATCTGTGCATCGATCCGATCGTCTGTGCGGCGGCGATCATCCAGTCACTTCAGACCATCGTCAGCAGGAATGTTGACCCGATGGAGAACGCGATTCTGACAATCGGCTCCATCCATGGCGGGAGCGTCGAGAACCTGATCGTTGAGGATGTGAGGATGACCGGCTGCGTGCGGGCGCTGAGCCAGAAGACGAAAGAGATGCAGATCCGCCGCCTGGAGGAAATTGTGACGAACACGGCGAAGGCCTATCAGTGCACGGCGGACATTGAATATAAGGAAGTGCTGCCGGTTGCGTATAATACGCCGGAGATGACGAAGATCGCCCACAGGGCGGCTGCGGCTGTTGTCGGGGAGGAGAACTGCGTGACGGCGGTGCCGACCCTCGCGAGCGAGGACTTCGCGATCATCATGGACAAAATTCCATCCTACCTCTACTGGGTCGGCTCCGGGACGGAGGGAGAGCCGCTGCATGCCTGGCACAATCCGAAATTCCATGCCAACGACACAGCCCTTCCGGTTGCGGCGGCGGTATACGCCAGCTCGGCTGTGACGGCAAACCAGCTGTGAGGAGCAAACCAACGGTAACCGTAAACCAGCTGTGGCAAACCAATTGTGACTGCAAGCCAGTTGTAACGGCAATTAGCTGTGGCAGTAAATCAGCTGTGACGGTAGGCCAGCAGTGAAGAGCCAGGAAGCATGCAAGCATGATGACCGGCTGACAGGAGCCAGGAAGGCAAGTTCCTGTGCTGTCAGCCAGACTGCATCAATATGACAGTAAACAATAATAAATAGGAGAAAAAAGGGGGAACGGATTATGATTTCACTGGATGAGAGGGGCAAGCAGTGCCCGATTCCGATCGTGGACACGAAGAAAGCGGTGGAGCCGCTGGGGGTCGGCGAGGTTGTGGAGACCGTTGTCGACAATGAGATCTCTGCGCAGAACCTGAAGAAATTCGCGGATCAGAGGCAGTATGCCTATGAGATGGAGAAGGTTTCGAACACTGAGTACAGGGTTCGTCTGACTGTCACCGAGGCCGCAAAAGAGCTCCAGGACAAGGGAACCGCTACATTTAACGAGCAGGACTATCAGGCCTGCGGAATCCCGGCAGCAGCACCGCAGGGCTACATCGTCGTCATTTCCTCAGACAGTATGGGAGAGCCGGAGAAGGAGCTCGGAAAGATTCTGCTCAAGGGGTTCCTCTTTGCGCTGTCGAAGAAGGAGGATGTGCCGAAGAAGATCATCTTTTACAACGGCGGGGCACGGCTGACCTGCGAAGGCTCCGAGTCACTGGACGATCTGCGGGAGCTTGAGAAATCCGGCGCGGAGATCGCGACCTGTGGCACCTGCCTGAAGTTCCAGAACCTGGAGGACAAGCTGAAGGTTGGCGGCGTGACCAACATGTATGAAATCACCGAGGCACTGACCGGCCCGTACAGGGTTGTGAAGCCGTGCTGAAGTATGCGGAATAGAGAAGTGTCTATCTGCCCATGAACATGAAATCTACGAATGGGCGCAGGGCAGGCGGCGTGACCTGGAGGATACCAGCATGGAGCAAATTGAATTCTGCAAGGGCGGGGGCTGCACAGCGAAGCTCGGGCCGGACATTCTGGACCGGGTGCTGAGCCGTCTGCCGGCTCAGAAAAGAGATCCGGATCTTCTGGTCGGCTTTGATACAAATGATGATGCAGCGGTCTACCGCGTGAGCGAGGACCGGGCGATCGTCCAGACACTTGATTTCTTCCCGCCGATGGTAGATGACCCGTATTTGTTTGGCCAGATCGCGGCAGCCAATGCGATGTCCGATATCTGGGCGATGGGCGGTCGGCCGGTGACGGCGCTGAACATCGTCTGCTTCCCGCAGTCCTGGGATCTGAACATCCTGGGAAGAATCATGCAGGGAGGCGCGGAGAAGGTTGCAGAAGCCGGCGCGTCTCTGTGCGGCGGACACTCGATCAACGACAACGATGTCAAGTACGGTCTGTCGGTGACCGGGCTCATCGACCCGGCACGTGTCCTGACCAACGTCGGCGCACGCGCGGGTGACCGCCTGCTCCTGACGAAGCCGCTCGGAACTGGCATCGTCTGCACGGCAGGCCGTGTGAAGGCCGCCGACCCGGCCAGCATGGATGAGGCGATCCGTTCGATGACAACCCTGAACAAGTATGCGGCAAAGGTTCTGTCGCGCTACGAGGTTCACGCCTGCACGGATGTGACAGGGTTCTCCCTGCTCGGGCACCTGTCAGAGATGCTCGGCATGAAGCGCCGCGCGTCCGGATCCCCGGATGCAGAAGACGGAGGCGGGCAGGTGGCAGGCGGCAGGCAGGCGGGCCAGACAGATCAGACCAGTGATATGACGCTGCCGGACAGTACAGGCCAGACGGCCGGAGCGGGGCTGGCAGGCAATTCAAACAAGACAGACCATGCAGTGCAGGCAGGCAGCAGAAACCAGTCGGGCAGCAGTCCGCTGGGCGCTGTCATCCACACGAGCGCGGTGCCGCATTTTAAGCGGGTGCGGGAATTCGTCGAGGAGGATTTTTTCATCACGGCGAACGGACAGCGCAACCGCAATCATCTCGGAGACCTGGTGGAGTTCCATAACACAGCATTCTGGCAGCAGGAACTGTTGTTCGACCCGCAGACCTCCGGCGGCCTTCTGGCGGCGGTGCCAAATGAAATCGCCGACGAGGTGCTGACAGAAATCAAGGAGCTCGGGCTTCCCTGCAGCCTGATCGGAGAAGTGACAGACCAATTGGATCACATCCTGGTGACAGCCTGAGGACAGCAGACACCATATAAGACAGTGAGGAAGGTATGGTAACAGATCAGCTTGTAATCGTAAGAGGCGGCGGAGACATCGCGACCGGTACAATCCGGACACTGAGACGGGCAGGGTTTCCGGTCCTGATCCTGGAGTCGGCGCACCCGAGTGCTATCCGCAGGACGGTTGCCCTGTCAGAGGCCGTCTACGAGGGCAGCGCAGTGGTCGAGGATGTCTCGGTTACGCTTGCCCACAACCTGGACGAGGCAGAGTACCTGCTCTTCCAGGATGGCATCGCCATGCTGGTGGATCCGGACGGCGCTGCCATCCGTGACATCATCCACTCCGGCGAGAAATATGCCGAGTGGGATACCGGACTGACGACCCTTGAGGGTGGCGGACGACATCTGTTTCTCACCTGTGTCGTTGACGCCATTCTGGCGAAGAAAAACCTCGGGACGACGAAGAATATGGCACCGCTCGTGATTGCGCTCGGCCCGGGATTTACAGCCGGGAAGGACTGCGATGTGGTGATCGAGACGATGCGCGGGCACAGTCTTGGCAGGGCCATCATGAAGGGAGAAGCGATTCCCAATACCGGCACACCGGGACTGATCGCCGGCCATGCACAGGACCGCGTCATCCACAGCCCGGCAGCTGGGATTGTGAAGACCTGCGCAGCAATCGGCGATATCGTGGAGGAAGGACAGATCATCGCCAGTATCATACCGGAAGGCAGGAGCATACAGCCGGCAGATGGCGGCAGCGCAGGACAGGCAGCACGGACAGCAGAACAGATGGAGGGCAGCTCATCCAGGAGGGGTGAAGCCGGCGTGCCAGTGCGGGCAACCTTTACAGGCCTGCTCAGAGGTCTGATCCGGGACGGATACCCGGTGCCGGAGGGCTTCAAGATCGCGGACATCGATCCGCGCGCATCGGAGCATGATAACTGCTTCAGGATCTCCGACAAGGCACGGGCAATCGGCGGAGCGGTCCTGACGGAACTCATCCACTTTGCAGCGCAGCAGAACTTTGACGAATGATTTACTTTGACAATGCGGCAACTTCATACAACAGGCCGCCGTGTGTGAAGGAGGCGGTCGCGGCAGCCATCGATGCCTTCGGCAATCCGTCAAGAGGCGCTTACAGCGCTTCGCTGGATGCAGACCGCTGTCTGTTTGAGACAAGGATGCAGCTGGCAGCGCTTGCAGGGGCGGAGGGGCCGGACTGTGTGGCCTTCACGATGAACGCGACACAGGCACTCTCCACCGCCATCTTCGGCCTGGGGCTGCAGGCAGGGGATCACCTGATTGTGAGCCTCCAGGAGCACAATTCCGTGCTGAGACCGGCCTACAGGCTGAGGGAGAGGGGCGTCGTCGTCCATTTTGTCGGGCTGACAGCGGACGCACATTTCGATATGGAGGATCTGGAACAGACCCTGAGAACCATCCGCTCGCAGAACCCGGACACCCGGATCGCAGTGGCGCTCTCACACGGCAGCAACGTGACAGGCAATGTCATCGACCTGTCTCCTGTATCGGAGCTGTGCAGCGAAAACCGGGCGACATGGATTCTGGACGCGGCACAAACGATGGGCATCATCCCGATCAATATGAGACGCCTTGGGATCGACATCCTGTGCTTTTCCGGACACAAGGCGCTGATGGGGCCGCAGGGAACCGGAGCGATCATTGTGCGGCGTGGCATAAGGCTCAGCCCTCTGATGGCAGGAGGATCCGGCATCCGGACATTTCTGGAGACCATGCCGCAGGAGATGCCGGAGCATCTGGAAGCCGGCACGCAGAACGCACACTCGATCGCCGGGCTGCACGCAGCCCTCGCCTTCGCAGAAGGAAAGCGGGAAAAATGGAGGGTGCAGGCTCTCAGCCTGCGAAAGCAGCTGCTTTCCGGCATTGATGCCATCAACCGGCAGGCAGGGGAAGAGCGCATCCACGTGTATGGAAGAGGGACAGCTGTAAATTCTGCCCCGGCCAGCTGCCAAAGTGATTCGGAACCAGTCCTTCCGACTGTCGCATTCAACATCGGTCAGCTCGAAGCTGCAGATGTTGCCGACCGGCTCTGGCGTGACAGACAGATCGCAGTCCGTGCGGGTGGACACTGCGCTCCTTTGATTCATCGTTTTTTTGGAACCGAAAAAAGAGGCATCGTGCGGGCATCATTTTCACATGCCAACACACCCGGTCAGGTTCAGATACTGATTGAGGAGCTCAAGAAGATTGAGCGGTCCCTATAGCTGATATATTCACAGAAGGGAGAAAGTGAAGCGCCCCTGAAAGGTTCTGCTTCCAGTATTTAAGATGAAGTATTCATACGTTCAATTTCCGGATAAAACCGAGATCACATATGGCGATATGGATTCACAAGGGAATGTCCAGATTCGAATTGAAACCCCGGTTGAGGGTGGATTTAACAGCCTCGGGTGTGTGCTGCCTTCTTACCGCATTACAGAGCAGGTTGGCTACTCTCAACAGGAAGTCGATGCCCTGATGGATTTCCTGAGAAGAAACGTACATTTGATCATGGAATTTGCCCAGACTGGAGGGTTTGAAAATGCCTCAGCTGTATAGGTTTGGGAGATACCTGATTTATTTCTGGGTGAATGAGGGGATGCCAACAGAACCTGTTCATGTTCACATTCATCCCAATCGGCCATCGCCAGATGGAACAAAAGTATGGATCACCTCGAAAGGTGGTACATTGGTATGTCATAATAGGTCCAGAATCCCAGACAATAGTTTACGGCAGCTTTGCCGATTTGTAGAATCAAACAGTGATTGGATTATCGAAAGATGGAAGAATGAGTTTGGGGAAGCTACATTCTATTGCTGACGCTCACATAGTAAACAGGCTAGGAGGTAAACACGGTATGGAGGTTGTCGGAAAAAGCATGAAGCGTGTCGACGCCTTCGGGAAGGTAACCGGAGAGGCGAAGTACACGAATGACCTGTGTCCGAAGGACGCGCTGATCGCGCACGTCGTCCATTCAACCATCGCGAATGGCGAGGTGCTTTCCATCGATACATCGGAAGCAGAGAAGGTGCCCGGTGTCGTGAAGATTGTCACCTGCTTTGACGTGCCGGACATCCAGTTTCCAACTGCCGGGCATCCCTGGAGCGTCGAGGCAGCGCACCAGGATATCGCAGACCGGAAGCTTTTGAATACGCGCGTGCGGCTGTACGGGGATGACATCGCTGCAATCGTCGGAGTGGACAACGTTGCCTGCGAGCGCGCCGAAAGGCTTTTGAAGATTGAGTATAAGGAGTATCCGCCGTTCACGACGGTCGAGGATGCCCTGAAACCGGAGGCAACCCCGCTTCACCCGGATCTTCGGAAGACGAACGAGCTGATCCACACATCGTTCAAGTCCTCGCCGGACTACGACTATGAGCAGGCAAAAGAAAGGGCGGTCAGGGAGTACGGGGCTGAGCACGTCCGGGAATATGAGCAGACGTACCGGACGCAGCGGGTTTCACACTGCCACATTGAGGTGGCAACGAGCTGGGCATACGTGGATGTAAACGGAAAGGTCACGGTGACAGCCTCGACCCAGATCCCGCACATCATGCGCCGTGTCATCGCTCAGGCGCTGGGCTGGCCGGTCGGCAAGGTCCGCGTGATCAAGCCGTATCTTGGCGGAGGCTTCGGCAACAAGCAAGACATCCTGTATGAACCGCTGAACGCCTATCTGTCGGTCGTCTGCGGCGGCCGGTGCGTCTGCCTGGAGACCACCCGAGAGGAATGCATCTCCCAGACGAGAGTCCGCCACGCTGTGATCGGGAAGACGAAGGCACTCTACACAACAGACGGCCGCCTCCTTGCGCGCACCCTCGACGGTTACGCGAACAAAGGCGCGTACGCCTCCCACGGACACGCGATTGCAGCCTCCGTCGCAACGGTCTACAAGGATCTCTACAACGACGCCTATGGCTGCCGCGCGGACATGACGACGGTCTTCACAAACTCCGCCTCCGCCGGCGCAATGCGTGCCTATGGCGTGCCGCAGTCGGTCTTCCTGGCGGACTGCCAGATCGACGACATCTGTCACAGGGAGGGCTTTGACCCACTGAAGTTCCGGATGGACAACTGCGTCGGGAAGGGCTTCCGGGATCCGGGCAACGGCATCACTTACTATTCTTACTCCATGAAGGAGTGCATGAGGCGCGGCGCGGAGTACATACACTGGGACGAAAAGCGGAAGGCGTACGCAAACCAGACCGGTCCCATCCGCCACGGTGTCGGGATGTCGATCTTTATGTACAAGGTCGGCGTCTATCCGATTTCTCTCGAGACCTCCAGCGCCCGGATGATCCTGAACCAGGACGGATCAATCCAGGTCGAGCTGTCGGCAACCGAGATCGGGCAGGGAGCCGATACCGTCTTCACCCAGATGGCCTCGGAGACCACCGGCATCACGCCGGACAAGGTCTACATCGTCTCGACACAGGATACAGACCTGTCTCCGTTTGACACCGGCGCCTACGCTTCCAGACAGTCCTTCGTCACCGGCAAGGCTGTCAAGAAATGCGGCCTCGAGCTGCGCAACCGGATTTTGGATTATGCCTCCTACATGCTCGGCCGTCCGGTGGAGGAGCTGATGATCCACGACAACAACATCTGTGAGCGTATCCTGCCGGAGGGCGCACCCGTGCAGGCAGACCTCTCCGCGGAGAACGGCTACGGCTACATCGCGGACGGTTCAAAGGATGAAAATGACCGCTACGAAGGCTGGCTCGACGCGGATGTGAAGCATTGGAACATTGATGACCTCCCGTCCGGGAAGAAGTCGATCCTGAGGGATACCGGAAAGATCCTCGCAAAGCCCGGCAAGGTGCTGCTCTCGATGAAAGACCTCGCAGAGAATGCCTTCTACTCCCTCGACCGCTCGGAGCACATTACAGCGGAGGTTACAAACCACTGCAAGGAGAACACGTACGCATCCGGATGTACATTTGCAGATATTACGGTGGACATGGAGATGGGAACCGTGAAGATCGATCATCTTGTGAATGTTCATGACTCCGGCACCCTGCTCAATCCGCAGCTGGCCGAAGCCCAGGTGCACGGCGGCATGGCGATGGGCATCGGCTACGCCCTGAGCGAGGAGCTTCTGTACAACGAAAAAGGCAGGCCACTGAACAACAACCTGCTGGACTTTAAGATCCCGACGGCGCTCGATGTCCCGGATCTGAAGGCCATCTTCCTGCAAATGGACGACCCGATGGGTCCCTACGGCAACAAGGCGCTGGGAGAGCCGCCGGTCATCTCCGTTGCCCCGGCGATCCGCAATGCCATCCTGAATGCTACCGGTGTCGCTATGAACGAGCTCCCGATGACTCAGCAGCGGCTGGTGGCGGCATTTCAGCAGCATGGTCTGATCTGAGAAAGGCGGTGCGGTATGTACGATATTGAGAATTACTACGAGGCAAAGTCGGTCGAGGATGCCATCGCGCACCTCGCCACCGATGAGAAGGCCGAAGTCATCGCCGGTGGGACGGATGTGCTCGTAAAGCTTCGCGCCGGCAAGGACGCCGGCTGCGATCTGGTCAGCATCCATGAGATCCCGGAGCTGAAGGGCGTGGACAGGCTGACAGACGGAACAATCGTGATCGGACCGGCCACCTGCTTTACGGACATCACGAATGATCCTATCATTCAGGAAAGCCTGCCATACCTCGGCGAGGCGGTTGACACGGTCGGCGGTCCGCAGATCCGGAATATGGGCACTATCGGAGGAAACCTCTGTAATGGCGCCACCTCCGCAGACTCCGGCGCGACGATGCAGACACTCGACGCCACCCTCGTCCTGCAGGGACCGGAGGGATCGAGGGAAGTGCCGGTCACCGAATTCTACACCGGCCCCGGTCGGACTGTCCGAAAACGCGATGAGGTTCTGATCGCGATCCTGGTAAAGCCGGAAGACTATATCGGCTACTCCGGCTGCTATATCAAGTACGGTAAGAGACGTTCGATGGAAATCGCAACGCTCGGATGCTGCGTCAGAGTGAAGCTTGAGGCAGCAGGCACAGAGCAAAAGGATGCGGCAGGCAGCCCCGCGCTTCCGGGCGCCGGATTCTCCCTGGCAGACGTCCGGATCGGCTACGGTGTCGCAGCGCCGACCCCGATTCGCTGCAGAAAGACCGAGCAGATGCTGAAGGGCATGTCAGCAGATGACCCGGCGATCTATGACATCATCGCAACGCACGTCGAGGAAGAGGTTCACCCTCGCTCTTCCTGGCGTGCCTCGAAGGAATTCCGCATTCAGCTTATCCGGGAGATGGCAAAACGTGCCCTTGAGCAGGCGATTCTCAGAGGCATCGGAAAAGGGACCCCCGGAGCAGGAGATTTTCCACCGGTTGAACTCGAAGGGAAACAGAAGATGAGAGAGACCATGACACAGGACACAGCAGAAGTGGCCCGGACCGCCGATGGCGGTAAAGACACTGGCTGCGGGAAAGGCGGTGAGCATCATGCTTGAGATCGTCCATATGACCGTCAACGGAGAAGAGAAAGAACTCGCCGTTGACCCGAGAGAAAGCCTTCTCGACACCCTGAGAAACCGGCTGAACCTGACCTCCGTCAAGAGAGGCTGCGGGGTCGGTGAATGCGGGGCCTGTACGGTCCTGATTGATGGGACAGCCGTGGATTCCTGCCTCTACTTGACCATGTGGGCAGAGGGCAAGCACATCCTGACCGTCGAAGGCCTCAAGAGTCCGTCGGGAGAGCTCAACGAAGTTCAGCAGGCCTTCATCGACGAAGCGGCCGTCCAGTGCGGCTTCTGCACGCCTGGTTTGATTCTGACCGGAGTGGAACTTGTAAACAGCGGAAGAAAGTACACACGGGAGGAGCTTCGCAAGCTCATATCCGGGCATCTGTGCCGCTGCACAGGGTATGAGAATATCCTTAATGCACTTGAGAAAGTCGTCGGGTATCCGAAAGAACAAAAAGCCTGAAGATATCTCAGCTGCGGGATAAGAAGAGCTCAGGAATGGCGATTCAAGCCGTTTCCCGGGCTCTTCGCCGTTGTATGGACATATTTTATGCATCAAAGTAATTTCATGGCCTCACAGCCCGCCCAGAGTAAGACTCCTTGCGTTTTTGTTCCCTCCACATTGTAATGAAATATATTTCAGTGAATACATTTTCAGTATAGCATGGGGCGGTGATATGTTCGTTGGCAGGGAAAAGGAGCTTTCGGGGCTTTGCAAGGTTATCAATACAGAAAAATATAAAAATATAAAAATATAAAAATATAAGGAAGCTTCTGATTTCTTCCACCGGCATTCTGCGCATGTACATAGAAAATGTGTTGCTGCGCGAGATTGGCAAAGCATATGATGTAAGGATTCTTGAGGTCATTGGAAATGGGAAGAAAAGATACTCGGATATTCAGTCGGTCGTTGCCAGAAACGATAACGGCTCTCTGAGCAAGCAGATGAACAATCTGATGGATATGGAGACGATCACAAAGGTTTTTCCGATCAATCGTCCTGACGATAAGAAAAAAGTTTTTTTATGAGTGCAATTCTATCAGAATCCTATGACAGAGCAGGAATGCCGCAATGAACAAAAACAAATGGAGGCAATCCCGTGTATAAAACCATCTGCAACCGGTTTTGTTTGTTCAGCCGGCTTTGATTTCATGACAGACAGATACAGGCTGATATCGGGGGAAGACCTCTTCACATGACTTTACCAAACACTTGCAAAGCGATGGAAGGCTTTGCGAGTGTTTTATGTTGACTAATTTCAGATCAGGTTAAAGGCTCAAATCCTGTGCAGGATGGTGGTAATCTGAAAGCAAAAGACCTCGGCGCTGAACTTGCACGGATTGAGATGGAAGCGGCTGAGGAATGATGGCTGATTAAGATTTGAGGGTTAGTTTTTTGAGGAGGTAAACATATATGATGACTGTGATATACTCGTCTTAAAATAAAAAAGCAGGATTGAGTGAAAGAAACTTACATTGAGTTATGTCAACAAGCAGAGAGAAGTTTTCAAACTCAGGTAGTGATACTCAGAGGAATACCATCTTCGACAGCCAGAACAGTTTCTGAAAATTGTACGACGTTAAGGATGAATGATTTAGCTTTTGATGAATGAACAGAAATCTGGCAGGTTAGCCATATGGGCAAAGTAGATTATTCTCAAATAAAAAAAATTAGGCGGCTGCTATGTATTTTATTCATGATAGAAATATTTTTCATTTCTGGAATAACCTGGGAGTGTGCTTTTGCCAAGACGAATGGCAGCGATGATATTGTTCTGGCAGTCTGTGCAGCAGGTCCGACCCATGATTGGACAGCAGATGTTATGCGTTATGCCCAGGAAGAACTTGAGAGAGTGGAAAAGGACAATGGGTGGAAAACGATTTTCTGCTATTCAGATGACATCTATGAGCAATCTCAGATGGTGGTGGATCTGGTGAAGGAGGGGGTTGATTGCCTGGTTCTATTTCCGATGGATGGTGCGTCGCTGAAAACTGCGGCAATTTCTGTAAAGCAGGCGCATATTCCGTTGGTCATATTTGACAGAGAAATACCGGAATTCGCACCTACGGCAACTGTAAAGGGAGATAACTGGGGAATTGGAGAAAAGACCGCGGAGTATTTCAATAACTATTTTTATTCTGGAACGACAGTTCTCGAACTGATGGGTGACACTTCTACAGTACCGTTTCAGAGAACGGATGGCTATGACAGCACAATAAGACCTGCCTTCAAAAAAATACAGATAGGATATACAGAATGGAAAAGAGATACATCCAGAAAACTTTTTCAGGACTGGGTTCAGGAGCAGGAACAGAGTACGCTTGATGAAGTGGGTGCAATTTTTACCCATGATGACGAAATCGCGCTTGGAGTACTGGATGTGCTGGACAAATATAAAGAAGAAGGAATCAGGGAGAGCCTTTTCCCGAATCTCCAGGTTATATCGGGATCATCAAGCTCTCAGAAGATGTATCGCCGAATTCGTACAGAGGACAGATATAATTTGTTTTCGATGACTTATAATTCCGATATGATAAAGGAAGCTGTTCGTACAGGAGAGCAGATTCTGAAGGGTGAAAATTTTGATGAGATGAAGATCTACCCGACCATCTATGTAACAAAGGATAATGTTGAAGATTATATTATTGAGGGATATTCAGAGTATAATCCGGTGACTGAATCCACTGAGTGAAAAGCAGTTCTTCTGTGAACGTATGTACTGGCATCTGATTTGTAATATCAGCCGGAATAACAGTTACATTTTATTAGAGGAGACAGAACCAGGTGAAAGAGAATTATTCACTGCTGATTGCAGATGATGACGATGCGATCAGAAACGGGATGAGCAATTATATTGACTGGGATTCCATGGGGTTTTATGTAGCGGCAAGCTTTGAAGATGGAAAGGAAATGATAGAGTATCTTGAAAAGAATCATGTGGATGTGGTTCTAACGGATATCCAGATGTCTGAAAATTCCGGGCTGGATGTAGCCAGGTATATATTTGAGCATCATTTAAATACAAAGGTGATCATTCTCAGCGGCTATAAGGAGTTTGAGTATGCGAGACAAGCCATTGCATATAATGTGGAAGATTACGTCCTGAAACCGGTCAATCTGGATGAGCTGTACTCTATTTTTTCTAAAATATATCAGAAACTAGGGGAAGAAAGAAGGGAAAAAGAAGAACGCATTAGCCAGAAGCAGGACTTTGACGAGATGCTGCCGGAACTGCAGGAGCAGTTCTGGATGAGCATCCTTTTAGGTGTTTCGGGAAATCGGGAAAAGATTATTGAAAGGCGTGAAACACTGGGACTTCACTTTTCTACGAGAATGCCATGTGCAGTTCTGGATGTAAAAATTGATTTGAATGGTGACAGCGGTCAGTATTATTTTCTTGAAAAAAACAATCGTTATAATTTGTTAAATAATTTGTTTTCAGGAGAAACAGAAGGGATCTCATTCAACCCTGTTTATGTTGGGCCTGATAAATTGAAAATGGTTGCAGTGACTGAGAATGCAGCGGACATATCTGAATTTGAGAACAAGATAATTGATCTGGTAAAAGTAAAGAAAAAGGAGGCATACGTTTTCATCGGGCTTCACTTTGATGCCGAGCTTGAGGGTGTTTATCCCAACATGAAAGATCTAACAGATCATTATGCATTGTCGAATAAGGCCGGTTTGACCGGTGCAGCAGGATATAGTTCAGAATTATCCAGCGCATGTTGCAAGCCCGAGAATTCTCATGGTGAGGTAAGGGATGGTATTTATCCTGCCGTAGCAGAATTGTCTTCAAAGAGTGTGAAACCGGGACTTATCACACATGCCTCATCACAAAAACTTGGAGAAGTTTACAACCTTATCATGAACATCATTGATTCGGATAATCTAAAAGAACTGGACTACCTGATCAGTACTGTGTTTTTTGAATTGCGCGAAGAGCCACTGAATTATGTCAGGGGCGTTATCATGGATTTGTTTTCATTGCTGCAGGCCAGGTTTATGAAAATGAGCCAGGAAATGTGGGTTGAGGCTCGCAGCCATATCAGCTATGAAAAATTATCTGCAGCCGGGTCTATAGAGGAACTGAGAGAAACCTGCTTGATACAGATTCATCAGGTCTTAGATGTAGCAGACAGAAGAAAAAAGGATGTATCCCGCAGCCTGACGCAAAAAGTTAAGAAGTATCTCGACGAACATTATGAGGAGGATATTTCCCTTGATGTGCTTTCGGAAAGGTATTATGTCAATTCTTCCTATCTCAGCCGTTTATTCCGACAGGAAATGGGAACGACGATTACTGATTATTTGACCAATGTCAGAATAGAGAAGGCTAAAGAATTGTTGTTGACAGGAAAATATAAAATTTACGAGATTAGCGAGATGACCGGGTACAGGAGTGACAAGTACTTTTTCAGAGTATTTAAACAGAGAACGGGTATGTCACCGAGTGAGTTTCTTCGGTCTCATATCTCATAAATGAAATAAGCATATCAGGAGAAAAACACCATGAAACGAGACGGTGCAGAAAAGAAAGATAAACATATAGAGCGACAGCCTCTCTCTTTTCTGTCTCTCGTAAAAGACTATCGGTTTAACAGTGTCCTGTTTCGAAGTTTTTTCCTGATTCTGATCGTTCTTTTTTGTGCTTTTTTTACAATTTTATTTCTTGTTATCAGCAGAATGGACAGATTAACTGATGAACAGGTCCGCTCGGTGAGTCAAAGCAGTCTGAGCCAGGCTGCAGACCACATGGACAGCATTATTCAGGAGGCGGCTACGATCGCTGTGAAATTATCTCTTGATGATGATATTGTCGATTTCCTTCTGGCTGACATGGAGGACACTTCAGAAAACTATCCTGAAACGTTTCGTGCGAAGAAAAAGTTAGAGGATTACGCAAGTATTTTCAGCTATATTGATTCCATATATGTGTATTCAAGAAAAAATGATTATGTTGTGACTGACACGGAGGGAAGAACAGTTCAGCTTTTTCAGGATCGGAACTGGTATGATAACATCACAGAGCGTATTTATGAACCGGCACGAATGATGAGTCGTATGAAGTATGGTTATTATCCATATTTAATATCATATATTCAGCCTGTGAGATTGACGCAGATGCAGTATCTCGGTGGAATCATTGTAAATATTGATGTTGACCAGATCAGCGAGTATACATCTGCAACTGGAGATGAAATTTTTCTTACCGTAGATGATCGTGATAATGTAATTTTCAGTTCAGTAGAGCCTTACCGGATGAAAAAGCGGACAGAATTATCAGTTCTTGATGAATACGATGCGGACGGAGCGTCTTCGCAGATGATAGAAGGAGACGGGAGGAAGCTGATCGTGTCTACAGTTGATTCAGATGTATTTAACTGGAAGTATATAGCCATCGTTCCAACAGCAAAATACCAGACATATCGAAATGGACTGGGAACCTTCGCTGTGAGGCTGTCGGTTCTTATCGTGATTGTATCGGTGGTCTCTGCAATTCTTATCGCCCTGTACAGCTACAGCCCGATTCGACATATCCTGAGTCTTGTGAAAGATCCTGAACAATACAATCCGGACACATCTGCGGGATTCAAAAAAGATGAGACACAGGTAATTATCTCTAATATAGTTCACAACTTTTATTCGAATCATGAGCTTCAGGAAGATCTGAGTCAGTATCTGGAGATTACCAACAAAGCCCAGGTTACTGCTCTTCAGGCGCAGATCAGCCCACATTTTTTATATAACACGCTCGAAAGTATCAGATGGCAGGCCATCGCCTTGAGTAAGGGCGATAATGATGTTTCAAGAACAATACTGAAACTTTCACAACTGCTTCGTATCAGCCTTGACAATGATAGATCGATCATTTCTTTAAAAGAGGAGATGTATAATGCTGAGATTTATGTAGAGATCCTGCAGCTTCGGTATAAGGACAAGCTTCTGGTAGAGTGGAATATACCTCAGCAGCTTTATAATTGTCAGATTGTCAAAGTGAGCTTGCAGCCGATCATAGAAAACTCTGTCAGCCATGGCATCAAACCTAAGCGTGTTCAGGGAGTTGTAAAAATCAGTGCATGGACAGAGGATAGGATGGCTTTTGTTGAAGTGGCTGATGATGGTGTGGGGATGGATGAGGAGGCATGTCGGAGATTGAATGAGGACATGAGTAATCCTTACGCAATGCGCGAGGACCACATAGGAGTGCGGAATGTAAACCAGCGGCTTAAATTGCTTCTGGGAGAAGCCTCAGGTATCAGAATTTTCAGTATAAAAGGCAAAGGCACGCGGGTGATTTTGCACTTTCCGCTGACAACAGTCAGTGAAGATGCTGGTTCCCAGCAGTTCGACAGGAGGGAGCATCAAATATGATCGAGCATTCGTCATGCCTTTTAAAAAAAATGCTGTTATTTACATTCATGGTTGCTGTTTTTCTGCCAGCATTTAGCTTTTCTGCCTTATGTTCACAGTGGCAGGAGCTATCCAGAAATGAGGGCATTACGCTGAGGTGGATGATTTACGGAAATACCTATTCTGACACAGCACAGATTGTGTCACAATTCAATGATGAACTGCAAGCCGTATTTCCCGGGGTCTCAATTGAGCTCGAGATTGTTCCCCTTTCTGGTTACGCGAATAGCTGGGAAACGAAAATGGCAGCCAATGAACAGGTGGATATTGCCTGGATGGGAAGCGAGGTTCTTGACTTCAGTGCAGAAGTTAAAAAGGGAAACCTTATGGCATTGGACTATCTTCTGAAGGCATATGGGGATGATTTGACATCTCTAATTCCGAAAGAAGAGTGGAACAGGCAGAAAAGGGATACAGACATGACCTATGGAATCCCTGTGCTTGGTCCACTCTATCGGACAAATCGGGCTTTGATTACCAATAAAACTTTGGCAGAGCGTTATGCTGACTGGAACAGGATTGTTTCTATTAACCAGAAAAGCCAGTACACGACACGTGAATCACTTGAGCCTATTACAGAATATCTTCTAAATTTGAAGAAACACAATGCTCTGGGCGAGGGAGTATCGTATTCAACGCTTTCAAAGATGGCTGATAAGGGGTACGAGGGGATGTATGGGGAGGACAGTCCTTTTGTAATCCGTATTTTTGATAAAACGCCAGTCGTCTATAATAAATATACGTTGCCTTCCTATTATGATTACTATGAGACGATGGCACAATGGTATCAGGCTGGATATATCAGGAGTGACGCTGCTTATCAGCTAAACCCGACCGAAGAGGATGGGAAAAAGTCGGGAAACATTCTGTTTCTGGAAGAAACAGGGGATAATATGTCGGTTTATACTGGAACTCAGACAGAGTATGATGCGTTGGATGGGGATCTGGAAGGTTATCATTATATTTCATGGGAAACAAATCGTAATTGCCTTGTGATACCCAAGTCATCCAATTATCCGGCACAGGCAATGCAGGTTATCAATTATCTTCATTCCGCAGAAGGAAGAGACCTGTACCGCCTGCTGGTTAACGGTCTCGAGAAAAAACAGTATATACGTGTGTCAGATGATTCTGACGTTATTGCGCGTATGACGGGAGATGATCGGACATACCGGTATGGTTTGATTCCTACGACGATCGGAGATATATATCAGAATTATGAATTGGCGGAAGGACAGTTTGAGACAATCAGGGAAAATAATGAAGATGCGCTTCATTCCTCACTGGAAGGCTTTGATCTGGATGTGAGAATGATCTCCATCGAGATGGCTAAAATTGACCGAGTCGTTGAGAAATATGCAGGAACTCTAAACCAAGGAAGCAGCGAAGACTGGAAGGAGACATACCATAACTTCCTGCAGGATATGAACAAGGCGGGTTCGACGAAGGTGATCCGTGAGATGCAGAGGCAGGTCGACGCATTTATGGGTAAATGATCATTGGATACGATTGTAAAAAAAGGATACGATTTTGGCGGCTGAACATGAATCAGCCGCCTTTTTAATTGGTAAAGTATGTTCACGATCATAGAAACCTTGTACCACTTATCAGACATGTTAGCTGGTAAACTGTAGTCATCAGATGGGGAATACGGAACGGAGGTATTTCACTAAAGAGGGGATATCCAACAAGTCGAATGCGAATCAAAACAAGGAGGAAAAACATGAAAATCAGAAAGCTTGCATTTGGAACGACACTTGCCATGACACTCACAGCCAGTATCGGAGTTACTGCTTTCGCGAAAGAAATCGCAATCTGTGTACCGAGTGCTGACCATGGTTGGACCGGAGCTGTCCTGTCGCTTGCACAGGAGAAGGCGGATGAGGTTAATAAAGAAGGGACCTATACCGCAACAGTTTACGCGGCGACAGATGTTGACAATCAGATTCAGCAGGTTGATGACCTTCTGGCAAATACAGATTCATTAGCTGGTATCGTTATTCTTCCATATGACAATGGCCTTCAGTCAGAGATTGAAAAGATCGCAGCAGTAGATGTTCCATTCGTACAGTTTGACCGATGCATCAGCAGCGATGTGATTGATGCAAAAGTGATTGCGGATGTCAAGGGAGACAATGAAGGAATCGGATACGAGACTGCAAAGCGATTCATCGCTGACGGCCTTACCAAAGATGATTATGTCTATGAAATGATTGGTGATAACTCTTCCGTTCCAGAGCTTCGCAGTGCAGGATTTAGAAAGTACCTGACAGAGCAGGGATGGTCTGACGAGGAGATTGATGCGGTTGTCGTGAAATCGGCCGCGACGGGATGGAGCCGTGATACAGGTAAGGAACTTTTTGAGTCATGGTTTGGAAGTGCCCAGTGCGATGCCTCCAAGAGAAATTGGATCTTTACGCATGATGATGAGATCGCAATGGGAGTTCTGGAGTCGTTGAATGGGTCTGCCCTGGATGAAACCAAAAAGGCAGCTTTCCTTGAAAATTTCCAGGCACTGTCAGGATCTTCAGGACTCGCTGAAATTTATGCGGTCTTGAAGGGTACACATCAGACCATTGCAACGCCAACTACGTTTGACTTGTTCTCTGTAACATATGATCCGGCGATGATTAAGGAAGCAGTTGATGTGCTGGTCAAGGGGCTGAATGGCGAAAAAGTCGAGCAGCAGTATATCATCCCGGTATCGGTAGTAGACAGCAAGAACGTGACAGAATTTAAACCGTTCGGAAGCTATGATGAGAAGGCTGAGACAGAGGCAGAATAATCAAATCGGTAAATAAGGCTTCACCCATTGAAGGCTGCCTGGCAGATGCTTTGGCAGCCTTCGCTATGAAGCTGGAGTGGCAGGTCGGGAAAGAGGGGCGATATTTTGGAATTGCTGAAGATGGAGCACATCAAAAAAAGTTTCTTTGGTGTTACCGTTCTGGATGACGTTAGTCTGGCAGTGAACAGCGGAGAGATACATGCGCTTCTAGGTGAAAACGGTGCTGGCAAGTCGACCCTGATGAATATCCTATCTGGGGTTTATTCGAGAGATGAGGGGAAAGTCATAATCGATGGAAACGAACTTCCGAATGGGTCGATTGCTGCTTCAGAGGCAGCCGGCGTAGCTTTTGTGCATCAGGAACTGAATATATTCAACGATCTTCTGGTTTATGAGAATCTTTTTCTCGGAAAAGAAAAAGCCGGAGCGCTTGGACATCTTCATAAGAAAACAATGATCGAGACGGCAAGGGGACTGTTTGATGAGCTTGGAATCGACATTGATCCAATGAAGAAAGCAGGCGAGCTGGATACGGGGCGAAAGCAGCTTCTGGAGATTGCGAAGGCGCTTCTGGGCAATGCGCGGCTGATTATTCTGGATGAACCGACAACAGCGCTTAACCGGGGACAGATAGAGCATCTATTCAGAATTATCCGGACACTGAAAGAAAAGGGGACATCTTTTATTTTCATCTCGCATAAGATGCCTGAAACTTTTGAGATAGCAGATCGATATACCGTTTTACGCAATGCCCACTTTATTATTTCTGGGATTATTTCAGAAACGAATCCAGAACAAGTGACTCGTTACATGGTGGGTGAGAAATATAGTAATGAGGACGTGTATGAAAGACGATCTCTCGGAGAAGACTTTCTAGACGTAAAGAACATCAGTGGCAAAGGATTTCGGAATGTCTCTTTTCGTATGAAAAAAGGTGAGATAGTCGGATTTACAGGCCTTCAGGGAGCAGGATGCTCTGAGATTATGCAGACAATCTTCGGAAGCCTGCCTCTTGAATCCGGCCGGGTTCAGCTTGGCGGAAGAATGCTCGAATCCGGAAGCATTCATATGGCTATGAAGAATGGTATTGGAATGGTATGTGCAAATCGGAAGGAAAATTCGGTGCTTCCAGATATGACGCTTCTGGAAAACATGTACATTTCCAGACATGCGATAGATCAGAAGAATTGGTATATCTCAAAGAAAAAGGAAGAAGAGAGCTTTGCTGGATATGAACATACGTTGAATATCAAAATAAACAGCTCGGATGACTTGATCACAAGCCTTTCCGGTGGAAACCAGCAAAAGGTTATTCTGGCGCGGTGGCTTTATACAAACGCTTCTCTTCTGCTCCTGGATAATCCAACGCAGGGAATTGACGTTGGAGCAAAAGAGGAGATCTATCGACTGATTCTTCACCTTGCCCAGACAGGCAAGACAATCATCGTCAATACACTGGAAATACCGGAGTTGAAAAAGATTGCGGACCGCTGCCTTATTTTTTACCATGGGGAACTCAGGGCAGACCTAACGCACGAAGAGATAGATGAAGAGAAAGTGATGCTGTATGCAACTGGAGCGATACCGGGACAGGCCAGTGGATCGGAGGAAAAGAATGTCTAAGAAACTTAAGGAATTCTGGTCAGGGTATAATTTTATTGTGATTTTTATCGCCATATTCGCAGCTTATCTGATCATCAATGGGTCAGAGACTTCCTGGACTACCATTACCAATATATTTCTTCATAGTGCAATTCTCGGAACCATTGCGCTTGGGCAGGGCATGATCGTTCTTACAGGTGATATTGATCTATCGGTTGGTTCGAACTTTGTTCTTGCCGGAGGGCTGACAATCATGCTCTTTAACGCGACAAATAGCGTTTTTCTGACGCTGTTGTGTGCATTAGTGCTCGGAGGAGCCTTCGGGTTCATAAACGGACTGTTTATCGGTAAATTCAAGATGCCGTCTTTCATCGTAACGTTGGCTACGATGCTCATATATCGATCTCTTTCCCAGTATATGATGAATGAAAAAGGCTGGACACGCTATAGCATTGATGCTACCAAGAGCAGATACCGTGCATTATTTAATTTTGGAAATGGAAAGCTGTTTACAATTTCATATCTGGCGATCGTATTTGTGTTACTGGCATTTTTGCTGATGTATGTGACAGATTCCACGAAATATGGCAAAAGAGTGTATGCGGTAGGCAGTAATGAAAAAGCGGCTCGTCTTGCAGGTGTGAATGTTGCCTGGACAAGAATATCAGTTTTTGTAATTGCGGGGCTTTGTACAGGACTTGCGACTTTTCTGAAGATAGCGAAAGACACGTCGTTTGATCCGGCTACATCTGGAAAAAACTATGAACTTTATTCCATTGCAGCGGTTGTAATTGGCGGAATCAGCATGTCAGGTGGGAAAGGGAAGGTTCTAGGAATTATATTCGGAACCATGTCATTTACACTGATTGATAAGATCATTACGGCACTTGGGATGAATGCGCTCCTGAACGATACGGTAAAGGGAATCATTCTTCTGATTGCGGTAGGCTTGCAGATGGTTCAGAGACGATCAAAAGATTGAAGACAGATTCATAAACAGGCTGTTAAGTTTGACATTCGAATGGAGTAAGCATTTGTAGAAATACCCAAAAGGAGGTACTGCTATGAGTAGATTGGTTACATTGATGACTTGCCAGTGGACTGACATGGATCTGGAGACGCTGTGTCAGAAGGCTAAGGCGTGGGGGTATGACGGTCTGGAACTTGCCTGCTGGGGAAAACACCTTGATGCAGTAAAAGCAGCGGAAAGTGACAGCTACTGTGCCGAGGTCAAGGGGATTCTCGAAAAATATGACATGCAGGTAAAGGCTCTTTCTACACATATCATCGGACAGTGTGTGGGAGATCTTCCGGATCCGCGCCTTAACAATTTTGCCCCGCCAGCGCTGGCAGACAAACCAGATGAAATTCACGAGTGGGCAGTCGAGACAATGAAAGCTTCCGCGTATGCAGCGAAAAATCTTGGAGCCTGTGTGGTTACCAGTTTCACCGGATCGCCAATATGGAGATACCTGTATTCATTTCCACAGACTCCGCAGAAGATGATTGATGAAGGGTATCAAAAGGTCTATCGTGAATGGACACCAATTCTTGATGAATTTGTAAAGAATGGAATTAAGTACGCGCTTGAAGAACATCCGGCTGAAATCGCATTTGATTACTATACGACACAAAAGACGTTAGAAACATTCAAGGATCGTCCGGAGTTCGGAATCAATTTTGATCCGAGTCACTTGATTTGGCAGGGAGTAACCCCTCATATCTTCCTCAAAGACTTTGGAGAGAGAATTTACCATGTTCACATGAAGGATGCAGCAGTTACACTTGATGGCAGGACAGGACTGCTTGGATCGCACATAGATTTTGGCAGCAGCAAGAGAGGGTGGAATTTCCGTTCTCTGGGGCATGGCGATGTCAATTTTGAAGAAATTATTCGTACACTCAATGAAATCGGATATGAAGGACCGTTGTCAGTAGAGTGGGAAGACAGCGGGATGGAGAGAGAGTATGGTGCAAAAGAAGCCTGCGAGTTCGTGAAAAAAGTTGATTTTGCCCCGTCAACCTTCAAGTTTGATGACGCAATCTCAAATAAATAAGCATGAAAACAAATAGGGCAGCGATTGGAAAAGGTAAACCGGACGCTGCCCATCTGATTCGTTTGGAGGATGATTATGTCAGACAGGACAAGACTTCGTTATGGAATGGTCGGCGGCGGCAAAGGGGCATTTATCGGTGCAGTTCACCGTAAGTCGATAGCACTCGAGGAGACAGCAGACCTTGTAGCTGGCTGTTTCAGCTCAAATGAAGCAAAGAATAAGGACACTGCTCAGTTTTATGGAATATCCGCTGACAGGGTATATGCGGATTTCAAAGAAATGGCAGCAATGGAAGGAGTACGGGATGATGGAATTGATTTTGTGAGCATCGTGACTCCGAACTTCACTCATTACGAAGTGGCTAAGGCATTTCTAGAAGCGGGAATCAACGTGGTATGTGAGAAACCCTTGTGCTTTACAACACAAGAAGGCGAAGAACTGGAGCGGCTGGCAAGTGAGAAAGGGCTCCTTTTTGCGGTGACATATACCTATACCGGCTATAGTATGGTTAAGCTGGCGCGCGATATGGTTCGAAGCGGGAAAATTGGAACGGTAATTGACGTCAATGCTGAGTATCTTCAAGACTGGCTGATTGATGAAATCGGTGCCGGAAACCAGACGACTACGAAGATGTCTGTGTGGAGAACGGATCCAAAGAAATCAGGCATTTCGAACTGCGTGGGCGACATCGGAACACATATTGAGGATACAGTGGCAAATATAACCGGGCTTCACCCGGTCAAGGTAGCTGCAATACTCGATCGCTATGGCATGGATTTGGACTTGAATGCAAATATCCTTGTTGAATATGAAAATGGAACACACGGGGTTTACAGTTGCTCGCAGGTAGCAGCGGGGCATTTGAATGGGTTGGTAATACGTTTGTTTGGTACTGAAGGGGCACTGGAATGGGTGCAGGAAGAACCGGATCGCTTGAAATATACACCGAAGGGACAGCCAACACAGATTCTCAGTAGAGGGACAGGTTATGTCACAGGACGTGCGGCGCAGCTTAATCATATTCCATCCGGGCACCCAGAGGGACTGACTTATGCATTTGCGAATATATATCACAGTTTCATGAGCGGGGTACTAAAGAAAGTCAATGGACAGAATCTGACCAAGGAAGACTGTGACTATCCGACAGTTAGTGACGGTGTGAAAGGGGTACGTTTCATCGAAGCAGTCGTGAAGAGCGACAAGAATGGCTCAGTGTGGACAGAAGTGTGATTTTTTGGAACCAAACAGAATGTAAAAACGTATTTCACGAGCACCAGCGTAAGCTGGTGCTCGTTTTGTCATTGTTCTCTCAAATCGTTAGAATAATAGAGAAATTCAGCTCCAGACTTGAGAAATATTCATGGAGGTTAAAGGCTCAATCTTGGTGGCTTTCGATGATCGGACAGATAGCACAAAGTATTCTTAAATGTTCAGTCCGAAGAAAATAGCTTTTCTCCAGGTTGAAATAATGAAGTGCGCTGAGGGAATTCTTGCTCCAATTTGGAGCTTCATTAATAAATATCTGTGGAAATTCAACAAATTCATGCTGGCTTGCTTCTGGATTTAATCTCGGATATTTGTTGGTATTGACAAAATTGTTCTGGATAATTTACTCCAAAGTAAAAACAAGTTATAGTCAATAACAGATAAATAATATATATGAACAAAAAATAATTAATATAATACTAAAATTAGTGCAAAATAGACAATTATATAGCGGCTCCATTACAATAATGTAAGTGTATTGGGAATGCTGAGAATGTGAGATAGATGAAAGGGCTTGTCAAAGATTATGGGAAGTCAGATACGGCAACAAACGAGAATATTTTTTTCTCCATCAATATATGCGGCGGATTTTTCTAATCTGGAAAATGAAGTTCAGCGCATTCCTTCAGCCGATTGGCTTCATGTGGATATTATGGATGGCATGTTTGTTCCTAATTTTTCAATGGGATATCCTCAGATCACTGCATTGAGAAAACATACTCATAAGTTGATAGATGCGCATCTTATGATAGAAACTCCCATAAGATATATAAAAAATTTTGCAGACGCTGGAGCAGATTTGATTACAGTTCATCTCGAGTCAGACACTCCGGACAAGATCAAAGATACGCTTCAGTTGATCCATTTACAGGGGAAAAAAGCCGGGCTGGCTCTGAGTCCTGATACCCCGGCTGAAGCCGTACTTCCATATCTGAATTGTTGCGACCTGATTCTTGTGATGATGATACATCCAGGAATTCCTGGACAGTGTCTTATAAAGGGAATGGTTAAAAAGGTGGAAAAAATTCGAACATATATCGATTCTGCCAACATAGAATGTTATCTCGAGGCGGATGGTGGAATCAATTTGAATACAGTCAGAGAGGTGTTCCGTGCAGGAGCTAATGTGATTGTGTCAGGCAATGCTGTGTTTGGGAATAAGAATGCAGATGATGTCATACAGAAAATGAGAGGGATCTGGGAGTCAGAATATGAATTATGTAATAGGAGTTGACTTGGGAACAAGTGCAACCAAAACGATTTTAGTAAACGAGAAAGGAAGAACGGTCTGTTCTGCTGAGTACAGCTATACGATGGATACCCCACAGAATGGGTGGGCTGAGCAGGATCCTAGGATCTGGAGGAAGGCAGTGCTGGAGACACTGAAAGAGGTCATGCAGAGATCTGGTGTAAATCGGGATTCTGTACTTGGACTTGGTCTTTCAGGACAAATGCATGGTTCTGTTGTACTGGACGAAAACGACGAACCGGTTCGTAAGGCAATTCTTTGGTGCGATCAACGGAGCGTTCGCCAGACACAAGAGATGCTTCGGCTGATCTCATTTGAACAATGGCTTGAGATTACCGCCAACCCCCCGCTGGCAGCATGGACTGCGGCAAAACTGTTATGGATACGGGAGAATGAGCCTCAAAACTATAGTCGTATTCGCCATGTCCTCCTGCCCAAAGACTATATTAGGCTGGTGCTTACCGGTGAGTATGCAACGGATGTATCCGACGCAACAGGGATGCAGCTTTTGGATGTCAAGAACAGGCGCTGGTCAGATGAGGTCTTACGGGTTCTCCAGATCGACCGGTCTCTACTGGGGACATTGTATGAAAGTGCGGAAGCCACAGGAACTGTCCGCAGATCGATCGCTGAGGAATGTGGCCTTTCGGATAAGACGATTGTTGCGGCAGGAGGAAGCGATAATGCCTGTGCAGCTTTAGGGACTGGTGTTGTGAATGAGGGACAGGCTTTTGTTACCCTTGGGACTTCGTCCGTCGTCTATACACATTTTCAGGAATATATTCAGATTCCGGGCGGTGGGTTACATGTATGTTGCTGTGCAGTTCCCGGATGCTGGCATTCTATGGGTGGACCGATGTCAGCAGGGATGAGCATTGAGTGGTTTAAGAATAATTTTTGCCAGGATTTGATGCAGAAGGCAAAAGAAAGAGGGGAGAGTTTTTACGAACAATTAACAGAAATGGTGGAACATGTACCGATTGGAAGTGATCGGCTGATTTATCTTCCGTTTCTGATGGGAGAAAGAACACCACATATGGATCCGTTATACCGGGGAGCTTTTCTTGGATTGAGCGAAGTACACACACAAGCTCATATGCTGCGGTCGATTATGGAGGGGATTTCCTTTTCACTGGCAGACTGCAATGACTTACTGAAGAAGCAGAATATTAAAGTTACATCATTGCGAGTGACAGGTGGAGGAAGTAGAAGTATAGCGTATCGCAAAATGCTGGCAGCGCTATTTCGCTGTGATGTACATGAAGTAGAAGGAAGGGAAGGAGCAGCTTATGGAGCGGCAATTCTTGGAGGTGTGGCAAGTAAACTGTTTTCTTCAGTCCAAGAAGCGTGTATGGCTTTTGTAAGGGAGAAAAACACAGTTACGTATTCTAAAAAAGAGGCAGATATATATGATCGGTTTCATCAGGTTTATGATCATATGTACGATGCCTTGAAAGACAGCTTTCATGAATTAGCACAACTTTGAGGAATAATATGTTTAAAATCGGACTGAATACTTGGCTCTGGGCAGATTTATTTTCGGAGAAGGATATCTATTGTATTGGGAAAGCGTATGAACTTGGGGCAGAAGCATTGGATATTTCGATCAACAATCCTTATAGCTTTCCAACAGAGAAGGCTGTAGAAGAGATATCGCATTGTAAAGGGATGGAGATAATCACGTCTACAGCTATGCCGATTGACTGCAATGCAATTTCCGCCAATGTACAGGAACGTGATAACGCTTTGAATTATATGAAACGGCTGGTAGATGTTTCAGCACAGTTAGGTTCCCGAATAATCGGAGGAGTTAATTATGCAGCTTCCGGATATCACAGTGGAAAACTAAGGTCAGAGCAAGAAGTGGAATGGTGTGTCGAATATCTCAGGCGAGTTGCCGAATATGCGGCAGAATATGGTATTTCAATTGCGCTCGAACCGGTAAAACGCTTTGAAACCCATTTTTTAAATACTGCGGAACAAGCCCTTGAACTGATTCAGTATGCCGGCAGTCCAAACCTGAAAATTCAGCTGGATACCTTTCATATGAACATTGAGGAAGCGGATTTACCGCAGGCGATTGAGTCGTGTGGTGACAAACTAATTCACATGCACCTTGTTGACAGCAATAGGGGGGCACCGGGAATGGGACATATTCCTTGGCTTGACGTGCTTCGTTCCCTAAAGAAGATTAGGTATGAAGGTGCTGGCTGTATTGAAACTTTTAACCCAACGACATTGGAAAGAACCTGTTCAGCAACATATCTGACCCGAAAATTTGCAGATTCTCCGGAAGAGCTTGCTGAAAAGGGACTTGCTTATTTGAAGGCAGCCAGAACCATGATTTACAGTGAACAGAAATAAGGCTGCTTTGAATTGTATGACACAATTGAATTAAGGTTTCATCCAGCAATCAGCTGGAAATCATATTTACTATCATAATCAAAGGAGGATGTAGCACATGGTTAAAAGAGTTTGTTTTGGGGTTCTCAGTGGAGTATTTGCTGTTTCTATGCTTGCAGGAACTGCTTTCGCCGGTGAAACGGAGGCAAGTACTGAAATTGAAACAGAAGTCGCGGTTGATCTGGATTCATATAAAATAAAAAGTCCAGGTGGGCTGAAATTTGGGTACACATATTGGGCTGCTTCCGATTTCTTCTCAACGATCGGTGAAAGTATGGAAGAAATAGCGAAGAAAAACGGTGATGAAGTCATCATTCAAGATGCTCAGCAGGATCAGGCGAAGCAGCAGAGTATAATTGAGGATTTTGTCAGCCAGGGGGTATCCGCAGTTTTTCTGAATCCGGTAGACAGAGATGGAATTGAACCTGCCTTGGACATGCTGAATGAGGCAAATATTCCGATTATTAACGTGGATACATCAGTAGCATCTCTTGACAAGGTTAATTCGTATGTTGCTTCTGATAATTATGGGGCGGGAGTACTCTGTGCGAAAAAGATGATTGAACTGCTTCCTGATGGGGGAGATATTGCAATTCTTGATTACCCTGCGAATTCAGCATGCCTTGACCGAGTAAAAGGGTTTACAGATACAATAGACGGATTGAATTATACGATTGTTGATCAGCAGGATGCTCAGGGAAAACCGGATCCTGGACTTGAGAAGACACAGGATATTCTTCAGGCACATCCGGATCTGGTGGCTGTGTTTGCTTGTAATGACCAATGCGGACAAGGAGCGTATGCGGCAATTAAAGAGGCCGATTCAAAGTGCATTGTTCTTGGTGTTGATGGATCGCCGGAAGGAAAAGAATATATCAGTGAAGGTGGCGCATTCGTAGCAACGGCGGCTCAGTCTCCTATTAAGATTGGTCAGGATTCTATCATCACTGCGTATCAGATCCTGAATGGAGATGATTACAATAAGAATATCGCTGTCCCAACCTTTATCATCGATAAGGGCAATGTAGCAGATTATATGGATGGATGGCAGTAAAGGTAGTGAGTGCTCTGTGAGTGTAATTTGAAACAAATCGCGTGCAGGGAAGAAAGGGCCTGCACGCGAATTTCATATGAAATATAGAAGACTGATGAACAGCATAGACAGTTGAACCCGGGATCAAGGAGGTTGTTTTATTGAGCACATTATTGGAGATGAAAGGCATTAGCAAGGCATTTAATGGAGTCCCGGCCTTGAACAATGTACGGTTTGATTTGGAGAGGGGAGAAGTGCATGCTCTACTTGGCGAAAATGGGGCTGGAAAATCTACATTGATCAAGATTTTAGGCGGAATTTATGCAAAAGATTCGGGGGAGATACTGATTGATGGGAAAAAAGTAGAGATTCATTGCGTCAAGGATGCAGAAGAATGTGGAATTAGCATCATCCATCAGGAACTGATGATGTTCCCTCAAATGTCTGTTTTTGAGAATATATTTCTCGGTAGGGAAGTCAATCATCAAGGGTTTATCAGCCGGAATGAAATGATTCAGAAAACAGCAGATCTTCTTAAATCCTTCAATATGAATATAAGTCCGGTTGAAAAACTATCAAGACTAACAATTGGACAGCAGCAGGTTATTGAAATCATTAGGGCAGTATCTTTTGGAGCAAAGATTATTGTAATGGATGAACCAACATCCTCGTTGTCGGATAATGAGGTTAGATTTCTATTTGAAATTATTCAAAAGTTGAAAAAGGATAATGTTGGCATCATATATATATCGCATAGGCTGTCTGAACTCTATGCGATTGGAAATCGCGTTACTGTGTTTCGCGATGGGACATATATATCAACTGACAAGTTACCAGATGTTCCTCGAGAAGACTTGATCTATAAAATGGTTGGACGTGAACTGGGGGACTATTATGTTTGTACCCACAAAGCAGGAACAGAAGTCGTGATGGAAGCCAGCGATTTTTCTGATGGTATCAGAGTAAAGAATGCATCATTTCGACTTTATAAAGGAGAGATTCTTGGGTTTGCAGGGCTTATCGGAGCCGGACGCAGCGAGCTAATGAGTGCTATTTTTGGGGTGACCAAAAAGAAAACGGGTACTCTGAAGGTAAAAGGTCAGGTAGTCGAAATCAAAAGCGTACAAGACGCGATGAATGTGGGAATCGGTTTTGTCCCGGAGGATCGAAAACTGGATGCACTGTATATGTCGCAGAGTGTACGATATAACATGACAATTGAAGTATTGAAACAATTCCTGAACGCCGGGAGATATAGCCGAAGTAAAGAAATGGAGATTGTCAATCAGTACGCCGGTAAGATGCGTATAAAAATGGCATCTCCGTCGCAGAAAGTCGTTGGACTAAGCGGTGGTAATCAACAGAAGGTTATTATAGGAAGATGGCTTGCGACTGCTCCAGATATCCTGATCCTTGATGAACCAACCAGGGGTGTGGACGTTGGGGCAAAGGCAGAGATCTACGATATTGTCGATAAGCTGGCCCAAAGTGGGGTTTCCATAATATTTGTATCCTCGGATTTGCCGGAGGTGCTTGGAATGAGTGACCGAATTGTAGTAATGAGTGAGGGCTATGTCAAAGGTGTTCTGAATCGTAAAGAAGCGAGTCAGGAGAAAATAATGGCATTGGCTACGACAGAAGAATGACTGCAGAAAAAATTGTCATACACAGTGGGGTGTATTCAATGAGTGAGACAAAGAGATCAAACCGTTCATCATCAATTATTCTGGAAGCTGTCCGCAACGACCTCGGGCTTGGAGTTGCATTCCTTGTCCTGTTTGTTGGTGCCTCTATTCTGCTTGGAGGAACGTTCTTCGCCTGGAAAAACTTTTCAAATGTTCTGAGGCAATTGTCAACGAATATGTTCCTTGCTTGCGGAATGACATTTGTCATTATGCTGGGTGGAATTGATTTGTCGGTTGGATCAGTGATTGCGATGGTCGGATGTTTTTCCGCTGGCTTTATTTCGTATGTAGGGATGCCATCAGGAATTGCAGTGCTCTTGGCAATTTTGATTGGGGTCTTAATCGGATTTTTTAATGGATTCCTGGCTGCTTTTACAACGATTCCACCGTTTATTATTACGTTGTCTACGATGAATATATGCAGAGGAATTGCCAGAGTATATAGCAATACAAAAACGATCACGGTTTCAAATGAATTCTTCAAATCAATCGCTTCAACTTATATTGGAGTGTTGCCGATCCAGGTAGTATATATCATCGTTGTTATCGCTGTGTCGGCTGTGATTCTGAACCGCACCCAGCTTGGAAGGCAGATTCTTGCGACAGGGGGAAATAAGCAGGCGGCAGCTTATTCAGGCGTTAACACGAAAAAGATAACAATTTTTGTCTTTACGTTCAGTGGCTTGCTGGCGTCATTAGCAGCGGTCATTCAGGCGTCTCGCCTTTTTTCTGGTACACACACAGCAGGAGAAGGAGCGGAAATGGATGCAATTGCCGCTGTTGTGCTTGGTGGAACGAGTATGTCAGGAGGTTCAGGAAGTATATCTGGAACAGTCATTGGAGTGTTCATTATAGCGATTATGAATAATGTGATGAATTTATATGGAATTGATTCTTCCTGGCAGTACATTGTTAAAGGGATTGTAATATTAATTGCAGTTTCAATTGACTACTTTAGGGGACTTAGGCAATCCTGAAAAAGATAAGAGGAATGATAGTGGATGAACAACCTAGAAGACCTAATGATGACAGTACGGATGGCTATTCCCTCCTTGCCAAGGGCGGAAAAGGCTGTTGCGGAATCCATTATAGAGAACCCTGACGCAGTCGCCCATCTGACACTGGCACAACTGGCAAGAGAATCCAGGAGCAGCGATGCCACAGTTGTGCGTTTTGCACATTCGATTGGATTTGCCAGTTTTACAGCGATGAAGGAGGCATTTGCAGGTGGAGTTCGTGAAAAAGGTGACATACCTGTCCTCAGTATTACAAAAGAAGATGATATGAAGTCAATCCTGAAAAAGGTCTATCAGAGTAATATTCAGATTCTGTGTGATACGCTTGATATGGCAGATGAATCATACGATAGAGCATTAGAATCAATGCTGAAAGCCAAGTCCATCCACTTTTTTGGAGTTGGAGACGCACATGCCGCCTGTGAGTTGGCCAGCATGAAGATCAGACGGTTGGGTGTACCAAGTAGTGCTGAGAGTGATGTCATGTTACAGCTGACAACTGCTGGAAGCATGACAAGCGAAGATGTTGCTATAGCGGTTTCGTACGAGGGAAGATCTAAGAATATTGTAGAATCACTTCGCGTAGCAAAACAGCAAGGAGCGACAACGATTGGGGTGACGGGTATATCGAAAAGTCCGCTTTTGAAATATACAGATATCTGCCTGCTTATTGGTGTGAGTGATCTGACGTATGGCAGGGACAAGGTTACTAGGCGTGTGGCTGATCAGTTTATTCTGGATACGCTTGTTCTAGCTTATTCAATCAAGACTAGAAATATTCCTCGGAAGCAGTTGCAGCGAATGCAGGAAATCATAGACAGAAATAAGATTTGAGGCAATTATGGTTGAAAAGATCACAGGTATTGGAGCTGTAGTACGAGATTTAGAGATTACGATGACAAGGCTCTGGCTGTTTTTTGGAATGGGACCATGGGAAGTTTGTGAGAACTGCGGGTACCGTTCTGCGACTTTTCAAACGAAAAAAATTGAGTTCGAATTAATTCAGCCTACCAGACAGGACAACATATATGCATCATTTCTGAAAAATAGAGGAGAAGGCCTGTGCCACATATATATCTCGTTCGATTCAGAGAATACGGCTGAGCATTATAAAAAAGGATTACAGGACAAAGGTGTGCACGTTGTCGGTGATTTTGCGGAAGTGGATAGTGGCAGGAGAATATGTTTAAATACATGGAATGAGTTGGGATTTGGTCTGGAACTGCGAACTGGAAAAAGATCTCCAGGTTCCTTGTATAATCCGAAATGCACTGGTTCTCCCAATTTTCCAGTGAGACATTATATCCGTCAGATGGGAATTGTTGTTACAGATACAGAAAAAACGATTCGCTGTTATCAGCGTTATTTGAATTTGGACGGGTGGAAGACAGTTTCATTTAACAATAGGAATCTGGAGGATTTTAAAATTAATGAAAAAAAGTACGATGGAGAGTTCGAGTTTCTTTGTTCTGTACGATGGGTCGGGGAAGTTGAATTTGAACTAGTCGAACCTCTCAGTGGGCCGTTGATATATACTGATTATTTAAAATATAAAGGTCCTGGTTTTCATCATATTAAGTCAGTGATGTCGGATATTGAAATCAGGCAATTAATGGGACATTTGGCTCAATATGAAATTCATGATATTCAATCCGGGAGGTTAAACGATAATCATCATTTCAACTTGAATACAGAGCCTTTGGTGGGTTTTACGCTTGAACTGGGAAATGGAGGAAAATCAATCGCATTGTCGTAAGACACAAAGAGGTAATTATGTCAGAACCTGTAATATTACAAAAAATACTGTCAGAATTAAATAAGTCGGCCAGTTGCATCCCGGAAGAGCAGTTAAACAATCTGGCTGAGGTTATTCAGCGGGCAAACAGGATTTTTGTGGGAGGAGCAGGACGGTCTGGTTTTGCTGCACGGGCTTTTGCAAACAGGCTCATGCATCTGGGACTCACGGTATACTTTCTTGGAGATACAACAACGCCGGCGATCGAGCGCGGAGATTTGTTGGTAATTTGCTCTGGATCTGGTGAAACGGAGAGCCTGAAGCTGGCGGCAGCCAAGGCAAAACGCTATGGAGCACAGATTGCATGTGTGACAATACACAAAGAGTCTGCGATCGGTACAATGTCCGATGCTTCTGTGATTATTTCGGGAGTAAATTCAAAGAATGATATCGAAGGAGGCAAATCGGTTCAGCCGATGGGAAGTGAATTTGAGCAATTAAGCTGGCTGGTATTTGATTCTATAATCATGATATTAATGGACAAACTGCATGAAACTCCAAAAGAGATGTATGCGAGACATGCAAATTTGGAATGACATAGTATAGCTTTTTATAGTTATCATGGAGATATTTTAAATGAGATTAATTGTTGACAGTGCTGATACTGAAAAAATACGTAAGATGTTTGAGTACTATCCCGTGTCGGGAGTTACAACGAATCCGACAATTCTAACGAAGTCGGGAAAGAAGCCGTATGAAGTTCTCAGGGAAATTCGGGGTATTATTGGCCCTGAAACAGACCTTCACGTTCAGACCTTGGGAGAGGATGCAGATGAGATCGTTCATGAAGCAACTGTGATTAAAAGAATGTTAGGAGAGAAAACTTTTGTAAAGATTCCCGTTACCAGGGAGGGGATTAAAGCCATCCGGATATGTGCTCAGAGATTTGGACATATTACGGGAACTGCGGTGTACTCAACGGCTCAAGCATATCTCGCGGCGGAGGCTGGAGCCGACTATATAGCTCCGTACGTCAATAGAATAGATGATCTATCGCAGAACGGAGTTGAAGTAACAAAAAAGATCCAGAACATACTTGGTCAGTATGCAGGGAAGACAAGAATGCTTGCAGCCAGTTTCAGGAATGTTCATCAGGTCATCGAGCTTGCAGAATACGGGGTATATTCGGCAACGGTGGATCCTGACATCATAGAACGAATGCTTACGAATGATTCTGTTGATGCGGCGATTGCAAAGTTTTCAGCTGATATGACTTCTGCTTATGGGGAACAGATGGTCATGACTCATACAGATTGACCAGAATCAATTTTGAGACCATGGAATGAATCTACGCTGATTGGATTCCATGGCCTTTTTGTATTTCCGCTGGTCGAAGATCGGTGAAACGGATCTGTGATTATCAACGAGGGTGAGAAGCTTGAAACATTCCCATGATGGATATACATTATATATACATAGAGGAGGTATGTGCGAAAAAGCATGGGGAATAGCCAAGGGATTAGAATTTCAAAGGAAGTACTTAAGGAAGCTGATGTAGCTGTTGATGACATACTGGATGTCAAAGTCTCAAATGGGGTTATCATGCTTGTTAAGCCGTTCAGACATAAGACTTTGGAAGAGCGTGCTGCTGCATATGATGGAAAGCTTGACCTTGACGGAGAATTTGACTGGAGGGAACCGGTAGGGAGAGAGATTTGGTAATGAAAGAAGAAATCTGTCAGGGGGATCTTCTTAAGGTTGAAAGAATTAATATGCCGGTGGTGGTTGTAAGTAAGAACTTCTTCAATCAAAGTGGAGAGATTATTGGTTGTCCTGTTTGCAGAAGCGGGAAGCCAGGAGCACTGCACATCAGGATTGAAACAGAAAAAGTTACGGGATATGTTTATTGTGAGAAAATGACACTGCTGGATATGAATATAAGAAGATATTCTAAATTAGGTAGCATACATACGTCAGAGATTATTGATATAACGGATGCAATCCAGGGCATTTTTGATTATGTGCGAACCAAACACTCGTAGGGCGTTGGAAGGATCTGCGAGTGTTTTTTATGTTCCTGGCAAACTTCAGGTCAGGTTAAAGGTTCGGATCCTGCACAGGCTGGTGGCAGTCTTCCGTCTGAGACCAGGTTGTCTGGGCGGAGTCATCAATATTTCGGAATTTGCGGGGGCTGCGGCCATACGTACGGTAGAATTGCTGTGCAAATGATGCAGAGCTTGAGAAGCCACAGGCCGATGCAATTTCCCTGATGGGAAGATCAGAGTTTGTGACGAGCTGGCCAGCAACCTTCAGCTGGTAGGACAGGATATAATTTTTGGGGGATATGCCAAGTTCCTTCATAAAAAGCCGATAAAGGTAGGTACGGTCGATTCCAAGGAAGCTGCACATGCTCTGCACGCTGATATGATGAGTATAATTGTTCTGGATATAATTCAGTGCCTGACGCAGGTAGATATTCTTGACCGTCGTATAGCTCTCGCGGTGCGTTTCTGTGAGGCAGCCAAAGATCTGATAGAGATTCCCTAAAAGTGTGTAACGGTTTTCTTCCTTGTGTTCACATTGCTGAATCAGATGCGCAAGTGTGTCAGTCAATAGAGGAGCATTCTCAAAGTCAAGGATTGGCCGGTTTCCCATGAGGCCGCAGTCTTGTAGAATCAAGGTAACCTCTGAGCCACTGAAACCGATCCACATATATTCCCATGGATCTTTTTCGTCTGCTATGTAATAGCATTCTTCACCCGGTTTAATAAGGAAAAGCTGGCCCTCATGTAACGAGTATTGGGAACCACGAACCGTGAAAAAACCTTTGCCTTTAAGAATAAAATGAATCAAGTAATGAACACGGACTGCAGGACCGAAAAAGTGTCCGGGTTTACATACTTCATGGCCGGCGTAGGCAAGTTCAAGCGAAGAGGCAGGTTGTTGTTTGTTGGAAAGATAATATTCTATATAATTGCGCGCCATTTCTATTTTCTCCAGTCATGCAACAAATCATATAGTAATAACAACAAAACAGATTGCACCATAGATATGTTTATCATAGAATACAACTACAGATAAATCAACGAATATAAAGGAAATATAGATATATAATTCATGTTATTTCACAAATAATACATTGTATTTGGAATGATGAGAAAAGATTTGCTCAAGATAGCACGAAATAGATATGATGAAAATGTTGTAAAAGGAGGAAACGAATGATGAGGAAAGGTATGGTATCTGTAGTTCTTGTCGGAACGATGGGCTTTTCTGCTTTAAGCGGAATGACAGTTCACGCAGCGGATCGGGAAGAAGTAAAGGTTCTGATTAAGTGGAACGAAGATCAGCTGTCCAATTGGCAGGAGCTGGTAGATCAGTATAATGCCGATGAATCGAATCCCATTACGATCGATCTCCAGTTCTATGGGAGTGAAGGGTACGATGATATGGTAAAGTCAGAGATGACAAGTGATGACCCGGCCGGTATCGTTCAGCTGATGAAAACGGTCTTCAATGACTATGCGGCAAACGGCCAGCTGATGGAGCTTTCTGATCTGATTTCAAAGAATGACTGGGACTACAACAAGGGTGCTCTTGCCTGGGCCGGTCCTTTGAATAACCCGGACGGCAAGGTATATGGTATCCCGGATTTTGCAAATACGAGTTGCATTTTCTACAACACAGATATTTTCAGCAAGCTGAATCTGGAGGAACCGACGGATCTCGATAGCTTGAAGGCGGTCTCGAAGACATTGAATGAGAATGGATACAAGGCGATTGTGACAGGCGCAACGAACTGGTGTGCATCGGATCTGCTCTCCAAAGTTCAGGCACAGTCTGTTGGTGGCGATTTCCTGATTAAGTGTTACAACAACGAAGAAAAATATAATGATGATTCTATGGTGAAGGCTCTTGAAGTCGTAAATGATCTCGTGAAAAGCAATGTCATTGATCCTACTTCTGCAGACTATACGGATGATGATGCGATTGCTGAGTTTGTCATGGGGAATGCGGCGATGTATACGGCTCATACAGGAATGGCGTCTGCAATTGATTCTGCAAAGGACGAAGATTTTCACTATAACATCATTCAAACCATGAATTACGTGGATGAACCGAAGGTCACCGTACCGGTCACCTGGGGCAGTATGTGGTGCATTCCGGCGAACGTGAAAAACAAGGAAGCAGCAGAGAAAGCTCTTTCCTTCCTGTGGGGCGATAAGATGATGCAGAGTGATGTGAGTGATCTCGGGAAAATTGTAAATATCGATTCCTACAACGCTGCCCTTACCCATCCGGCACTTTTGACGGCATCCAAACAGCTGCAGGGTGCTGGCTCTTCGGACTCGTTCTACCTGCTGGACATGGTTTCCGCAAAGGTTCTTGATAATATGAACAAGGGGATTCAGGAGATGATTCAGGGGAAGGCTTCTCCGCAGGAAGTTCTGGATAATGTTCAGTCGACTTGGGAGGAAGAGTCTGCTCAGAAGTAAATGCCATTATGGTCGGTGCATTCGGGGGATAGTGAATGAATAAGCTCAGGAAAAGAAGAGAAATAAAGTGGTTTCTGTTGTTCACAGTGCCTGGGCTTGTTGTCTATACGGTGTTTCTGATGGTTCCGATTGTCATGTCAGTTGCAATCAGCCTTACAGACTGGACTGGGATGTCAAAACTGTCGGAGGCCTCTTTTGTAGGGCTTAAGAATTACCGCAATCTTTTCTCTGACTCCATTTTGAGAATCACCATCCATAATACATTTGTTTATGGGGTGATCGTGATGCTGTTCGTTCCTGTCATAGGATTTATCCTGGCATACATCATCGAAACTTTTACAAGGAGGAAGAGTCTTTGGAGAACGGTTGCATATCTCCCGGCAATGATTCCGCTGATCGTCACAGTATTTTTGTGGAAATGGATTTATAACCCACAGTATGGATTGTTAAACCAGTTTCTGAAGCTGATTGGCTTGGGAAAGTACACGACCGGTTGGATTACAAATTCTTCAACTGCCTTGTATGCTGTAACGTTTACATCGATATGGAAGGCGATTCCGGGGGTTTTTATTCTCTACCTTGCAGGACTGCAGTCGGTGCCAAAAGAAATGGAAGAGGCAGCTGTTTTGGACGGGGCTGGACGTATGCAGGTGATCCGTTATGTTGTTCTGCCGAGCCTGAGGCGTGTGACGACCATTATTTATGTGCTGCAGTTTATCGATGTGTTTCGTGTCTTTGATCTGGTTTATGCGATGACGAATGGAGGGCCAGGTTATTATACGACTGAAATGATCCTGACGTACGGTTATAAAACAACCTTTACAAATTCGAATGCTGGATATGGCATGAGCATCACAACGGTTCTGATCTGCTTCGTCAGTCTTGTTTCCGTCCTTCAGCTGAGACTTGCCAGCAAACGCTATGATGACTGAGAGGAGATCACAGAAGTGCGAAAAAAAGGCTCAAAGTTGTTTCTTGGGTTATTCCTTCTGCTTGTCTTCCTGATCTGTATGGTGCCTATGTTATGGATGCTGGTATCTTCCCTGAAGACAAGAAGGGAACTGCTGACGAATCCGTGGGGGATGCCGAAGACTTTGCAGTGGGGGAATTATGTGAAGGCCTGGGAGAAAGCGGATTTTCCTATGCTGATCAGAAACAGTGTAGTGATTACAGGCTTCTCTGTTCTGTTCATGTTGATTCTGGCATCGATGATTGCCTTCGCAGTCACCCGTTATCACCTGGCATCTGGCAGGGCCGTGCTGGCATACATCTTGGTTGGACAGACGATTTCTCTTGGAATGATTATATTTCCAGTGGTGATGCTGCTGAGAAAGATGCATCTGGCTTCTGGACATGCGGGGCTAATCCTTACTTATATTGCGGGCGGACTTCCTTTCGCAGTGTTCGTGATGCAGGGATTCTTTGCTGGAATCCCGCATGAGTTATATGAGTCTGCAGAAATAGACGGTGCGAATGAGTGGATTCTCTTCTCAAAGATCGCGCTTCCCTTAGCAAAACCGTCGATTGCAGCTGTCATGCTATTCCAATTTATGTGGGTGTGGAATGAGTTCGTGCTGGCCTTCACAGTGATCCGGGATAAGGCCAATCGCACAATTATTGTCGGGCTATATTCAGTGGTCAATGGGGTACTTGCGACAGATTATGTAACTGCATTTGCAGGAACTGTGATTGTATGTCTTCCGATCATTGCGATCTATCTGTTGTTTCAGAGGTACCTGATTCAGGGGCTGATGACTGGTGCCGTGAAGGGATGAAATGGATGAAATGTATCTGCGGCTGAATGAATGCAGGAGGATAGACAGGCAGATGAAAATCGGAGCAGCGGCATGGGGATTTCGGGAACTTTTGCTGGAGGAACAGCTGAAAATTTGTAGAGAAAACGGTCTTTACTCGCTGGAACTTGGAATTGCAAACGCACCGAAGGATCTTCCGCTCGGGGCGGATAACGGGCAGCTTAACCATGTGAGAAAAGCATACAGGCAGGCAAACATTCGACTGGAATGTGCCGCAACGGGCGATGATTTCATGACGGAAGATGAGATGAAGGAACAGATCCAGATATCAAAGATTCAGCAGGTGATCGATATCTGTTCATTTCTCCAGATTCCGTATTTGCGGATTTTTGCAGGCTTTGTGCCGCTGGAGCAGATGACGGAGAAGCTGTGGAAACACACAGAAGAAGCGCTGGATGAGTGTGCAGCGTTTGCAGCGCAGCGGAAGGTGGTTCTTGCTGTGGAAACACATGGAGCGGTACTTCCGTATCGAAGCGGAATCCGGCATGTGGATACCATTACGACCGATTTAAATAGCCTGGAAAGGCTGAAGAGGGAGATCAGGGACGATATTCTGTTTGTACCGGACGGTGCGAATCTGGCGGCAGCCGGACATATGAATGTAGAAGAATATTACCGGCTTCTCAGTGGGAGGATCGCGTATTCGCATATCAAAAATTTTCGGCGGAAAGTAGACGGCAGCATCGAGCCTTCGTCTGTCGGAGACGGAATTCTGGATTGGACGCCGCTTTTGACGATCCTGCGAGAGACCGGTAAGGCCTGCATGATAGAGTATGAGTTGCCGCTGAGTATCCGGGAAGGGTGCAGGGAGAGCGTTCGGCAATTGAAGAGTTGGGGGATACAGCTTGAAGCCGAGACATCAAGTAATTCATATTACATAGGAATGCCGAAAAGGAATGGGGGGAATATGAGGCATGGATGAATACAGAGATTACAGGGACTACAGGACATCGAGGGCAATTGTGATAGAATGTCCTCATCAGGCGCGCCTTCGAGACATCCATCTGACAGAGCCTCGTCCCGATGCCTATGTTGCCAGAACCCTGTACAGCAGTATCTCAACCGGGACGGACATGAAGACATATAAGGGCTTACAGCATCCGGAGCAATGCTGGTATCCATTGGTCCCGGGATATGAGACAGCTGGTATTGTTGTGGCAAAAGGACCGGAGGCGGGCGATGGACTGGTGCCTGGAGATCGCGTGATGATCAATGAGTGTCGTCAGTATGGGGATGTCTGTGCCGCGTGGGGAGGCGCTTCGGAATATACAATCAAGGACTCTTTTACGACCAACGATACCTTTGACTATATGGTGAAAATTCCGGACAACGTGACCGATCAGCAGGCGGTCCTCGCCTATCTTCCATGTGTTGCGCTGAAAGGAATACGCAGGATGACATTGAAGGAGGGTGAGACAGTTGTTGTGGTAGGATCTGGCATGGTGGGTTCCAGCGCATTGCAGATTTTAAAGATTTTATGTCCGTCTCTTCAGGTCATTTCTGTGGAAAGAAATGCCTTCCGAAGAACGGTAGCGGCTCATTTTGCGGATATTGTGACAGATCCTGAACATGCGGAGAACGTGATCCGGGAGGCTACCAATGGAAAGATGGCCGACAAGGTGATCGAGTGCTCCGGCAATCCGGCGGTTCCGGGTATTCTGTATCGTTATATCAAGGACGGAGGCTGGGGGAGCGAGGATGAGCCAGCCCACATCCATCTTCAGGGGGACTACCCAGAGAAAGTGATCATGGATTCCTACCATAGATGGTTTGTCAAGAATTGTACCATCACGATGACCTGTGCACTTGTGGCAGGCTGTAAGGAACAGATTCTGCAGTGGATGAGCGAAGGAAAATTCGTGACGGATGTCCTTCCTGTTGAGGTTTGGCCTGTTTCAAGGTGCACCGAGGCGTTTCAATATATGGAGAAAGCCGGAGATGATGCTTTTAAGATTTTGTTTGACTGGAGTAAATGAGAGTAAGTGATGATGAAGCACAAAGTAATATTCATGCCCCACGCGAATATCCAGTATTCACAGCTTCCCCCTTCCCGGCGTGAGTGGGTAATTGAGAATTGTTACCGAAAGCTCTTTGACCTGGTAGACCGGAATGGCTTCAGAATGGCATTTGAAGCCAGCGGGAGGACAGTCGATGAAATCTGCGCGACAAATCCTAAAGTGATGGATGAACTGACGGCGCTGATTAAAAATGAGCAGATTGAACCAGTCGCTTCACCGTACACACACTTTATGGTGAGTAATGTACCGTCATCTATGTGTGTGCATTCGTTGAAGAGGAGCCTTGATGCCTGGGAGCGGGCTACAGGATTCCGTCCATCTGTCGGGTGGAATCCGGAGTGCAGCTGGAGCAGCGATGTGATTCGGATCTACAAGGATGCAGGACTGGGGAGTCTTGTGATGGATGCCGATTCATTGCTCATGTCGTTTTCGGAGATTCGGAAAAGAACTGGCCTGAAATATGATGTGGTGAGCCACAGTAATAAGAATAAGCTATTCATCATCGAGGACTGTCTGGATGAATGGCCGGAATACTTGAAATTTTTAGTTCGGGTATCTAAGGCGGAGAACGGGCTCCAGATGCTTTTTCGATCAGACTGTATGGCGAACATTCTTCTTTGGTATTTGATGGGGGCTTCAGAGGAAGAAGGGAAAGAACCTGTCAGCGCGGAAGAGGTGGCAGAACTCTTCATTCGCTGGAAGAACCGTCTTGACCGTTATGCAAGGAGCCATCCGGACAGTGAACCATTGTTCATCATGCCCTATGCGGAGGATGCGGAATATATCGGAAGCACTGCTTACTTCTACGTCAAACATTTTAATCAGGCACGTTTTTTTGAGCCGGCGCCTGAAAGTGTACAACGTTTCGAAAAGATTGTGAAAAGCGCACAGGAGGCAGGGTTTGAGCTTGCATTGCCCGAGGATGTGAGCCGGGAAGGCAACCACATGGAGAACCCATATATCGAGCAGATAGATGATGGAGTGGCCTGGCACGGAGGAACCGCAAGGGCATGGCTGAACACAGACTATGCGTTGCTTCTGGATCCGGCTTGTGAAAGCATATACAGTGGGGTTGAGAAGTTGATGGCGCTGACGGGACAAAATTGGAACCGTATGGATTGTCAGATGGAAAAAGCGGTCAATGCGCTGGAAAGCGCATGGGTGTCAGATTCCAGATGGCCTCCTGCTCCATGTTCACCCGGGAGATTCAATGTGGAGGAAGCGGTTACAGATTTAAAACAGGCGAATGGTTGCCTGAAAAGTTTCATGGAAAAACATCAGCTCATGAACAGACGTTCATATTACTCCCCAATGATCATGGAGACGCAGATCCGGCTGACGGAATCCAGATTGATGAGTATGCACTATTTTGGAGAATAGAGTGGAAAAGGATCATTCGAAAGGACGTTCTGTGCGTGTGGATATGGTCCATCTTCAATTGACCACACGTTGTAATCTGGACTGCTGGTTCTGCGGGCAGAGGAAGTGGAGGACGGCAGATGGTGTATGTCGGAAAGATGGAATGCGCAGGGAGATGACAGAAGAACAGTGGCTCCGTGTCGCAGACGATATAATCCGGACGGGAGCCATGCAGCATCATATGCCGTCCGTGATGATATGGGGAGGAGAAGCAGAGTTGTCGGATTCTTTTCCTGCAGTTCTGCAGCACTTGCATGATCATGGTGTTTCAGTCGGCATGGTCACAAACGGAACACTGATGGATCGTTATGCCAGTCTGATTGACCGCTGTGTCGACAAACTGTACCTGTCTGTTGATGGAACGCCGGAGATTCATGACTGTATCCGAGGAAAAGGAACATTTGGAAAAATCCGGGATAATCTGACTCTGCTACGGTCGGGGAAGATCCAGCGAGTCATTATGACGGTGATCACGGATGAGGTTGCGGAGCATCTTGATGAGGTCCTGGACAGTTATTGCTCTCTCAGACCGAATCTGATTATTTTCCAAGATATGATCGGTCTGAGTAAAGAAGAGGTGGTTCGATATCAGGAATGGTCCCGGGAAGTATTCAATCAGGATGCGCCGATGATCGGGAGTTGGGCTGAAGCCCGGCAGGAACAGGTGAACAGACGAAGGCGCGCCGTAAAAGTTGTGAGTTTTTTAGCAAAGAAAGCCTGCAGAAATGACAGAAGCGAGCGATATCCGTTTGAAATTCAATACTTGCCCCATAGGAGTACCCTTTCATGCTTTCTACCACATGAAATTGAAGCACTTTACAGAATCAATGGGGTGGACAACGTGGCGCTTCCTGCTGCTGAGTCGCACGCCTGCGGCAACCATGTGAATTTGGTTTGTACTTCTGCCTGGCATCATCTTCATGTTGGATGGAATGGCGAAGTCTCCTTTTGCACGGATTTCACAGACATCTCCATGGGGAACATAATGGAGTCGACGCTCTTGCAGATCATGAACGGGGAGAAGGCGGAACGCTTCCGCAAGGAAATCGAGAGTGGAAATTGTGTTTGCTGCAGGCACTGTTCCTGGTGCTACAAGAAAGACTATACAAGGTTATAGCCATTCGTAACGAGGCTTGTAAAAGTGACGTTGGTGACGCGCAGAACGCGTGGATCCAACGTCATTTTTAGTGAATTTCATCCATCCCTGGCAGAGCGTCATACGGGGATGGATGAAATTATTTATAGGAAAGAGTCAGATAAAGTCGACTAGAGTTATTTAATCTGATTCTTGCAGTTTGACTTCACTTAGTAGTTTATACCAGGCATCAGCGGTGATTAATGCTACATCTTTTGCGGCATTGAAATTTCTTTTCTGAAGCGCCTGGATGATTTTAGCGTGATCCAACAACGTGCGATCATTCTGTTCTCTTATCTGGTCGATCTGAGTTTTTCTCATGTAGGTTGCAAAGGCATCCATTACGTAGTCGTAGACAATTTGCAGAATGGTGTTATTACAGTTCCTTGAAAGAATTCTATGGAATGCCAGATCATTCTCAACAAGCTTATATGCATCAGCGCCTTGTGTTAACAGATCGCGATGGTGATTCAGGTTGTCTTCCAATAAGGGCAGTATGTTATCAATTTGATCAGGATTTTTCAGGATGAGCTCACTTATATCCCGTTCAAGTGAACATCGTGCTTCAACGATCATCTTCATATTCGGATTTGCTAACAAGAGCGCATACGAAAGGGGATTAAAACTTTTACTGGTTGGCTTTTTGTTGATATAGGTTCCGTTACCTGGTCGAATGGTAACAATTCCAAGCATTTCAAGTGCTTTCATTGCCTGGCGAATGGAGCCGCGGCTGACATGAAAAGAAGCTGCCAGTTCTGATTCTGAAGGCAATCGTTCGCCGGGAGTAAGAGTTCCGGATATGAGAGCCTGTTGAATTTGATCAATGACGTAATCGGGAGCTCCTTTTGTATCCTGAGGTGTTGGCTGCCATTCCTGCTGTGAGGTCATAACAAGATACCTTTCTTAGGGTTAAATCTTTCAAACTTTTAACAAAAAACATTATACCAAATCAAATCCCCAAAATCTATACAGGAATAATCATTAAGTGAAGGAATCTGAAAACAATTGCTGAATTTTCATTTCATGTTTCTTTATACAATGGGGTAATGGAAATAGAGAATTGAAGTGATATGATATTGAGCAAAATGCACAAAATAATTTCCAATAACTATACAATATGGAGATATTTAACGAATGATTGCTTCTATCCATTGACATGGATGAGCGAATAGTATATTTTAATAGCAGATCAAACGTCAAACGTTTAATGTTAATCCGGAGGAATTTTATTCCACATATTTCTTCTAAGGAGGGGAATAGATTTGAAGACTGAAGATCTGCAGAAAGAAGCAAAAATCCTTCGACGGGAAGTCATCCGTATGGTCTATGAGGGAAAAGACGGGCACCCGGGACCGGCTTTGTCTATAGCAGATATCGTTACGGCTCTGTATTTCGACATTATGAATATCGACCCGAAGAATCCGGAATGGGAGGATCGGGATCGGTTCATTCTGTCGAAGGGTCATGCTTGCCCTGTACTGTATGCCGCGCTGAACGAGCGCGGGTACTACACGCCAAAGTTTGAACATTTTCACCTGCGTGAACTTGGAAGTATCTTCCAGGGTCACCCGTCCATGAGAAGTACGCCGGGCCTGGATATGACATCGGGTTCGCTGGGCAACGGCATTGCCATAGGCTGCGGGATGGCGTTAGCAGCAAAGATTGAGAAAAAAGACTACTACGTATATGTGATCACCGGTGACGGTGAACTGCAGGAAGGCGTGTGCTGGGAAGGCGTGAACATCGGGACAGGCCGCAAGCTGGATAACCTGATTGTCTTCGTAGACAGGAATGGCTGGCAGAGTTATAAGGACGTCGTCTATACAGTTGGAATGAACAATGTCGCTGATCGCTTCCGGGCGTTCGGCTGGCATACCCAGGAAATATGCGGACATGATATGGATGCGATCAAGGCGGCTGTGGAAATCGCCAAGAGTGTGAAGGGTGTGCCGCACTGCATCGTATGTGATGATATCAAGGGCAAGGGCGTCAGCTTCATGGAAAACAACAATGCCTGGCACAAGGGAGTTCCGACGGATGAAGAGTATGCAATCGCGATGAAGGAACTGGGAGGTGAACAGTGATGAGAGATTTCAACGGATCAAAGGAAGCCTTTGCAGCAGCTCTGTATGATCTGGCTGAAAAGAATGAAAAAGTAGTCGGTGTCTTCCCGGATTCCATCAAGGCTATGCGGGCGACAGATTTTGGAAAAGCATATCCGGACAGAGCGATCGAATGCGGGATTGCTGAGCAGGGAGCCGTCGATGTTTGCGCAGGACTGGCGGCCTCAGGTATGGTTCCGTTCCTTGGAACATATTGCGGATTTATGACAATGCGAGGCTGTGAACAGATGAGAACCTTTATTGCTTATCCGAATCTGAATGCAAAGTTCGTCGGGGGCAATGCAGGTCTTCTGGGTGGGGGGAAAGAAGGTACGACCCACCAGTTTTATGAGGATCTGGGCATTCTTTCCAATATTCCGAATTTTACGATTCTGACGCCGGCGGATCCCTATCAGATGTACCATGCAGTGATTGCTGCTGCGGATATCCAGGGGCCGGTCTATGTTCGTGCAGGCAGCGGCAAGGAAAGGAATCTCTACAAGAAGGATGACCCGTTCTCCATGGAAGGAATTACTGTCTGGAGAGAATATGGCAATGACGCAGTCCTGGTTTCCAATGGATACGTTCTGGATCGTGTGCTGAAAGCCGCAGACCTGCTCAGGAACCAGGGAATCAATGTTATAGTGGCAGATATTAATATCCTTTACGGAAAAGACCCATCGAAGATTATAGAAGTGCTGGGACGTAGTAATCAGATCGTGACCGTGGAGGATCACAATATCAACGGCGGCGTAGGGGCTTATGTGAGCCGGCTGGTCTGTGAAAACAAGCCGGCAAAGGTAAAGCGTATTGCGCTATCTACATTTGGTGAGTCAGGTGGATCAGACGAGCTTCTCGACAAATATGGTATGTCACCTGAAGCGATTGCGCAAACTACCAGAGAGGCTCTTGGAAAGTAAAGCATCCGAGTACTCAAGCATATCAAACTGTTTGAAGGAATATCAAGTTAAATATGGAGGAAATGAAGATGAGCAAGATTAAGGTTGCTGTTGTAGGCGCTGGCGGAAAGATGGGAACAAGGACATCGAATAATCTGATTACGAAGTTTTCGGATAAATTTGATGTGAAGCTGGTAGAGACATTTGAGCCGGCTATCAAAAAAATTGAGAATGAGCGTCATCTGACAGTTACGCCGATTGAGGAGGCTCTTGACTTTGCACAGGTCGTTGTGTTTGCAGTTCCGGACAGCCTGATTGGAAAGCTCTCAAAAGAGTATGTTCCGATGCTCAAACCTGGCACAGGTTTCCTGATTTTGGATCCTGCGGCTGCTGTCGCGAGAGAGCTGGTGACGCGTGATGACTGCACGTTCGGGGTTGCTCATCCATGTCATCCGTCTTATTTCAAGTGGCAGAAGGAAGAGGAAGCATATAAGGATCGCTTCGGCGGAGAAGGCGGACACCAGGATATCGTGATGAGCAAGATCTGCGGCGATGACAAGGTCTTCGATTTGATGAAGGAGACAGCTACCTGTATGTATCGTGCAGACCAGGCCTATGTCCTAACCACCGATCAGATTGCCTTCCTTGAACCGACACTGGTGGAGCAGATGGGGGCTTGTTTCCTGTATGCAATGGCTGAGACCGTTGATGAGGGTGTCAAACGCGGCATTCCTAAGGAGGCGGCAGTTTCCTTCATGACCGGTCACATCTTCAACCTTTCCGCTAATTTCCTGGGCTATCTGCCAGGCAATCCGCCGGTATCCGATGCCTGCAAGGTGGCCATCGGAATCGGAAACCGTACGGTTCTGCGTGAAGACTGGAGAAAGATCTGGGATCATGATGAGCAGATGAAGGTTATTCATACAATGCTTCACCCGGATGATCCGCAGATCTGATATTCTTTCCTCAGGCAGTTCACGAACTCTTATTGCAGGTTTTCCGCTTCTGACCGGTGGATGTTGACGGACATTCATCGGTGAGCTGGGGCGGAAAACCAATCCTCCGAATTCGATCGCGTTTTACAGAACAGACAGGAGATTAGCAAATGATGAAAATTGTTGTATTAGATGGCTATACAGAAAACCCAGGGGATCTGAGCTGGGATCGGTTAAAGGATCTCGGCGATGTCAGAATCTATGATCGTACTTCATATGAGGAATCTCCGGTCATTGCCGAAAGAATTGGTGATGCAGATATCGTGATCACAAACAAGACGCCAATCAGCCGTGAGACGATTGATAAATGCCCGAATATGAAGATGATTGCCTTCCTGGCGACAGGATATAATGCGGCTGACTACGAGTATGCAAAACAGAAAGGCATTCCGGTCGTCAATGTTCCTACTTACGGCACACAGATTGTTGGTCAGTATGCAGTGGGGTTGCTTCTTGAAATCTGTGCACACTATGGACATCATGATGAGACTGTCAAAGCTGGAAAGTGGACAGATTGTGAGGATTGGTGCTACTGGGATTATCCAATGATTGAGCTGTATGGCAAAACGGCAGGTATTATTGGGTTAGGAAAAATCGGAAGGCAGACAGCAAAAATCCTCAATGCAATGAGTATGAAGGTTCTGGCCTATGACAGTTTTCAGAATGAAGAGGGGAAGGCGCTTGCTAAGTATGTCGGACTGGATGAGCTGTTTGCAAAGTCCGATGTCATCTTCTTACATTGTCCGTTGTTCCCGTCAACAGAAGGTATCATCAATAAAGACAACATCGCAAAGATGAAAGATGGCGTGATCCTGATTAATAACAGCCGCGGCCAGCTCGTTGTTGAGCAGGATCTTGCTGATGCCCTGAACAGCGGAAAAGTCTATGCGGCAGGGTTGGATGTGGTTTCTACAGAGCCGATCAAGGCGGACAATCCTTTGCTGAAAGCGAAAAATACAATTATCACACCGCATATCTCATGGGCAGCTCAGGCAGCACGTCAGAGGATTATGGACATTACGATCAATAATGTCAAGGCTTTTATTGAAGGGAAGCCGATCAACGTTGTTAATAAATAACGGCTCACACAATTATTATGAAAAAGGTGGCCATAAAGAGAAGATTGAAGATAAAGGAGAACAAGTATATGGCACGAAATATAGCAAGTAGAGTAGTCAGTTGTGTACTTTGCGGAATGATGGCGTTGAGCCTTTCGATGGGGGCATCCGCAGAAAGTATCACTGAAGCTAGCACTGAAGCTGAAAATGCAGGGGGATTAACCCAGGCTGAAAGTGGCGATTATGCGCTTCAGAAGAATGATTTTAAAATTGGCCTTTCGAATTCATTTTATGGCAATACCTGGAGAAAACAGATGGTGGATTCATTCACAGAAGCGGCAGAACAGGCGAAGGCGGAAGGGTATATTTCAGACTACGAAGTAATGAATGGTGATAATACCGTCAATACGCAGATAGCACAGATCAATTCATTTATTCTTGAAGGGGTAGATGCTATTTGCATCAATGCAGCATCCTCTACAGCGTTAAATGATGTTATCAAAAAAGCTATGAAACAGGGAATCAAGATTATAGCATTTGATTCTATTATCGATTTGGATGGTGCCTATACCATGGATTACGATTGGGTTAGTATGGGAGAAAAGAAAACTCAGTATGTAATGGATAAGATCAGTGGCAAGGGGAATATTATTATTGTACGAGGCCCATCTGGAGCTGCTCCCGATCAAGGAATCTATAAGGGAATCACAAATATCCTTTCTAATTATCCAGATGTGAAAATTGTGGATGAGGTCTTGGGTGAAGCAGATGCAACAACCACTCAGCAGGGACTGCTGAACGTCCTGTCCTCATTACCGGAAGTAAATGCTGTTATTACCCATTGCGGAGCGGACTCAATGGGTGTTGTGAATGCCTTTGAATCCATGGGGAAGGAAGTTCCGCTGACAACAGGTGATAATACTGCTGAATTCATGAAGTGGTGGAATGAAAAAGCAGCAGATGGATATGAGACAATGAGTGTGAATTCCACACCTTCCTGTGGCGCAGGTGCACTCTGGGTAGCTGTAGCGGTATTAAATAATCTGGATGTTCCGCAGAATATGTATCTTCCCTTCATCTATATTAATCAAGATGAAATAAGTCAGTATGCGGATATGAAGGCAGGGACGATTGCAAGCCCATATATGTCATATGATTTCACCGTTAACAATATTATTGCAGCCAAGGATGCCGGCTGAGCCTTATGATAATATATAAATAGTCGAAATTTAAATTTAACGTAAAAAGTCATTCGAAATATTTATCGCCATGATTGAGTATTTCAATGACTTTTTATTGATCTAACAAAAATAATCAGGGAGGTTTGGAACTGAATACGATTATGGATGAAATGAAAAACCAGGTTTTACTCAAAGCCGACCATTTTACAAAAATATACCATCCGACAGTAGCCGTCAATGATGTGAGTATTTCTATAGAAAAAGGCGATATCTTAGCTTTGGTCGGAGCTAATGGCGCTGGGAAAAGTACGCTAATTAATTGCCTTTCAGGAGTTGTAAATTGTAACAGCGGAGAATTTTTTTTTAATGGTCAAGCTGTGGATTTGGCTCGTTATAATCCGGCAGTGGCCAGGAATATAGGGATTCGTGTAGTACATCAGGAACTGTCCTTATGTAAAAATCTGACTGTATATGAAAATTTTTATGTAGAGCAGTCCCAGAATATAAAGACAGGTAAGCAGTGGCGTAAAAAGGCACAGATAATGGCACAAAATGCCTTGGAAAGAGTATTTCCAGGGAATGGAATTGATGTGATGGCTGTTTTGGGCGCTTTAAGTATTGAACAGCAACAAATGGTTGAAATAGCCAGGGCGACGAGTGACCCCAATATGAAGCTGATGATACTGGATGAGCCGACTTCGTCATTGCCCGCAGAACAGACAGAACAGCTTCAAAAATATCTTATCAAGACCGCTAAAGAAGGAATAACATATATCTATATTTCACATCGGTTAAATGAGATTATGGCAATAGCGAACCGTGTCTTTATAATGCAAAATGGAAAAGAAAAATGGCAAGGCACGATTCAGGAAACAAATGAAGAAGCAATGGTAAAACTCATGGGAGAGGGTATCAGTCAATCTGATGAGAAAGCTGTTGTCAGTGATAAACTCCCGGATATCAATCAGAATATCAGTGTATTGTGCAATAGTTATACAACAAAAAAGCTCCGTAATATTAATTTTGAAATATTCGGAGGCCAGATTGTAGGTTTGACAGGTCTTGAAGGGAATGGTCAGTTGGATCTGCTTCAGGATATTTTTCTAAAAGCCGGTAAAAAGATTGACGGATTGAATGTAAAAGGCAAAGTAGCCTATGTTGCCGGAGATCGGAAAAAGGAAGGCATATTTCCTCTCTGGTCGATAGAAGATAACCAGATCATCACTAAGACGGCAAACTATAGTTTGTTTAAGTGTCTGTCTTCTGAGTGGGTGAAAGATTCTGTCGACTACTGGTATGACAAACTACATGTCAAGAGTGATGGGAAGAAAGCGCTTATTACAAGTTTGTCAGGGGGAAATCAGCAAAAAGTGTTGATTGCACGTGCTCTGGCAGCTGACGCAGATATTATTCTATTGGATGACCCGACAAGAGGTGTAGACCAGCCTACAAAGAATGCTTTGTACCAGGTTTTTCATGAAGCAGCGCAAAGCGGAAAACTCGTAATTTGGAGAACATCTGATGACGCGGAATTGAATTTCTGCACGAATCTTTTCGTAATAAAAAATGGAGAGATAGTAGGATCATTTGAAAAAGATAAGGTCAGTCATGAAGAAATAATCAAACTTTCATTTAAAAATGAAGAGGAGAAAAATAAAACATCTGAAAAGAGAAAATTTACGGCTCCTTTATTCAGTTTTGCTTTCATCGGAATGATTGCCATTTACATTATTTGTGCAGTCAAGTCACCCCTTTTATTCAGTGGTTATGGATTTGAGCTCATGTTAGTAGGATTTGCAGCATTGTCTTTATGTGCCATGAGTCAAACTTTCACCATCGGGCTTGGACATATTGACTTGGGTGTAGGCAATTTCTGCGCGTTAATTAACGTTTTGTGCTGCACGTTACTTCATGACAAACCTTTTGTAGGTACTATTTTATTAATCGCCAGTTTTCTGGTCTATCCTTTGATGGGTTATATTATATATAAACGAAAAGTACCTGCGGTTATCGTAACTCTTGGAATGTCGTTTGTCTGGCTGGGGATTGCATTATCAATTCAGGCGATGCCGGGGGGTGAATGCCCCAGCTGGATGAATATAATTTTCTATTCTGAAACGCCGATCGGAAATATCCTTTGCTATTGGTTGATTGGACTGATAGTAGTAGCAATTCTTGTTTACCGCTCAAGATACGGAACAGTACTTCGCGGGTTCGGTAATAATCCGGTGGCCATGGTCAACTCCGGATGGAAGCAATCGAAAGCATATATGTCGATTTATTCACTTGCTGGCTTTTTTGCACTGATGGCAGGAATTTTTACGTCCGCTATCAATAATGCGTCTGATTCTACAGCTTCAGGTACTTATACAATGCTATCCGTTGCATCCGTGATTATTGGAGGTGGTTATTTCAGTGGCGGTGTTGTTACGCATTTTGGATCTGTATGTGGTGCAGTTATATTAACAATGATTAGTGTTCTGCTTGGATTATTCAGTGTAAGTACAGATTATACAGCGTCAATTCAAGGGCTAATGCTGATTCTTATTCTGTCTTTGCGTTTGTTTAAGAGAAAGGAAAGTAAGGCATGAAAAATCAAAAGTTAAAATATTTTGCAGAACAAAATGCCAGTGCTTTACTCGCAGCAGTCGGGTGTATTGTGCTGTGGATATTAATGGGTGTTTTTAGCAATGGAATTCGTCTGATATCACTGATTGACAATGCTTATACAGCTTCTTTTCTGGCAATTGCAGGAATTGGGCAAATGCTTGTTGTAACGACTGGGCGAGGGGCAATTGACTTGTCAATTCCTGGAATGATTACATTAGGCGCTTTCACAAGCATGGGAATCTGCAATGGTTCGAATGCGATGATTATTCCAGCTCTTTTGGTCGTAATTTGCGAGGGCATTGTTGTAGGTTTCTTAAACTCTATGATGGTGATTAAGCTTAAGATGCCAGCTATCATTGCGACTATGGCTATGAATTACATTATTATCACCGTAACGATGCTAATCAACAAACATTTTAATGTCTTCAGCACCCCATCGATTTTGAAAGCACTTGTTACATATCGGATCGGAAATACAGTTCCGATCATTATCATGATCGTCATATTACTTGCCATATTATTTAATTATCTGATTAAGTCAACGCCGTATGGAAAGGGATTACAGGCGATGGGGCAGAACCTGGCAGCAGCCAGATTAGCAGGCGTTAAAGTTGTAAGAATTGAGGTACTAACTTATATTCTAGCAGCATCTTTGGCTGGGTTAGCCGGAGCATTGATATCCGCTCGCGTGACAGGTGCCTATCTGGGAATGGGAGATTCTTACCAGATGGATTCAATCGCTTGTATTGTTATAGGCGGAACCCTTATGTCTGGTGGCAGAGCGAATACTTTTGGGACATTGATTGGCTCATTATTTCTATATTTGATTATTTCATGTATACAGCTGATGGGTGCAAACGCAGGCATACAGAGCGTTGTAAAAGGAGCATTGATTGTGATTGTTCTGTTGATAGGTGCAGCTGATCGGAAAGTCCGTAGCCAGAAAAAATACCAAAAAGTAGTGAATCAGGCTGGATAACAAATTGTAGGAGGAAGATAAGATATGATTATTGATTCTCATGTACATCTTGGAGAGGACTATGTATTTGATGAAGTCAATACGGAGGATGAACTGACTAAGTATTATGACGAATTTAATATAGACGGTGGAATTATTCAGCCTTTTCTCCCGAGACCTTATATAGAAGATCATCAGGAAATACATAACAGAATTGCTGCATATTGTAAAAAAATGAGACCCAGAAAGAAGTTCTGGGGAATGGCGTCTATCAATCCTCATTTTAGGCCAGAAGATTATGATAAAGAAGCTGAGCGGTGCATCAAGGAGTTAGGTTTTGTTGCAATTAAAATCACGACGATTGGTCATGCCTGCCATCCTTCTTCCAAAGATGCTTATCATGTCTATGAAGTTTGTGAAGCGCTGAAAGTACCGCTGATGATACATACTGGAAATGGCGTTCCATTTGCGGATCCGATCAGTGTGTATTGGGGAGCAAAGGATCATCCGGATGTACCAGTGATCCTGGCTCATGCGGGTTCAGAAACATTTAATCAGCAGGCTCGTTTGCTGGCGGAGAAACTTGATAATGTATATCTTGAGCCAAGCTGGTGTGGTACCAACGCAGTAAAGAAAATGATTGCCTCAGTAGGGTGTTCGAAAATACTTTTTTCATCAGACAATTTGGATCAGATTCCGGTGGAACTGGCGAAATATCGTCAGATTATTAAAAATGAAGATGACTTGGAAAAGGTAATGTGGAAAAATGCGAATGATATATTCAAGCTTAACCTATGATTCGGATATCATCTATCAGGCTACTCATAATCACGAAGGGTATGAAGGATGAAGCTATTATTTGTGTCGGACTCGTTTAAGGGAAGCCTTACCAGTTTACAAACCGTACACCTTCTGACAAAAGCAGCTTGCGAGGTTTTTGATCAGCCAAACTGTTCTGGTGTGGCGGTTGCCGATGGGGGCGAAGGTACGACGGATGCTGTAATCAGTGCCACGGGTGGAGAAAAAATATATGTGAAAGTAAAGGGGCCCCTTTTTGAAGAAGAGACGGTTTACTATGGAAAACTTCCAGGAAATAGGGCAGTGCTTGAAATGGCGGCTGCTTCTGGTCTCCCTCTGCTTCCGGAACGTAAGCGCAATCCGCTCAATACGACTTCGTACGGTACCGGTCAGATGATTCAAGATGCATTGGATCATGGATTTTCCGATATTTCAATTGCCATAGGTGGATCAGCAACGAACGATGGCGGAATAGGGGCTATGATTGCGCTAGGTGCCCGTTTTCTGGATGAACAAGGAAACGTACTGAAAGGAATCGGAAGGGATCTCGCCCATATATCGGCGATCGATTTATCGAATCTGGATGCACGGTTAAAGAAGACGAAGATAACGATCATGTCAGACGTAACAAATCCTCTGTGCGGACCGAATGGGGCAACGTATACATTTGGCGGACAGAAGGGCGGGACTCCGGAAATACTGAGCGCTCTGGAACAGGGCATGCAGAACTATAGGAATATTATTCGAAAAGACTTTGGAATCGACCCCGATGAACTGGAGGGAGGTGGAGCAGCTGGAGGTCTTGGAACTGCGCTGCGGGTTTTTCTGAACGGGGAGATGAAATCTGGTATTGATACGGTGCTCGACCTGATAGGATTTGATGAACGGCTAAAGGAAGTAGATTTTGTTGTAACAGGCGAAGGAAGAACGGACTGGCAGTCGTGTTTTGGAAAAGTGCTGCAGGGCATAGGAGAGCGCTGCCTGAAATATGGCATTCCGGTGGTAGCGTTGAGTGGATCACTTGGAAAGGGAGCCGAACAGGTTTTTGAACATGGAGTATGCTCTATTATGACGACGGTCAACGCTCCAATGAGTCTGAAAGAGGCCATGAACAATGCCGAACAGCTATATTATTCAAGTGCAGTCCGTATGTTTCGGTTTATCCGAACAGGCATGGTTTTAGGGGAACAATCTAGTGTGAAAGAAACTTCAATCTCATAAGCTGGGCATACACTGTGGAAGCCAGGCTAAGAAGACTACGAAGTGAAAGGGGATGGTGCATTGGTACACATCAAAAGCAAGAATAGTGAAGGTGGTCATTTTCTGCGGCAAGCAAACCTGCGTTTTTCGGTCAATCTGGATCCTATCAGACAGTCACTTTTAGGTCAAATGAGAATGGTTGCTTTGATTTGTCAGCAGGGTAATACCTATGCTCCATATGGGTTATATCTTCCACTTTCTTCGAGCCTTGATATCATCTTAACGAAGGAATTAATTCATCCAGCGAACCCCGAAGGAACCGCTGAGGGTGGTTAAGATCTTTATATTGCAAGGTGGCCAACACATTGTGCACGAGCGGACATTTTGATAGAATGAGAGCTGAAATTTTCACCAGATGGCGGCTGGCTCGCAATCCTTGAGTCTGCCCTCGAAGCCGTATGGAGGATCATTGCTCATTATGAATAAATCCGAACGTCATCTTGCAATTCTTGAGATTCTTCAGAATCATCACAAGGTAAGTGTGGAAAATCTTGCGGAAAGGTTTCATACTTCGCTGATGACAATTCGCAGAGATTTGAATGAGCTGGCTGAACAGTATAATATTACCAGGACACATGGAGGCGCGATGCTGGGAAATCAACCGCTTGTGCGGATGGTTTCGTTTGATGAGAGCAGAATTGAGCATCGGGAAGAAAAGGAAAAGATTGCATCAAAAGCAGCAGGACTGATCAGAAATGGCCAGAGAATCTATATTGATTCGGGTTCTACAACGAGAATTATGCTGGATTATTTGAACCCGGAGACAAAAGCGGTTCTTCTTTGCAATCACCTGGGGATTGCGCAGCATGCTTTGAATTTTGATAATCTTTCAGTCATCATGCTGGGTGGAGAAATGATCCGTCTGAGTAATTGCTCTTCTGGAGTCATCACGGAGGAACAGATTATGAAGTATTCACTGGATACAGCCTTCATCGGAGCGGCGGCGATCGGATCAGACGGAAATTTGTATGATGGGTACTCTCCGGAAGCAAGATTTAAATCAAGGCTTTTTTCTGTTGCAAGAAATATCTATCTGCTTGTCGACTCGACAAAAATCAACACCTATGACATTAATGAGTTTGGACATATCTCAAAACTAACAGGTGTTATTACAGACGGTAATATTGACCGTGATGGAATGAATTTAATGAGACGATACAATGTCAATGTCATCATAGCGGAATGAAAAAATTAGAGAACATCTGCTGTTTTGAAAACGAACATTTCTAGAATTCTAAATAGAAAAAGGCTTTTCTAATAAATATGCATATTTGCTGCAGTTCTTAAAAAATGAGCGATTTGAAGCGCCAATAAACGAACATTACAGCGCAATATTTCAAACATAGAATCTGCATTTATTATAAATAATACCCATATTTTTGTAAAATATCATGATTGCAACTTACGTTATGACGCAATAATATAATGCTAACAACGAGCTGATGGTGAAAAGCTCGATAATCGAACATTAAAGCACAAAAACAAACAATCAAGGAGGAAAGCTATGAAGAAAAAGGTTGTTGCATCTCTGATCTGTGCATCGGCACTTGCGATGTCATTTGGGTTATCTGCATTGGCAGCGGACAGTTATTCCATCGGGTTTGAGCCGTATACACTGACAAATGAATACTTTACGGCGGTTTTGGACGGTGTTCAGCGTGCGTGCGATGAAACAGGAAGCCAGCTGACGTACTTTGACCCGCAGAATGATCCTACAACCCAGGCATCACAGATTGACGATATGATCGCAAGTGGAATTGATGCTCTGATTTATATTCCGTATGATTCCGCGGGGGCCAGAACAGTCCTTCAGAACTGCAAGGATAAGGGTGTCAAGGTTATTAACATCGACAATGTCATCACGAAAGATGACTACGATCTGGTAGACGGAATCATCGCTTCCGACAATGAGCAGCTTGGATATCTTTCCGGTCAGTGGGTAGCAGAGAACCATCCGGATGGTGCAAATATTCTGATTTGCCATCTTCAGACGGCTGAATCCTGTGTCGTAAATGTTCAGGGGTTCTGGGATGGCATTAAAGATAATGCAAAGGATGCAGATGCTTTCAAGGAGGTTCAGGTCGTCGAGGGCGGCGGTGATACAGAAAAAACATACTCTGTTGTCACAGATGCCCTTCAGGCACATGATGATATCGATGTGATTTACTGCATCAATGATACATCTGCACTTGGAGCGGTTCAGGCGGTTGCTGACGCTGGTAAGACCGGCAAGATTGACATCCTGGGGAAGGATGGGGCTCCGATTGGCAAACATGCCATCAAGGATGGGACTATGGTTCAGTCCTCAGCGCAGAGGCCAACCTACATGGGATATGAGGGCGTGAAGGAAGCCATTGATGTTCTTGACGGCAAGAAGATCGAGTTTAATGTCGCAATTCCTTCCTACAGCATCACAAAAGACAACATTGATGAGTTTGATCTGGATGCATGGGATAGTCTCGACGGAACTTCGGAGACAGAGGGTACAGAAGCGGCAACGGAAGCAACAACTGAAGCAGCTCAGTAAGGCTGTGAAACGCGAAACTTATCAGAAGTATTGAGAGGAGGCTGGCTCGGGTGTATGAATCTGAGCCAGCCTTTTAAAAAGGATATCGTGGGACACAGAGGATAAACCAGAGAATAAAACAGAGGGACATGGGATAGATATGGGTGAAGCAAAACTGCTGCAGATGTCAGGAATATCGAAATCGTTTGGCCCCAATCAGGTTCTCAAGGGTGTGGATTTAACGGTCGAAAAGGGAAAGGTTGTAGCGATTCTTGGAGAGAACGGTGCCGGTAAATCAACACTTATCAAGATACTGGGAGGAATCTATAAAGCGGATTCAGGAGAGATTCTGATCGATGGAAAAAAGAAAGAAATTGAGACGGCTAAGATAGCATCTGATGAGGGGATACGAATTATTCATCAGGAGATTATTCTTGTTCCTGACCGAACCATTGCGGAGAACGTGTTTCTTGGAAGAGAGCCAAGAAACCGTTTTGGACTAGTAGACAGAAAAAAGATGATGAAAGAGACCCAGGATGTCATAGACAGTCTTCATATTCACCTGGATGCGGGTCAGATCGTCAGGGATTTGTCTATGGGGATGCAGCAGCTTGTTGAAATCATCAAGGCGGTTTCCGCAAAGGCAAGGGTTGTTGTGATGGATGAACCAACGTCATCTTTGTCGCAGGGTGAAGTTGAAATTCTGTTTAACATTATCAGACTGTTAAAAAGCAGGGGCGTTGGAATTATATATATATCGCACAGACTAGAAGAGCTTTTTGAAATTACCGACCGAATCTATGTACTCAGAGATGGGGTGATGGTTGGTGATATCGAGACAGAGAAGGCGAATCGGGATGACTTGATCCACCTGATGGTTGGACGTGAGCTGAGTAACTACTACATCAAGAGTGTTCACCACCCAAAGGAGAAGTCGCTTGAAGCAAGAAAGCTTAGTCACCACAGGTATTTCAAGGACGCTTCATTCTATGCACGCTATGGGGAAATAGTCGGTTTTGCCGGGCTGGTCGGCGCCGGACGAACGGAATTGATGAAAACCATATTCGGTGCATATCCGAAAGAGTCGGGTGAGGTCCTGCTCGATGGGAAAACCGTAACAATAAAAAATCCTGAGGATGCCATCAGACTTGGAATTGCCTATGTTTCTGAGGACCGCCGCGGTGAGGGGCTGGTCCTGAATAACACTGTCCGGTTTAACATGGGACTTGTCAATCTCGCTCAGTATGTGAGCAGAGGGCAGGTGCATGATAGAAGCTGGGAAAAAATGTTTGAAGAGTATAAGGAGAAACTGTCCATCCGGGTTCAGTCTCCCGAGCAGATGGCGGCAGATCTTTCAGGAGGAAATCAGCAGAAGGTTGTTCTCAGCAAGTGGCTTGACTGCAAACCGAAGGTGATGATCCTGGATGAGCCGACTAGAGGCATCGACGTGGGGGCAAAAGCAGAGATCTATGCGATCATTGATGAACTCGCAATTCAGGGGGTCTCGGTGATTATTATTTCATCGGAGCTTCCGGAAATTATCAATATGTGTGACCGCTGTTATGTTATGTGCGAAGGCAGGATAACGGGAGAGGTTCAATCGGGGGAATTCTCTCAGGAGAGAATTATGACATTCATGACTACAACAAAATCGAATGGAGGAGAAAACAATGTCTGAGAAGAAGAGAACCAATCCGGTTACCATATATTTCAAAAGGAATTTTGGAACCATTATCGGTTTGATTATTCTTTGCGTGATTGTATCAATTGCAACGCCTAAATTTCTGACCGGTTCCAATATTCTGAATCTGTTCAAATCAAATGCAGTCAATGCCATTATTACCTGCGGTATGCTCATGGCAATTCTGATGGGGGAAATTGATATTTCGGTTGGGTCCATCGTTGGACTTACCGGTGTCACAGCAGCATTTCTGCTCACGAATAAAGGGGTACCTGTTCCGCTGGTCGTGGTGTTGATTCTTCTGCTCGGCGCACTGATCGGAGCTGTGAATGGCTTCTTTATTGCGTATGTTCATGTTCCGGCATTCGTGGCGACACTTGCGACGCAGAGCATTGGGAGAGGACTTACTGAGATTATCACAAACGGGGTAACAATTCGTATCCGGAATGACCTGTATACAAGCCTTGGAAATAAGAACCTCGGTGCAGTTTCCATCACGGTTATATATGCACTGGTTGTTCTGATCCTGACCTGGTTTCTGCTGAACCGCACGAGATTTGGTTATTATATCTACGCTATAGGAGGAAACAGAACGGCCGCCGCTTATTCCGGAGTGAATGTCCGGAAGTACAACATGATTCCTTATATTCTTAGCGGACTGTTCTGCGGTGTTGGCGGAATGATCTGGTCTGCAAGGCTGGGGAGCGCTGCAGCTATGCTTGGTTCAGGATTCGAGATGGATGCAATCGCTGCGACCGTTATTGGCGGAACCAGTATGACAGGCGGTGTCGGGACTGTCGGAGGTACATTTATCGGAATTCTGATTATCGGAGTTATCACAAACGGCTTGAATTTGATGGGTATTAACTCTTTCTGGCAGGATGTTTTTAAAGGAATCATCATTCTGGCAGCTGTCGTAATCGATATCGTCAGGAAAAAGAAGGCGCAGAGGTGACTGTAGTTCAGGAGGACTTCGAGGATGGCTTATGCAGGTCTTGATGTTGGGACCAGCGGCTGCAAACTGCTGGTTTATGGACTGGATGGGAGCCTGATTTATCGCTCTGTGCGGAGATATCAGGAAAGCGGCGAGAAAGGATACAGGGAGCTGGATCCTTCGCTCGTACTGAGAAATGTCAAGTCTGTCCTGAAGGAAGCAGGGGATCAATGTCCGGTTGAAATTGACGCAATGGCGGTGGCAAGCCTAGGAGAATCTGTTGTGCTTCTGGACGCGTTTGATAACCCGCTCTGTAAATCTGCCTTGACAGGGGACTCAAGAGGAATCAGTCAAACAGAACGATTGATTGAAAAATATGGACGTAGAAGAATATTTGAAATCACGGGCCTTCCGCCAAATGAATTGTATGGACTGCCGAAATACATGTGGATAAATGAACATACAGATGCAGTCAGGTGTGCAGACAAGGTGTTCTTTTATGAAGACTATATAGGTTATTACCTGACTGGAGAACGAAAGGTTAGCTATTCATCTGCAGCCCGCAGCCTTGCATTTGACATTACGAAAAAGAGATGGTCTGACCAGCTTCTGGCAGAAGCGGGAATAACAGCGAAAGTGATGTCAAAACCATGCCCGTCGGGAACCTTGATTGGCACTATAAAACCTTCAATTTCAGAAGAACTTCATCTGCCGCGGAATATGAAAGTGGTTGTAGGAGGGCATGATCAAAGCTGTGCTGCATATGGAAGCGGTTTGAATTCTATGGACGTTGGGGAGTGCGGAATGGGGACCTGTGAGTTCTCATTTATGATGCTGCCTAGCCCTGTTATGAATCAAAAGATGATTGATGGGGATTTCACTTGCATACCGTATATTCTGCCAGATACCTATCTCACAAGTATTGAGATTCCGACTTGCGGAATTTTGAAGAATTGGGCAAGAGATCAACTTTTTGAAGGAATACGGCAGAGATGTGAACAAAAGGGTGAGAATTTCTTCTCCTACATGGACCAGCGGGCGGCTGAAACAGATACGGATGTACTGGTTCTGCCGCAGTTTGGGTCATCCGGCAATCCGGATCTTTCAATGGACGCAAGAGGGACGATAACAGGCCTGACGATTCATACTCAGCCTGAGGAAATATACAGGGCAATCATCGAGGGAATGGCTTTTCAGTCATATATGGCCTATGAAGAGACGCAGGAATTCGGTGTGAATGCACATGCATTTGTATGTACAGGGGGCGGAGCTGCTTCCGCACTCGGCCTGCAGATACGGGCAGATGTGTTTAACAGGGAGATGTATACGCTCCAAACAGAAGAATCTGGCACACTTGGATGCATGATGCTGGCAGCTATCGGGGATGGAGCATATCAAAGCTATGACGAGGCAATCACATCCTGTGTGAAGCGAAAAACTGCATATTTGCCAGACCCCGGCAGGCATGCGGTGTACATGGAAAAATATGAACGGTATAAGAAACTATATCATCTGATGCATGAAGGGGTCTGAGGCACCAGAAACAGACGGGAGGTAGACATGAAACTGATTAATGGATTCGACTTGATGGATTATGCGAAGGAACGTGGGCTGATCCTTCCGGCTTTCAATACGACGAACATGGAACTGACTTACGGGATCGTAAAAGGATTGAGTGAAGCAGGGCTTCCGGGCTATGTACAGATATCCTCCAACAACCTCAGACTATCAAATCCTTATATCATCGCCGATCTGGTGAGAGATGCAACAAAAAACTGTGATGTTCCGATTGGTCTGCACCTTGATCATGGAAAATCTTTCAAGGACGTTAAGGAATGCGTTGATGCCGGATTCACTTCGATCATGGTGGATATGTCAGCACTCCCCTTTGAGGAAAATATGATTGAGAGCAAAAAGGCGGCGGATTACTGTCACCTTTATCATGTCCCGGTAGAAGTGGAACTGGGAGCCCTGAAGGGAAAGGAAGATGATATTGTCAGTGATGACAATGCGAAGACCAATCCAAGCCAGGTTCCGATCTTTGTAGAAGGGACGGGATGCGATACACTTGCTGTCGCAGTTGGCAATGTGCATGGTCTGGATCTGAAACCGCATATTGATATTCCGCTTTTGGAAGAAATCAGAAAGGTCAGTAAGGTACCGCTAGTTCTTCACGGAGGGAGCGGAATCCCGAAGGAAGTAATCTGGGAGTGCAAAAAGCATAATCTTGTGAAGATTAATTATGGATCGGATTTGCGAAGGGCATTCATTGGCGTGTTCGGTCGTGCTTATGAAGCAAATCACGATGAGTTTGATGTGATTCATCTGAGTCTTGAAGCGGTGGATGCAGTAGCGGAGAAGGCAAAAGAGCTTGTCACGATGATCAATGAGCGCTAAAAGGTGATGAACATGACCGATTCTGATAGAACATACCTTGGAATTGATATCGGGACTTCCGCGGTTAAGGTGGTTCTGATGAATAGTCAGAAGGAATTAATTGCACAGAGCTGTGAAAAGTACGATGTTTCGGAGCTGAAGGAAGGACATATCGAGATCGACCCCGAGATCTGGTTTCAGAGTACCGAAGAATGTCTGCACAGAATTTTTAAGGATCAAAATGCTGAGTGTGTTTCTGTGATTGGAATCACCGGGCAGATGCATTCGCTGGCAATTGTCGATGAAAGACTGGAATCCATTCGGCCTGTCATCATGTGGAACGACATCCGGACGAAGGAAATGATCGGTTCGTTAAAACGTGTATTTTCCGGGTTCTCAGGCGGAAAACAACTGTCCAGAACAATCTCGACCGGAAGCCCGGCAGCAGCACTATGCTGGATTCGGGAATATGAACCAGAGTGCTTTTCGAGGATTTATAAATTCCTGATTGGGCCTGATTACCTTGTGATGCGTTTCACAGGAAAGTGCGTGACAAATTACTGTGAGGCTTCTACATCCTGTCTGATGGATATAGGGAGTCATGTCTGGTCTGAGCAGGTCAGAAAATATATAGGACTTTCGGAATCTGCGTACCCTGCTCTTTACGGGTCTTCTGAGTTTGTCGGGAGAGTACGCCCGGATATTGCCCGAAGATTCGGATTCAGAAGTGATGCCAGGGTGATTGCAGGGACGGGTGACAATGCGGCAACTTCTGTTTCAACGGGATGCCTTGAAGGTGGTTATCCGGTACTGTCTCTTGGAACATCCGGGGTAATTGTGATTCCGACAGATGATATTCCGGAGGATGCACCTGGAAAGAGAATTCTTGTGTCTGTAGATGGAAGAAAGTTCATCTGTCTGGTACAAGGCGTTATCCAAAGCAATGGCAGAACTGTCAACTGGTGGGCGAAGGACATTCTTGGGATATCAAACCTTGAGGAACTCGAAAAAAACATTAACTGTGCAAAGGGACGGAAGGAGAATCTGTTATTCTATCCTCACTTGGGTGGGGACAAGACAATTTACTCGGATCCGAATCTGAGAGGCGCCTTTATCAACCTCGGAAATGATACAACCAAGACGGACATGTATTATGCAGTGATAGAAGGTCTGTCATTCGCAGTTCGTGAGTTGATTGAAAAGATGCAGATTTCGCTAGAACGGTATGGAAGCATAAAGGTGACCGGAGGAGGCTCAAACAGTGATCTGTGGCTCCAGACATTGTCTGATGTTTTGGGGATTGTAGTAGAAAAACTGAATGGTGGCATCGGACCTGCATTCGGAATTGCCCTGCTGGCCATGTATGCGGATCATCATACGGGACCTTTTGAGAAGATCTCGGATGGGTATGTAAGGGTGAACAAAGAATACAAGCCGGATCCGGAGAATCATGCAATGTTGAATAGAAAGTATCAAAAATATCTGAGGATTCACAAAGCACTCGAATACATAAACGATTCAGATACAGTTCCATCAGATGTAGACGGTTCTGATTTTTCTTGTAGGGCGTAGTAAGTTAAATCTCGCAGGTGCAGAGTGTCAGGAGCACTCATAGACGCAGAAGGAGGCCGGGGCATATATCCCGGTCTCCTTCTGCATTCTTTTTTCAGTTTGTTCTAGCTTTCTCCCAGCTGCTGCTTTCAGTGATCATTCGTCTTGCGTTTCCTGATCGCTGCAAGCCAGACTGCTGCAGTAGCTGTCGCGATCAGAAGGCTGAACCACATTGACAGATTGTTTTCATCCCCGGTGTTCGGTGTTTTTCCGGAATCGTCCTTCGGCTTTGTATCCTGATTGGAACCCGGACTGTTTTTTCGCCATTGTGCAGTCAGTGTTGCATCTGTCAATACACCATTGGCATCTTTTTCATGGTAGGTATCACCCGGCTGATATGTGACCGATCCGGTATTCCATCCCAGGAAGGTGTATCCGCTGCGCTTTGGTGCCGTGACAATCATAGCCGCTGTATCAACGGAATAAGTTTCTTCGTACAGATCAGACGTTCCGTCTTTCCACAGGCCACCCTGCGGATCATAAGTGATGGTGTAGGAAATATTCGAATTCCGACTCAGAATCTGTTTCAGACGCGTCTTCTGCTTTTGCAGCCGTTTCGGTAGATTGCGATTCACTGGAATCGCTGTCCTTTTCAGGCGTGTCCTGCGGAATCGTTTCACTACTGGACGCCGAAACCGGTTCTCTGCTGGTCTCCGGAGCAGTTTCAGAACTTCCTGTCGTTGCTGATTCTGGAATCTGCTTTTGTTCATCTGCGGCAGTCTCAGATGTGCCTGTTGTCCCAGCTGAGCTTTCAGACTGCTTCTGCTCAGCTGCTTCACTGTCCGTTGTTTCCGCCGCCCCGGAATAATCGATGTGATCAAGATTGCTATGAAGTTCGTGAGGAAGTTTGACGAACGCTCCAAACAGATCATGCGCATGCTGATAGCCCGACAGCTTCGGGACAGATATCTCTGCATTCCACTGAACCGCCAATCTGAATTTATTGAGGCCATTTCGGGCAATTGACCCTTGAATTATTCCATTTACATAGTTATCCTTGTGAAGGCGCCGGGTGGCAGTCCTGCCGCGCCGTTCAGAAATGAGAGGACGGCTGCTGGGTGTGAGCTGCAGTCTGCCTGAAGTTTGCCCGGCTGAGATAAATGCAAGGAGGAATTTTGGGTACATGTTTGGAAAGATGATGGGGCTGTCCTGGAGTACAGATGCAGTCGGGACCGCTTCGGCTTGCCTGGGGATCCGGACAGAACTGCCTCAACATGCGGGGGACACAGGGAGGTCTTTGCCCGGACAGAGATGGGGAATAAGGTTTTTCAAAGAGGGGGATGTAATGAGATCTGGATATGACCGCAAACGCCGGAAAGCGAGATGGCTTCCGATTATATTGATTGTTATGGGGGTGCTGGCTGCGCTGGTTCTGCTCGCAGTCGGAATGTTCTACCATTATTACGGACTGTCGAATTATGAGGGCAAGGCTGCGCAGACGCAGCTCAGCTCCGAGGATATGGCGGCAGCAAAGAAGGCGGCGGAGGCGCATGTCGGGAAGCTGAACCTTTCGGACTCCGAGGTGGAGCAGATCAAGACAGAGAATGACAAGGCCATCAAGGCAGCGAATGTGAGTGTTGTGGATCAGCCGGATGTCTACAATCTGCTGCTGGTCGGGGTCGACCGGAGGGATGACAGCTGGAACGGCAACGCGGATTCGATGATTCTGGCATCCATCAACAAGACGAAGAAACGGATCACACTGATGTCGTTTATGCGCGATCTGTACGCGGATATCCCGGGATATGGTGTGCATAAGCTGAATGCGGCCTGTGCGTACGGCGGATGCAGCCTGCTGGTGAAGACCCTGGAGGAGAACTATAAGGTTCATATCGACAATTACGCCTGGGTAGACTTTCAGTCGATGGCGGACGTCATCGATGCGCTGGGTGGGGTCGATCTTACAATAACGGATGCAGAAGTAAAGGTCGCAAATGACTATATTACGGAGCTTTGCAGCATCACAGGTGCGGATCCGCAGTCGGAGTATCTTCAGGGCGGCGGCGATCTGCACTGTGATGGGATCCAGGCGGTTGCATTCGGGAGAATCCGCTATGTCGGCAATGCGGACTTTCAGCGGACTGAGCGTCAGCGGATTGTCATGGAGCAGATGATCTCAAAGATGAAAGACCTTTCGCTTGGCGATATGAATTCATTCGCGACAACGGTGCTGCCATTGATACATCATGATATCTCTGTCTCGGAGGTGCTGACGCTGACGGCTGCCGCGCCGACTTTTCTGAAGTATGAGGTCAGAGAGTCCCGCGTCCCGTTTGACGATCATTATCAGAGCATGCAGGAGATCCTGAATCCGGACATGGATTATACGCTTCCGGAGATTCAGAAAGAACTGTACGACTGACGCACAGGCAGCAGGCGGAAGAACGCCGGCAGGCAATTGTGCACCTGCCGGCCTTGTGTGCCGGAAGACCGGTCATCTGCACAGGCAGCAGGCGGAAGAACGCCGGCAGGCAATTGTGCACCTGCCGGCCTTGTGTGCCGGCAGACCAGTCATCTGCACAGGCAGCAGGCGGAAGAATGCCGGGCAAGCGACTGCGCACACGCGCCGGCTGAGGAGCAGCGGTCTGTGGGGCAAAATGAGTAAGAAGGATCAGTGCGAGTATCACGCAAAGCAGAGACGCACCTGGGGTGAACTTAATCCCGTGACAAGGAGCGTACCGAGTGGAAAGACTTACAATCGAAAGAAAGAAAAGCAGAGGATCGGCAAAGAGTTCAGAAATGGATTTGATGCCGATTTTTTGATAGAGCCCTTACAAGAGCATTAAAGCCAACATAGCCAGCAATTTCAGCACAACCGGACCGGCCATTGATTTTAAGATAAACGAACGTTCAATACCTGTCAGCTTTGATCGCCCGGGTGTTATAGTTGACTACGATCTTATGCCGATTACGTCCTAAGTACGTAATTTCATGTTGAGCCGCAGGACTCAATGAGTTATGATTTAATTACGATTTTAGGACGGTTACGGCCTAAGTGCGCAATATCAGGAGGCATCAATGATACAACGTGATCTTTATCTTCACCGACTTGTTTCCTATATGTGGGATGGTCAGATCAAAGTGATAACCGGGATCCGACGGTGCGGAAAGTCCGTTCTTTTATTCGAACTGTTTCGTGACTATCTGCTGTCACATGGGACAAGTGCCGAGAACATTATTACAATCGAACTTGATAAACGCAAAGATGTAAAATACCGCAGCCCGATTGCTCTCAGCAGTATGGTCGAGGCAAAAATACAAAACAGCGCACAACAGTACTATCTCTTTATCGATGAAATTCAACTGTCTGTTCCCGTTCCGGATCCGGATCTGCCCGGTGAACAGGTAACGATCTATGACATGCTGAATGAGCTGCGAGGATACAAAAATCTTGATGTGTATGTCACAGGAAGCAATTCCAGGATGCTGTCAAGCGACATCGTGACAGAATTTCGCGGCCGTTCTTCGCAGATCCATGTATATCCTCTTTCTTTTCGGGAATTCTTTGCAGCTGTGGGTGGAGATAAAAGAGATGCATTTGACCGCTATATGCTTTATGGCGGGATGCCATACCTTCTGAATCTGAAGGAAGACCGACAGNCAAAGAGACTATCTGGCACAGCTTTTTAATGAGGTATATATCAAGGATATCGTGGAGCGTGAAGGGATTGAACGCCCTGATGTACTTTTTGATATCCTGGACTTTCTTGCGTCATCTGTCAGTTCACTGACAAATCCTACCAATATTGCAAACACACTGAACAGTGCAAAAAAGGCGAATATTAACCCGAAAACTGTTTCAAGTTACCTGGAATACCTGAAGAATGCCTTTCTGATCAGCGAAGCAAAACGCTGGGATATCAAGGGAAAACGATATTTTCAGTATCCAAACAAATATTATTACACAGATATCGGACTCCGTAATGCGCGAGTCAATTTCCGGCAATTTGATCCTGGTCATATCATGGAAATCATTCTGTACAATGAACTGATTATACAGGGATATTCCGTTGATGTTGGTGTCGTCCTCGACAGGCGAAAAGATCAGAAGGTGCAAAAGGAAATTGATTTTGTTGTCAATCAAGGAGACAAAAAGGTATATATCCAATCCGCCTAT
>OCVV011275832.1_pt1 | contig 77752 bp, 79 predicted proteins | sample 1539721 | NCBI WGS metagenome assembly OCVV01 (sample SAMN02144230, study PRJEB22623) | gut metagenome | biome: sheep rumen | host: Ovis aries | place: New Zealand
AAAACTTCTCATCGAGATAGTTTTAACTGATTATTTTAATTTAATGAGAGCGAATTAAATAAAGAATAGAGTGAATCTGTTTTCAAAGTTTATAAAGATAACATCTAAATATTTGCTTGAAAATCCGTAAGAGATTAATAAAAAAACATGAAAACTGGAATAGTAACCTTTAACAATATATGGTATAATAAAACGGTTTGTGGGCTGATATAATCGTTACCGTTTGCAAAGCAATCAGCTAACCCGAACGAATCAAAGCAGCTTTTATTTAGGGATGTAAAGGTCATATGGCTGAGGAATATACATTAATTGATGACATAATTAAAAATCATGGGGAGAGAATCCTGAATCTCCGGAAGTTCTATCCTTTCTTTACACTGGCAGAGGGAACCTTTAACCAGTACAAGGATGGAAGGTTCCGCTTTCTTGATATGGGCTACATCACGCTTGCGGTTCTGAGATACTTCATTAATGAGAATAACTTCAGCGATACCCCTGTCAAATATAAGGGCTATGAAAGATTCTGTATGGAGCTGTTGCGGAGGGATTTTGATATAAAGCTAAGAAGGGCTGATATTCAGAATCTGTCTGTTGCCGGAGACGATACAGCTCAGGAACGCAGTAACCTGTCTGAGGAAAGAATCTTCACTGAGCAGGAGATGAAGGAACTTGTCAGGTATATATTTGACAAGATCAGGAATAACGGGCGGGCTTTTGAATTTGGCTTCTATGATCCTGCGAAGAAGAAGACCGGAGTTGCCCGTGTCAGACTGATCGATAGTATAGTAAGAGAAAATGAGGTCGATTATACCATTACAGAGGATGGGATAGAATTCTATCTGACCACCAAGGAAGTACGTGACGAGAGCCGTATTAATATGGATCAGCTTCTATTGGAAAAGCTTATCAGATCAGAGAATTTCCATGGAAGTCTGGATGTTATAGAGAGGATAAATATAGAAGTAAAGGCGCTGGACAAGAAACGTGAAGAGGTGGTTCAGCTTCTTCTATCTGATGTGCATGCAGGTACTGCTGCTGTGGATGAATATATGGACAGTGTGGCTATCTGGTTTGCAGAGGAAAGAAAGTCCTTTGCCAAGAACAGAGAACTGCTTGATAAGGCTGTTTCCAGGTTGAGCTATGGTGATACCTCGCAGACTGCAAGAGATATAACCAGACTTCAGAATATGCTTAAGCTTACGATTGAAAGTCATAGCGAGCTGATACAGAAGGCGGCAGAGCTGTCCAGATTCTCTGATGAAATGGTACGAAGAAGCAGAACCAGAAGCCTTAGAACCTCCTTTGACTATGAGGCACTGCTGGGGAGGATTATAAGAGAGGGAAGACCGGACGTTCTGGAAATGTTCGCTGCTCCTTTTCTGCTTCCGAGAAGAGATAAGTCTCTGGCTGTCAGCACCATAGATAATATAATACTGCAGAAAACCGGAGATTCATTAAAGGGAGAGCAGAAGGAGAAGGAAGCTCCTGATCTTAACTTCAGATATGATGATGAAGTGCTTAGTGAGAATATGGGAATCAATTTCTCCAGGCTCTTTATGGAGCTTCTGGGACGTCTCAGAAGATGGGAGAGTCTTACGCTTCAGGAATATAATGCTATCCTGGAGGTGAAGTTCGGGCAGGATATCTATAGAAACAGAGATTATTATTCCTTCCTTACTCATCTTGCGGGAAAGACGAGTTATTCGGTCAAGTCCATCAGAAATGATGCGGAAACCTTTCTTGAAGAAATGGTACTTGAGTATATGCCGGAGGATGCTCTGGATGATTATATGGATATGAGCTTTGAGATAGAATTTACCGGAGATGAGATAACTCTTGGTGCCGGTGAGGATGACAGTGTAGCGAAGATTACCGGTATGACCTTCAGAGTTATATCGTGAACTAATTACAGGTGAAACAGTTTAGGAGTGTATAATGGAAAAGAGTATGGAAAAGGCTCTGGATATATACAGCGTACTGGCAACAGGCAGAAATATATCAGCAAAGGATAAGGATACAGCAGAGTTATATGATACATTTTACTCGGATTCAGAGGTGTATGATATAACTATGGGACTCTTGAAAAGACTGAATCTCAGACTTTATGAATATAATGAAACGATATTTATAACAGCGGGTTCAGGTAATAGAGTGTTTGGTTATACAAATGATGATCTGAAGAAGCTGCTGGGACTGAGACTTAATAAGGAACTGTATCTGGTTTACATAATATTTTACGAATTTCTGCTGGAGTTCTATAAAACCTCAGATACATATCAGGTTAAGGACTATATCAGAGAGGATGAACTGATAGAAAAGGTAAGTAAGGAGCTGGGACGCATCAGTGGAGATACACATATCATTACTAATGATGAAGACGAAGGCTCCATGATGGAAGTGGCTCTCCTCTGGGACAGCCTGCCTCCTATGATATCCGAAGATAAGGACAGGACCAAGGCTTCACGTGGTTCGAGACTGGGCTTCGTAAAGCTGACCTCCAATCTGCTCTCAGGTGAAGGCATCGTGACAGTAGTTGACGATAGATTATATCCTACAGACCGTTTTCATGCTATAGCTGAGGGGTACTTTGAAGATAATGGCAGCATGATATATGCAGCTTTAAATAAGGACAGGGAATAAGGAGCATCTTATGCCAAGTATTAATCGTATAAGAGTAAATAATGTTAAATATAATTTTGGAACTCAGGAATATGATGATTTTTCCATGAAGATGTATGGCCGTAATACACTTTACGATCTTGCAAATGGTGGTGGAAAGAGTGTTCTTATGCTGCTCTTAATGCAGAACCTTATTCCTAACTGTACGCTGGATGATAAGCAGCCTGTAGAAAAGCTTTTCAGGGATAACAGCAATACTGTTATTCATTCTCTTATAGAATGGAAGCTGGATCCTTCCGAAACAAGGGATGGACTTCGTTTTATGACAACAGGCTTTGCTGCCAAGAAGGCATCTACAGCAGAAATGGAGGCTGACTCCGAAGAGAAGGAAGGACAGTACGAAACTGCAAGAATAGAGTATTTTAACTATGTTATATTCTATAGAGAGTACAATAAAAATGACATCATCAACCTTCCGCTTGAGAAGGAGGGGGAGCGTATATCCTATAAGGCTCTAAGAAATTATCTTCATGACCTGTCCCGTAATGATAAGAATCTGGTGGTACAGATATTTGACCGTAAAGGGGAATATCAGCGTTTCATAGCTGACTACGGGTTATATGAAAGTCAGTGGGAGATAATCAGAGGCATTAACAAGACTGAAGGTCATGTGAGAACATATTTTGAAACTAATTACAAGACAACCAGAAAGGTTATAGAGGATCTTCTCATAGAAGAGATTATAGAGAAGGCATATCATACCAAGACGGAACGCGAAAGCGGGAAAACTGAAAGTACAGTTACGCTTCTTATGACTATACAGGAGGAACTTAAAACTCTGGCTGAGAAGAAGAAGGATATCCAGATGTATGACCATGAGTGCGAGCTGGTGGAGCTTCTGTCATCAAGAGTTGATTCATTTATGGAGCTCTATAAGAGTCAGGAGAAGGTGGCTGAGGTCTGTGGAAGGGTTGCAAAGACTCTGGAGATAGAGAAAAATGAAAGAGAGCAAAAGCTTCAGGAGCTGAGCCGCAGGGTAGAACAGTCCCAGCAGGAGCTTAGCGCTGCTCTTGGGCTGTACGAGATACTTAAGATATATAAGGAGCTGAAGGTTTATCAGGATAAGAAGGAAGCTGCTGATAGAAACAGTCTTCTCGAAGAAAAACTGGAAAGTAAGATAGAGCATAGCCGCACCATACTTACGAATCTTCAGGCAAATGCTGAATATCTGGAGCTGAGGAAGCATGAAGAGGAGCTGGAAAGACTGAAAAAAGACCGGGAAGAGCATGGAAGAGAAGAAAATGATATCTATGCAGTAACAGCCAATATCCATGACAGGATTACTAAAGATATTGATGAGCTGAAGGGCAGGATAGATGAAGCCGAAAAGGATGTAGAGAAGCTGGAAGCTGAGCTAAGCCTGAATCAGAAAAAAAGAGCTGAGGCGGAGACTGAGATCGCCGTTATGGACAGCAGATGTGAATATGCAGATATTGAACTCAGTGAGCTAGAGAAAAGTGTTGCTGAACTGGGAGACGATATAGAGTATTCGCTTATGATAGATCCGGCGTCTTCCTATAAGGACAGGTCACAGCGTCTTGAAAAGGCAGAGAAGATACTTGGTGAAAATGAGGATAGAAGAAAAGAAGCTCAGGAAAAGCTTGAAGCTGTTCAGGAGGAGTATCTTAAGAGAAGAAGTGAAGAGAGCGCTGCAAAGTCCAGACTTGAGGAGCTTAAGACGCTTTCTGAGCAGTACTTACGGATTAAACCCAAGTTTAATTCTATCTGTACTATTTATGCCGGCAGTACGGATGTAAGACCGGAGGTGATTCTGGATAATCTGAGGGACAGAATATCAGGAAGTGTAATCAATATATATGAACTGAAAACCAGAGTTAAAGAGCTGGAGGCAAGGGAGCAGGAGATAAGAAATGGAAAGCTTATCTCTGAAACGGAAGGTATTAAGCAGGTGATAGATTATCTGTTTACCAGACACAGCAGTGATGCAATGTATGGAATGGACTATCTGTCTGCGCTTCCGGAGGAGAGAAAGGAAAAGCTTCTGAAAAAGCTTCCGGGACTTCCGTTTGGTATAGTTGTCAGAAATCTTCGTGAACTGAAGGAGGATCCGGGACTCAAGGAAATAGATATAGATGAGCAGATTATACTCTATGACAGGGATATGCTTGAGAGTATAGATATATACCTCGGTGAAGGGGCGCATTTTATCAGGAGACAGCCTGAGTTTTTCCTTAGTCCCAAGAATCTTGACAGCAGACTGAGGATACTCGGAGGAGAACTGGATAATAAAAAAGAAGAGCTTAGAACTGCGGAGCAGATGCTGGAAACCCTGAATGAAGATATGGATTTTGTCAGAAGTCTTATAGAAAAGGATTATGCAGGGGCAGAGGCGGAAAAAAGGGAACTCGAGGATACATTGGAACGCCTGGATACCGTAGTTAAGGAGCTGGCTGAGAAAGAACAGTCCTATAAGAATACTCTTATAAAGCTGGAGGAGGAGTCTGAGGAGATCAGTCTGAGCATCAGGAAATATCAGTCTGAGCTGATAAGTCTCAGTAAGCTGGTTTCTGTTCAGGATAGAGAAGACAGCATCCTGAAGGAAAAGGACCGCTTCATTAAGGGCAAGAACAGGGCAAAGGAGATACTGGATGAGCTGAGAGAGAAGGATGCGGAAGCAGAGTCTGAGCTTAAGCTTAAAAGAGTAAGTCTTGATGGCATGAAACAGCGTAGGGATGAGATACTTTTCAAGTGGGAGAATAAATATGCCGCATACTATATAGAGGTTTCTTATGAAAAGTCTGATATGGATATGCAGGAGCTGGAAAGAACATTTGACACCCTTATCGGAGGAGCAGGCGGTAATATATCGGGAGAGAAGGAGAAGCTTCTGATGGATACCCTTGCTCAGTCAATAGATAAAGGCTACAGGGCTATCCGGGAGCTGGGCGTTGATATTAATGATCTAAGAAATAAAGACAGAGAGATACTTCCTGTAAGCGATGCTGTTATTAGTGAACTGAGAAATGAGATAGCAGGTCTGAGGGGAGAGGCTGACAAGGTTAAGGCAGACAGGATACGTCAGTTAAATGAGCTTGCAAAGCTTGAGGGTAGTATAGAGTATGCAAGAACCAGACTGATCGGCGAGCATGGAGAGGAAGCGCTGAAAAGACTGGATAATCTGGAAGAGGAATATACCAGAGATATCAGTAATTCTTTGGAAAAAGCCGCTCTTATTACTGAGGAGAAGAAGCAGGCTGTGGCAAGATGTCAGGCTGAAGAGAAAGCATTTAACAGTAAGATAAGAGGAAATGATGATCTTCTCAGAATGGCGTCCAGAATAGTGGAAGAGGCGTCTGTTGATACTGATAATCTGAGCGTTATAGAAGGGGATGACCTGAGGGAAATCTTTGAAACAAATCTTGTGGAGTATGATAAGATTTCCAAATCCCTCGAAAGAGCAAAGTCTGATATAATGAAGGTCAAGCTCCGTGTATATGAGACCTTGAATGAGATGGGCGCCATTCAGCTTGCGGCTTCCATCAGGGATGATGTAAATATACCGAATAACAGAGCAGAGGCTGAGGGGCTTAGAGAACGCCTTAAGTCTCTGACGGATATTATCATTCTGGAGAGAGACAGGATAGAGAAGAGCCTGGACAGCATGGAGAAGCTGAAGGAAAACTTCGTCAGCCAATGTGTTGAAAGATGTCTGGATGTGAAGTCTGAACTGGATAAGCTCAGCCGTCTGTCTGAGATTACTCTGGATAATGAGAAGATACAGATGATAAGACTGTCCATACCATATGTGAAAGAGGAATTCATCGAAGAACGTATGTCCCAGTATATCGACCATCTGGTTGAAGATCTGGATAAGAAGGAAAATGATGCTGAAAGGCAGAAGGAGCTGAGCGTAAAGCTGGCTATGAAGAAGCTGTTCTCAGTAATAGTCAGTGATATGTCCAAGATTAAGCTGCAGCTTTATAAGAGGGAAAGAATCAAGGAGCAGAGCAGATATCTCAGATATGAGGAAGCGGTTGGAAGTACCGGTCAGTCTCAGGGTATATATATCCAGTTCCTGATTTCAATCATCAATTATATTTCCGGTATGTATATGACTGCCGGAAGTGAGAAGAGATCCAAGACACTGTTTATAGACAATCCCTTTGGAGCGGCTAAGGATATCTACATCTGGGAACCTATATTCAGTCTGCTGGCTGAGAATAATTGTCAGCTTATAGTTCCTGCCAGGGGAGCAACGCCTGAGATAACAGGAAGATTTGATATTAATTATGTGCTTGGACAGCAGATGAAGAGTGGAAAAACTACTACGGTTGTAGTAAGCTACAGCAGCAAGACAAAGGGTGAGGAGCTGGAATACAAGGCTCTGGATTATGAACAGGCAACCTTTGATTTTGTATAGGAGTTGAACAAAACAGCAGGCAGGTTATATTATTTATGTATATTATTAATTCACAAAATATTCTGACTCCTCAGAATGGTCTGAATATATATGTGGGAAGAACGGAGGACTCCATACTTCTGAATGCAGGGCGTGCCCAGGATCCGCTGGATATAGGTGTCAAGAAGGATGCACCTCAGCATCTTGCAAGAATACTCAAGTCCCGCAGAAAACCGGGGATGATTGTAATGGGTAATCTTGGAGATCCCTATTCGGAGTATGAAGAAGAGTATAAGCTTACAAGAGAGTGTCTTAAGATTATTGAAAACTATGACCATGGTGTGCTAATATCTACAAAGCGCCGGGGAATAGAAAGAGATATAGATATACTGAAGGGTATCTCCTCCAAAACCAAATGTGTGGTGGAGATTACATTTCCGGCTATGTCAGATGGAAGACTTCGGCTGATAGATGGAGCCCAGACTATGAGACTTCGTGAGAGAATGGATCTGGTAAAGCTTCTGAGGGAGGAGCATATAGATGTTCTGGCAACATTTTATCCGCTGGTTCCATATGTGAATGACTCCCTTTACGATCTGCAGGATATGATCGAAATCATGGCTGAAAATGGTGTGGTAAGATTTGATCTGTCTGATCTGAGGCTTGCGATAGCGAAAGCGGAAAGAGGGTTCTTCTATCAGGAGTATAAGAAACGTTTTCCTAAAGAGTATGAGAGGTTTGTGGAGAGATGTCAAGAAGCACCGGAGCTTCTTCCGGAGGATCATAAGGAGCTTCTTGCCCAGCTCACAAAGCTCTGCGAAGAACATGGTATCATATGTGATTCCAGGAAGATACGTGACTGGAAAAGAAAATATGAGAATAAACAGGTAGGACAGCAGATGTCAATTAGTGATTTTCCTGCATAGGAAGCAGTTTGTTTAATAGAGGAGGATAATTATGGATTACAATGCAGCGAGTTTGAAAATGCATGAGGAACATGAAGGTAAGCTTGAGGTTGCGCTTAAGGTGAAGCTGGAGAACAAGGATGATCTCTCTACAGCCTATACCCCCGGTGTAGCAGAGCCATGTAGAAAGATACATGAGAATCCGGATGATGTATATAAATATACACTTAAGTGTAATACGGTAGCGGTTGTGTCTGATGGAACCGCCGTACTTGGTCTTGGAGATATAGGACCTCTTGCGGCTATTCCGGTAATGGAAGGCAAGTCGGTTCTGTTTAAGAAGTTTGGAAATGTAGATGCATTTCCGATCTGTTTAGATACCAAGGATACTGATGAGATAGTTGAAACAGTTAAGAGACTTGCTCCTTCTTTTGGAGGTATCAACCTTGAGGATATATCTGCTCCGAGATGCTTTGAGATAGAGGCAAGGCTTAAGGAGGAACTGGATATTCCTGTATTCCATGATGATCAGCATGGTACTGCAATCGTAGTTGCTGCAGGTCTTACCAACGCCCTTAAGATAGTGGGTAAGAAGTGGGAGGATGTAAATGCAGTTATCAGCGGAGCGGGTTCAGCCGGTATCTCTATCTGCAAGCTTCTGCTTAGCTTTGGAATCGGTAATGTTGTCATGGTTGACAGACATGGTGCCATAGTTGAGGGAGACACAAGTCTTAACTCTGCAAAGCAGGAGATAGCAAAGGTTACAAACAGAGATAAGGAAACAGGAAGTCTTGCAGATGTTATAAAGGGCAAGGATGTATTTATCGGTGTATCTGCTCCCGGTCTTGTAACGGCTGATATGGTCAGAACTATGGCGGATGATGCGATAGTATTTGCTATGGCAAATCCTACACCTGAGATAATGCCGGATGAAGCTAAGGCAGGCGGTGCAAGAATAGTTGCGACAGGACGTTCTGATTTTCCTAATCAGATCAATAATGTTCTGGTATTTCCGGGTATTTTCCGAGGCGCCCTGGATGCGAGAGCGAGAGCTATAACAGAGCCTATGAAGGAAGCGGCTGCCAGAGCTATTGCTTCTATAGTAACAGATGAAGAGCTGAATGAAGAATATATCATTCCTGATGCATTTAATGAAAAGGTTGCAAAGGCGGTTGCAGAGGCTGTTAAGGAAGAGGCAGTAAGATCCGGAATCAGCAGATTATAAGAATCATATGAAGTGAGGTTAATATGTCTATAGATTTATACGAAAAGGCCAGAAAGATGGGGATGAAGGCCTATAGAACCAGTATGTCGGAGGGAAGGTATCCTTTCCTTCCTGTACTGGATGACATTATTAATAAAGACTATATATCCGGGGATGTAAATCTTGGGCTGGTGGATATACCGCTGGACAGAGTCGTGGGAACCAGCACCTCAGGTCGTACCCAGGCATTTGCTTCTAATTTTATGCCGCTGATGGATATTAAGACTGAGTTTTCCAGTAAGTGGGCTATGCTTTCCAATGCTCATCTGAATGAAGGGATAAGAGATCCCATAAAGGTATATGAGTATCTTAACTATTATTATGTAGTGGAAGGCAATAAGAGAGTCAGTGTGCTCAAGTATTTTGGAGCTGATTCCATTCCTGCCTTTGTTACAAGGAAGGTTCCTAAGCTTACAGATGATGAAGAGATTAAGGTTTACTATGAATTTATGGACTTCAACAAGAAGACCACAGTGAACTTTATCTTCTTTTCTAACGAGGGCAGCTACAGACGACTGATAAATGCAGTAAATGATGCTCCTGTTCATGGCGGAAAGCTGGAGGAGAAGGCTGTTGTGTCAGAGGTGGGAACAGCAACTGACACTGCTGACGGAACAGGAACTGCCATCAGAGCCGAGACCTCCAGGATATGGAGCGATGATACGATACTTGAGCTTAAGGCGGCATATAGAAGATTCGACAAGGCATTTAAGCTTAAGGGCGGTGACCATCTGAAGGAAATAACTACCGGGGATGCTTTCCTTACCTTTGTTGAGGTTGAGGGCTTCGATGCAGTATGTGACATGAGCATAGATGAGATAGAAGCTGGTATCTCAAGTATGTGGCAGGAATTTCTGGTGGTGAATGAGCAGTACCAGGTTGAGGTTTCGCTTACACCGCCTAGCGACAAGGAAAATGTAATATCCAAGATACTTGCTCCGAACTATTCTGCAAGTAAGCCTCTGAAAGTAGCATTTATCTATGATAAGGATCCTTCTACCTCGAACTGGTTATATCAGCATGAGCTTGGCAGGAATCACCTGACGGAGGTTTTTGGTGATAAGGTCAGCATAGTGCAGGTTACTACAGCAAAATCTGAAGAAGAAACCATAAATGCCATCGAGTCTCTGATTGAAGAGGATGGCGTGGAATTGATATTTACAACTACAGCCGGAATGATAAGTGCCAGTCTGAAGTGCGCCATCAAATATCCGAATGTAAAGATACTTAACTGTTCGCTGAATACTTCGCACAGATATATGAGAACCTACTATGCCAGACTGTATGAAGCAAAGTTTCTTTCCGGAATGCTGGCAGGTGCTCTCACTCAGACCGATAAGATAGGTTATCTTGCGGATTATCCTATATATGGAATAACTGCAAATATAAATGCTTTTGCTATTGGTGCCAGAATGATGAATCCAAGAGTAAAGGTTTACCTGAAATGGACAACACTCAAATCAACCGAGAAATGTGAGGATATATATCGTTCTCTTTATGAAGAGGGAATTGACTATGTATCGGATCAGGATATGATAACTCCGAGAAATGCATCCCGAAAGTATGGAATGTACAGACTTACTGATGGTGAGCCGGAGAATGTTATCATGACGGCATATAACTGGGGACAGCTATATGAGAAGATTATAAATATTATAATGAAGGGTAACTGGACCAGTGCTGATGCCGGTAGTGAAAGTAAGCCTATCAATTACTGGTGGGGACTTTCGGCAGGGGTGGTAGATGTTGTTCTGTCAGAGAAGATTCCATATGACCTGAAGAGGATAGTTCTTAAGGTAAGGGATATGATCATAAATGATGAGTTTACTCCTTTCGGAGGCAGGATCATTTCCCAGGACGGAACGCTAAGAAGTGAAGACGGCGTGGAGCTTGAGATAGAAGATATAATCATGATGAACTGGCTGGTGGATAATGTAGTTGGTTCTATTCCGGGTCTGGATGAGCTGAAGGATAAGGCAAAGCCTATTGTGGAAATGAAGGGTGTGCAGCTTGAAACACCAAAAAGTAATGTAGATGAGGTGGACTAGTGAGGATTTTGGCACTGGCGGATATCGAATCCAGATATCTGTGGGACTTTTTTGAAAAAACTAAATTAGACGGTTATGATCTGATACTGTCTGCCGGTGATCTTGCCCCGCAGTATCTTGAATTCCTTGCCACCTATGCCAAGGTTCCTATCCTGTATATACATGGAAATCATGACGGGTGCTATAAGGATACTCCTCCCGGAGGATGCATATCTATAGATGATGATATATATGTATATCATGGTCTTCGGATAATGGGTCTGGGGGGGAGCATGTGCTACAATTTCAGTGGATACCAATATACAGAGGCTCAGATGAAGAGAAGACTTCTTAGATTAAAGCCAAAGCTGTGGCGTTATAAGGGTGTGGATATTCTCCTGACGCATAGTCCTGCCAGGGGCTTGAATGATGGGGATGATCTTCCTCATACCGGCTTTGACTGTTTTAATACTATTCTGGATAAGTACGAGCCGAAGCTGTTTATACATGGTCATGTTCATATGTCCTATGGACGACAGTTCAAAAGAGAAGATACTTACAAGAATACGCGTATCATAAATGCGTTTGAAAGATATAGTATAGAGATGGATGTATGATATATCAGCCAATGAGTTTCTGAGATATAGTATAGAGTTGGATGTGTGATATATCGGTCAATGAGTTCCTGAGATGATGATAGTATTGTAAAAAAATATTCTGTATAAGATTAGAAAGTTAAGAGTGCTTTGATATGAAAGATTATGCTGAATTTAGAAAAACTGTAGATAAATATGTGGAGATGTGCGACGGATCAGGGCGTATAGATCAGAGTCTTTATGAGAAGTTCGATGTAAAGAGAGGACTTAGAGACTCGGATGGACGAGGCGTTCTGACAGGTCTTACAGAAATATCTGATGTTTCCGGTTTCAGAACTGAAGCGGATGGAACAAGAGTGCCTATTCCCGGAGAGCTTTACTTTCAGGGCTATGATGTAAGACAGCTTGTTGAGGGCTTCAGGGGAAGCAGACATGGCTTTGAGGAAACCATTTTCCTTCTGCTGTTTGGAGAGCTTCCTACAGAAACAGAGCTTAATGAATTTATGGAAATACTTGGAAATCTCAGACCGCTTCCGGAGAATTTTAACAGGGATGTTATAATGAAGGCTCCGAGCAGAAATATAATGAATGTTCTGGAAAGGTGCGTGCTGACTCTTTATTCCTATGATGAGGATCCGGATAATATCAGTGTGAAGCATGTTCTTGGACAGTCTCTTAGTCTTATAGCAAGATTTCCTGTGATTGCTGCCTATGGCTATCAGAGCTACAGGCATAGATATCTGGATTCCAGTCTGATTATTCACAGACCTAAGGCTGAGCTTTCCACAGCAGAGAATATACTCAGACTTCTGAGATCTGATCCGGTATTCACGGATCTTGAGGCAGAAGTACTGGATATCTGTTTGGTGCTTCATGCAGAGCATGGTGGAGGTAATAACTCGACCTTTACTACGCATGTTATCAGCACAACAGGAACGGATACATATTCTACTGTTGCAGGCTCTCTGGGATCACTTAAGGGCCCTCGTCATGGTGGAGCCAATCTGAAGGTTCAGCAGATGATGGCAGATCTCATAGCGAATGTAAAGGATACAGAGAGTGATTCTCAGATCAAAGCCTACCTTACAAAGCTTCTCAATAAGGAGGCGTTTGATAGAGCCGGACTTATCTATGGTATGGGTCATGCCATTTACAGTATTTCGGATCCAAGGGCTGAGATACTTAAGGAATACGCAAGGCTGCTTTCCGATGCCGAGGGCTTTAAGAAGGAATTTGAGCTTTATGACAGAGTTGAAAGACTTGCCAAGGAGCTTATCATGCAGCATAGAGATATAAAGAAGCCGGTATGCGCAAATGTGGATTTCTACAGTGGGTTCGTATATTCGGTTCTCAAGATTCCTGTAGAGCTTTTTACTCCTATGTTTGCTATTGCAAGGATTGCAGGCTGGTCAGCTCACCGCATAGAAGAGCTGGTTAACAAGGGCAAGATTATCCGTCCTGCCTACAAATATGTGGGAGAGCATAGAGAGTATCTTCCAATGGAAGAAAGGAACTGGTAGGAGTTATACCGGTTTGTTGACTACTGTATAAACAAGTATTAGGTAAGTATCTAAAGTTGGTGTATATATATACTGCATCAATTTGAAATGAGGAAAGAGTATGTATCTGGCAGATAGATGGAAGGATTATGAGGTGCTTGACTGCACTGATGGAGAAAAGCTTGAGAGATGGGGAAAGTATATACTGCTCAGACCGGACCCTCAGGTTATATGGAGCACCGGACGTATATCTCCTGAATGGAAGAAGCTGAATGGTCATTACCATAGAAGTAACAAGGGAGGCGGAGAGTGGGAATTCTTCAGTCTTCCTCAGGAATGGCAGATACATTATCAGCTTCCCGATAAAGGTATAACAGGAAGTGATATCCTCACATTTAATCTGAAACCGTTTTCCTTCAAGCATACGGGAATATTTCCGGAGCAGGCTGTAAACTGGGACTATGTATTTACTGTTATAAAAGAAGAAAGAGAAAGACGCCATGCTACTGAGTCTTCAGGTAATGCTTCTGAGATAAAGGCTCTCAATATGTTTGCATATACCGGTGGAGCTACTGTGGCGGCTGCTATGGCTGGTGCAAAGGTTACTCATGTGGATGCATCAAAGGGAATGACAGGCTGGGCAAAGGAAAATGCCAGATCCTCAGGACTGGAGGATGCTCCTATAAGGTGGCTGATAGATGACTGTGTTAAGTTTGTGGAGAGAGAGATAAGAAGAGGTAATAAGTATCAGGTTATACTTATGGATCCGCCCTCTTATGGAAGAGGTCCCAAGGGTGAGATGTGGAAGATGGATGATGGCATCTTTAACCTGATCAGGCTTACCAGTCAGATACTTGCAGATGATGCAATCCTCTTCCTTATTAATATGTACACAACAGGTCTTTCTCCGGCTGTACTTAATTATATGATAAGTGAGACGGTGATAAAGGAACATGGAGGAAGAGTAGAGTCCTCTGATGTTGGCCTGCCGGTAAGAGATACCGGACTTATACTTCCGTGTGGCAGTACAGCCAGATGGGTTGCGGATTAATAGAGATATGTGTTAAGGGCGAAATATGAGTATATCGAAAGAAGATAAAAAACTACTATTTAAAATATTTTTGATAATAGTATTTTTAGTTTTGATTCCTTTTTTTCTGAAAACAATTAAGAGAGGTGCATTTATAATAAAGTACTATAGTATCTGGAATACTGTTGTTGATGGAAAGTATTATAAGGCACGTGCTGATTTTAAAAAGTTTTTGAAAGATGAATCCTTGCTTGATTGTAGTAAAAACATATATATTGGTGTAGATTTTTGTGATGCATGTATATACTATACAGAAAAAGATTATAGAAATGCGAAGCCGTTATCAGATAAAGTTGCATCATATCTGGAAAGAGATGTATTGAAATATAAGATTAACAAGAAGCATAGGGAGTACATTGATGAAATGATAGAATCAATCAATGAAAAATATAGTGCGCATAAAGCTGATTATGATGAGGAGGATAGAATAGAAAAAATCAAAAGTATGGAACATAGTTTACCAAATATACCAGAAGTGCCTTGTGTTGGAATGCCTGAGAAATATATTGACCGGACGGATCTGGGGAAACATTCAAGATACGATGCTGATACTTCTACGTATTATTGGATCTATACTTCCTATAAATATTTCTCGGCTGAATGTGATAATAAGAAGGTTGTTAGTATATACGACGGAAGGAAGAACGAGCTCGGATCAGGGAGTAAAAAAAATAATGGTCAGAATTTGTCCGAATTCGATGCTGATGAGTACGATATAGATTCTTATTATGATGACAATAAGGATGAAGGTTTGGATGATGTCGATGACGCATATGATGATTTCGAGGATGATTCTGAATTTTGGGATGATTATTAAACTCAAGAATACTAGAAATAAGAAAAAAAACACTTGCATTAAATATTGGGTTGTGATAGTATAACCCTTGCTGTGACATTGATAGCTGTGAAGCGGAGGTTGCTGCATGCAGGGCAGGTTATTTCGTGGAGCGAATGTCAAGATCATGGAATCTGGCGACAAGTCACTGTACTAATACCATCTGACGTATGGTCAGAGATGACGGATGTAAGTCCGGCTTTTTTATGAAAAAGCTGCGACACACCCGGGATAGTTGTACAGTCACCGCTCGCTTGCATCAAAGAACAAAATGCAAAAAGGAGGCGGCTTTTTTTATGGCAAATCAAATAATGAGAATCACACTCAAGGCATATGACCATGAGCTTATCGACAAAGCAGCTAAGGATATCGTTGAGGCTGTTACAAAATCAGGAGCAAGGGTTAGCGGACCTATTCCTATGCCTACAAAGGTTGAGAAGGTTACTATACTTCGTGCAGTTCATAAGTATAAGGACTCAAGAGAGCAGTTCGAGCAGAGAACACACAAGAGACTTATCGATGTTATCTCACCAAGCTCAGCTACAATAGAAGTACTTCGTAAGATTGATATCTCAGCCGGCGTATATGTTGATATGAGAATGAAGTAAGAAGTACCTAATAGACAGCAGATCTACCTGCAGAAGAATGTGCTGTATATTTAGTACGAACATGGGAGAACTCATGTTCCGCTGTAAATTTTTATTAGGAGGAAAGAAAGTTGAAGAAAGCAATACTTGCAGAAAAAGTTGGTATGACTCAGATCTGGAACGATGCGGGACAGCTTGTACCTGTAACAGTTCTTGCTGCCGGACCTTGTGAGGTTCTTCAGGTTAAGACAGTTGAGAATGATGGTTACGAAGCAGTACAGGTTGGATACGGCGAAGTTGCTGAGAAGGTCGTAACAAGGGATGGTAAAGGAAAGAAAGTAGTACGTCATCCACATGGTGCTACAAAAGCTGAGGTTGGTCATGCTAAGAAGGCAGGACTTCAGCCAAAGAAATTCGTTAAGGAATTCAAGTTCGAGAATACGGCAGACTATGTTGCCGGAGAATCGGTTATTAAGGCTGACATCTTCGCAGAAGGCGATAAGGTTGATGTAACAGCAAGATCAAAGGGTAAAGGTTATGCAGGCGGTCTTAAGAGATACGGCCTCAAATCTGGTCCTTCAGGACATGGTTCAAAGTACCATCGTCATGCAGGTTCTAACGGTTCTGCTACAACTCCTGGTGAGGTTAAGAAGGGCAAGAAGATGCCTGGTCACTTAGGAAATGTACAGGTTACTATTCAGAATCTTGAAGTAGTTAAGGTAGATGCCGAGAATAACTTAATTCTTGTAAGAGGTGCTGTTCCTGGACCAAAGAAGTCAATGGTTGTAATTACTGAATCATTCAAGTCCGGAAAGTAAGTAGATTAGCAAGGAGGAAATTAAAATGGCAACAATATCTGTAATAAACACCGAAGGAAAAGAAGTTGAGACAATCGAGCTCAACGATAAGATATTCGGTGTAGATATAAATGAGGGAATAGTTCATAAGGCTGTTGTTGCTACCCTCGCTAACAGACGTCAGGGAACACAGAGTGCTCTTACACGTTCTGAAGTACGCGGTGGTGGTAGAAAGCCATGGAGACAGAAGGGAACAGGTCATGCCAGACAGGGTTCCATCAGAGCTCCACAGTGGACAGGCGGTGGTGTTGTATTTGCACCAAAGCCAAGAGATTATTCACAGAAGCTTAACAAGAAGGAAGCAAGACTTGCTCTGTTCTCAGTTCTTACATCAAAGCTGAATGACAACAAGCTTGTAGTACTTGATGAGCTTACTATGGATGCTCCTAAGACAAGCGCTTTTGTAAAGATTCTTGCAAATATCAATGCAAACAAAGCTCTTGTTGTTACAGAAGAGAGAGATAATAATGTAGTCCTTTCAGCAAGGAATATACCTGATGTTGAGACTGCGGATAGAACAAGCGTAAATGTTTATGACATCCTTAAGCATGATACACTCGTATTTACAAAGGATGCCATTAAGGCTTTAGAGGAGGTGTATGCATAATGGCAAGCTTAAAGTATTATGACGTAATCCTGCGCCCGGTACTTACCGAGAAGAGCATGAATTCCATGGTTGAAAAGAAGTATACATTTCTGGTTCATCCGGATGCCAACAAGTCACAGATCAAGGAAGCTGTAGAAAAGATGTTTGACGGCGTTAAGGTTGCCAAGGTTAATACAGTTAACCAGGACGGCAAGACAAAGAGACGTGGAATGACATATGGTAAGACAGCTAAGACTAAGAAGGCATATGTGCAGCTCACAGCAGACAGCGCAGACATTCAGCTTTTTGAGGGTCTGTAAAGAGTAGATTGAAAGGAGAAACAAGATGGGAATCAAAGTATATAATCCATATACACCTTCCAGAAGGAATATGACCGGTCTTGATTTTGATGTAATAACAACTGATAAGCCTGAGAAGTCACTTCTTGTATCCAAGAATAAGACTGCCGGTCGTAATAATCAGGGTAAGATTACAGTCAGACATCATGGCGGCGGTAATAGACAGAAGTACAGAATAGTAGATTTTAAGCGTAACAAGGATGGAATACCTGCAAAGGTTTCAACTATCGAGTACGATCCTAACAGAACAGCAAATATTGCTCTTATTGTTTACGCTGATGGTACTAAGACATATATTCTTGCTCCTGCAGGACTTAAGGTTGGCGATTCACTTATGAATGGACCTGAGGCTGAAATCAGAGTTGGTAACTGCCTTCCACTTTCAGAAATTCCTGTAGGTACAGAAGTACATAATATAGAACTTGTTCCTGGAAAGGGTGGACAGCTTGTTCGTTCAGCAGGAAACTCAGCACAGCTCATGGCAAAGGAAGGAAAGTATGCAACACTTCGTCTTCCTTCAGGAGAGATGAGATATGTGCCAATCGGTTCTAGAGCAACTATCGGTACAGTAGGTAATGGTGAGCATGGCCTTGTAAAGATCGGTAAGGCTGGACGTAAGCGTCACATGGGTATCCGTCCTACAGTTCGTGGATCTGTTATGAACCCTAATGACCATCCTCATGGTGGTGGTGAGGGTAGAGCACCTATTGGTAGACCAGGTCCTTCAACTCCTTGGGGTAAGCCGGCACTCGGACTTAAGACAAGAAAGAAGAAGAATAAGTCTAACAAGATGATCATCAGAAACAGAGCCGGAAAGAATGTTAAGTAAGGAGGATAAACATGGCACGTTCATTAAAGAAAGGGGCTTTTGCTGACGATAGCCTTCTTAAGAAGATTGATGCGTTAAACAAAAGCGGTCAGAAAGAAGTCGTAAAGACATGGTCAAGACGTTCTACTATCTTCCCTGAATTTGTGGGACATACAATAGCTGTACACAATGGTAGAGCACATATCCCTGTATATGTTACTGAGGATATGGTTGGCCATAAGCTCGGTGAGTTCGTTGCAACAAGAACTTACAGAGGACATGGCAAGGACGAAAAGAAGGGCAAATAAGGAGGAGTAAGAAATGGCAAAGGGACATAGATCTCAAATTAAAAGAGAGAGAAATGAGAATAAAGATAAAAGACCTTCAGCTAAGATTTCTTACGCTAGGGTCTCCGTAACCAAGGCATGCTTCGTACTTGATGCCATAAGAGGTAAGAATGTTAACGAAGCTCTTGCTATCCTTCAGTATAACAATCGTAAGGGTTCAGCTATTATCTACAAGCTGCTTAAGTCTGCTGTAGCTAATGCAGAGAACAACAATGGTCTCAAGGCTGACAACCTCTATGTTGCAGAGTGCTTTGCAAACAAAGGACCTACAATGAAGAGAATTCATCCTAGAGCACAGGGTAGAGCTTACAGAATTGAGAAGAAGACAAGCCACATTACTGTTGTGCTTGACGAAAGATAGGAGGATATAAGCATGGGACAGAAAGTTAACCCACATGGACTTAGAGTAGGAATCATCAAGGATTGGAACTCAAAGTGGTATGCTGATACCAAGAATGATGAGTTTGCTAACAACCTTGTTGAGGACTATAACATAAGAAAGTTTCTGAAGAAGAGACTCTATGAAGCTAATATCTCAAAAATCGATATCGAGAGAACAAGAGATAGAGTTAAGATATATATCTTTACAGCTAAGCCTGGTATCGTAATCGGTAAGGGTGGATCAGAGATAGAGAAGCTTAGAACAGAAGTTCAGAAGCTTACAGAGAAGAAGCTTTCTATAGATGTTAAGGAAATCAAGAAGCCTGATACAGATGCACAGCTTGTTGCTGAGAATATTGCAAAGCAGCTTGAAGAGCGTGTACCATTCCGTAGAGCTATGAAGAGCTGTATGGGTCGTGCAATGAAGGATGCCGGAGTTCAGGGTATCAAGACTTGTGTTTCAGGACGTCTTGGTGGTGCGGATATGGCAAGAACAGAGTCTTACAGTGAAGGAACTATTCCTCTTCAGACTCTTCGTGCTGATATCGACTATGGTTTTGCTGAGGCTGATACAACCTATGGTAAGGTTGGTGTAAAGGCCTGGATCTACCATGGTGAGGTGCTTCCAACTAAGAATAAGAAGGAAGGAGCGAAATAATCATGTTAATGCCAAAGAGAGTAAAATATCGTAAGCAGCAGCGTGGCTCTATGAAGGGTAAGGCAACAAGAGGTAATAAGCTCCATCGTGGAGAATATGGTATCGTTGCTATGCAGCCTGCATGGATTAAGTCAAATCAGATTGAGGCAGCCAGAGTTGCTATTAACCGTCACCTTAGACGTGAAGGTAAAGTATGGATTGATATGTTCCCTGATAAGCCTGTTACATCAAAGCCTATCGGAGTACGTATGGGATCCGGAAAAGGTGCTGTAGAATACTGGGTTGCTGTAGTTAAGCCGGGCAGAGTGCTTTTTGAGGTAGCTGGTGTTTCTGAAGAGATGGCCAGAGAGGCTCTTCGCCTTGCATGTCACAAGCTTCCTATTAAGTGCAAGATAGTTTCAAAGGCAGATCTGGAAGGAGGAAATGAATAGTGAAGACTAAGGAATATATAGAAGAGCTGAAGTCAAAGTCAGTTGCTGAGCTTAGTAACGACCTTGTAGATGCTAAGAAAGAGCTGTTCAACCTGAAGTTCCAGAATGCTACAAATCAGCTTGAGAACACAGGAAGGATCAAAGAGGTAAGAAAGAATATTGCCCGTATCCAGACTGTTATAGCTGAGAAGGCAAATGCATAAGGTTATAGAGAGGAGATAGAATAGTGGCTACAGAAAGAAATTTACGTAAGACACGTGTTGGTCTTGTTACAAGTGACAAGATGGATAAGACTATTGTTGTATCAATCGTCGACAATGTTAAGCATCCTCTTTATGGCAAGATCGTAAAACGTACATATAAGCTCAAGGCTCATGATGAGAATAATGAGTGCAAGAAGGGCGACAGAGTCAGAGTAATGGAAACAAGACCTCTTTCCAAGGATAAGAGATGGAGACTTGTTGAGATAATTGAGAAGGCTAAGTAAGGAGGCAAATCATGATACAGCAGGAATCAAGACTGAGGGTTGCCGACAACACAGGTGCAAAAGAACTTCTTTGCATCAGAGTACTTGGCGGCTCAACCAGAAGATATGCCAATATTGGCGATGTTATCGTAGCAACTGTTAAGGATGCTACACCAGGTGGACAGGTTAAGAAGGGCGATGTAGTTAAGGCTGTTGTAGTTCGTACAAAGCATGGCGCACATCGTAAGGATGGAAGCTTTATCAGATTTGATGAGAACGCTGCAGTTATTATCAAGGATGATAACAATCCTAGAGGAACACGTATATTTGGACCAGTTGCAAGAGAACTGAGAGAGAAGAAATTCATGAAGATCATTTCACTTGCACCTGAGGTACTTTAAGGAGGTTTGGCGATGGCAACATCAAAGATTAAGAAGGGTGACCTTGTAAAAGTTATCGCTGGTAAGGATAAGGATAAGGAAGGCAAGGTACTTTCAGTTGATACTAAGAATCACAAGGTTCTTGTTGAGGGTATCAATATGGTACAGAAGCACACAAAGCCTAGCTACCAGAATCAGCAGGGCGGTATCGTAGAGAAGGAAGCTCCAATCGATATTTCAAACGTAATGTACCTTTACAAGGGACAGCCTGTACGCGTAGGCTTCCAGGGTTCACAGAAGGACAAGAAGAGAGTAGCCAAGGTAAATGGCAAGCTTGAGACAATAGACTAATCTTGGAAGGAGGAAAGAAACATGAGTAGATTAAGAGAATCATATGAAAATGATATTAAGGCTGCTATGACCGAGAAGTTCGGTTACAAGAATGTTATGCAGGTTCCAAGATTAGAGAAGATAGTCATCAACATGGGTGTTGGTGAAGCTAAGGAGAACAGCAAGGTTCTTGAGTCAGCAGTTAAGGATCTGGCAACTATTTCAGGTCAGAAGCCAGTTATCACAAAGGCTAAGAAGTCAGTAGCTAACTTCAAGCTTCGTGAAGGTATGCCTATCGGATGTAAGGTAACACTTAGAGGAGAGAGAATGTATGAGTTCTGCGACAGACTCGTAAATCTTGCACTTCCACGTGTACGTGACTTCCGTGGTGTAAGCGCTGAGTCATTTGACGGAAGAGGAAACTATGCTCTTGGTGTTAAGGAGCAGATCATCTTCCCTGAGATTGAGTATGACAAGGTTGACAAGGTTCGTGGTATGGATATTATATTCGTAACTACAGCTAAAACAGATGAAGAGGCAAGAGAACTTCTCAGACTCTTCGGTATGCCTTTTAAGAAGTAAGGAGGAGAAACTATGGCTAAGACAGCTATGAAGGTAAAGCAGCAGAGAAAGCAGAAGTTCTCAACAAGAGAATATACTCGTTGTAAAATCTGTGGCAGACCACATGCATACCTTAGAAAGTATGGTATCTGCAGAGTTTGTTTCAGAGAACTTGCTTACAATGGTGATATTCCAGGCGTAAAGAAGAGCTCCTGGTAGAAAGCTAATTTACATTATTTTGAGGAGGATAACGAAATGGCAACAAGCGATCCAATTGCAGATATGCTTACAAGAATCCGTAATGCAAATACTGCGAAGCATGATACAGTAGATATACCTGCATCCAAGATGAAGCAGGCGATCGCTCAGATTCTTCTTGATGAAGGATATGTTCGTAATATAGAGACTGTTAAAGAAGGTAATTTTGATGTAATCAGAATTACACTTAAGTATGGCAGAGACAAGAACGAAAAGGTTATCAAGGGCCTTAAGAGAATATCAAAGCCAGGACTTAGAGTTTATGCTGATAAAGAGAATCTTCCAAAGGTACTTGGAGGAATGGGTACAGCTATTATATCTACCAACAAGGGTGTGCTTACAGATAAGCAGGCTCGTAAAGAGAACGTTGGTGGAGAAGTACTTGCATTTATATGGTAAGACGAAAGTTACTTTATATAACAATAAATAAGGAGGAAAGGCGAAATGTCACGTATCGGTAAAATGCCTATCGCTATACCTGCTGGTGTAACAGTTGATATAGCAGAAAATAATAAGGTGACAGTCAAGGGTCCAAAGGGTGAGCTTTCTCGAGCTCTTGCTCCAGAGATGGAGATAAAGATGGAAGGCGATGTTATCACAGTATCAAGACCAAATGACTTAAAGAGAAACAAGGCTCTTCACGGCCTTACAAGAACACTTCTTAACAACATGATAGTTGGAGTAACAGATGGTTACAAAAAGACTCTTGAGGTTAATGGTGTTGGTTACAGAGCTGCAAAGCAGGGTAACAAGCTTGTTCTTAATCTTGGATATTCACATCCAGTAGAGATGATAGATCCAGAAGGACTTGAAACAAAGGTAGAAGACAACAAGATAATTGTATCTGGTATCGATAAGGAGAAGGTTGGTCAGTATGCTGCTGAGATTCGTTCAACCAGAGCTCCGGAGCCATATAAGGGCAAGGGTATCAAGTATGATTATGAGACTATAAGACGTAAGGTTGGAAAGACCGGTAAGAAGTAAGATAAGGAGAGTAAGCTATGATTAACAAGGAATCAAGAAGTGCTATTCGTGAGAAGAAGCATTTGAAGATCAGGAATCGTTTCAGCGGTACTACTGAGAGACCTAGACTTGCTGTTTATAGAAGCAATAATCATGTCTATGCTCAGATTATCGACGACACAGTTGGTAAGACTTTAGTATCTGCTTCTACGGTTGAGAAAAGTGTTGCTTCCGAACTTGAGAAGACTAACAATATTGATGCTGCTGCTTATGTAGGCAAGGTTGTTGCTGAGAGAGCACTTGCGGCTGATATTAAGGAAGTTGTATTTGACAGAGGCGGCTTTATCTATACAGGTAAAGTTAAGGCTCTTGCAGATGCTGCAAGAGAAGCTGGTCTTGTATTCTAAGAGGGAGGAAGGAAAGTTGAAGCATACAAAGATAGATGTAAGCCAGATGGAACTGTTCGATAATGTTATTGCAATCAAACGTGTAACCAAGGTTGTTAAGGGTGGACGTAACATGAGATTTGCAGCACTTATCGTAGTAGGTGACCGTAATGGTCATGTAGGCGCTGGCATTGGTAAAGCAACAGAAATTCCTGAAGCTATCAGAAAGGCTAAGGAAGATGCTATAAAGAAGCTTGTTACTGTTCCTATTAATGAGAACGGTAGTATCCCTTATGGATACACGGGAGAGTTTGGTAGTGCAAGAGTACTTCTGAAGACAGCTCCTGAAGGTACTGGTATTATCGCAGGTGGTCCTGCACGTAGTGTGCTTGATCTTGCAGGTTACAAGAACATCCGTACAAAGTCTCTTGGATCAAACAACAAGCAGAATGTAGTTCTTGCTACAATCGAAGGACTTAAGGCCATTCAGGATCCGGAAGAGATCGCAAGACTTCGTGGTAAGACTGTAGATGAGATTCTTAACTAGGAGGTAGAGGAAAATGGCAGATACATTAAAAGTAACACTGGTTAAGTCCCCTATCGGATGCATACCAAAGCATAGAAGAACAGTTGAAGCACTTGGACTTAATAAGGTTGGAAAGACTGTAGAGCTTCCTAACAGTGCTGCAACAAAGGGCATGATTAAGCAGGTTGAATATTTACTTAAGGTTGAGGAATAAGGAGGTCTAGGAGAATGGATTTATCTAATCTGGCACCACAGGAAGGTGCAAAAACTCGTGATGACTTCAGACGCGGACGTGGTCATGGATCAGGAAATGGAAAAACAGCCGGTAAAGGTCACAAAGGCCAGAAGGCTCGTTCCGGAGCTCCAAGACCGGGCTTCGAGGGAGGTCAGATGCCACTCTTCAGACGTTTACCTAAGAGAGGCTTTAAGTGCAGAAATTCTAAAAATATTGTAGCTATTAACGTTTCAGATCTTGAAAAGTTTGAAGATGGTGCTACAGTAACAGTTGAAGCTCTTAAGGAGCTTGGAATTGTAAAGAATTCCAGAGATGGTGTTAAAATCCTTGGAAATGGAGAGCTTAGCCGTAAGCTTACAGTTTCTGTAGATGCTGCAAGTAAGACAGCAATAGAGAAGATTGAAGCTGCTGGCGGAAAATTTGAGGTGATCTAGTATGTTACGTACTATAAGAGATGCATTTAAGATAAAGGAAATAAGAAATGGACTTCTTTTTGACCTGGCTATCTTAATTGTCGTAAGACTTGGCTCGCTTATACCTACACCGGGTGTAAATACTGCTGAGCTTAGCAACTTTTTTGCAAATAATCTCGGTACAGGTGCTAATTCACTTCTTGATTCATTCACCGGTGGTTCATTCCAACAGATGTCAATATTTGCATTGTCGGTTACACCATATATTACATCATCCATCATCATACAGCTCCTCACGATTGCCATTCCGGCACTTGAGGAGATGCAGAAGGATGGAAATGAAGGACGTAAGAAGATAACAGCTATAACACGTGTTGTATCAGTTGCACTTGCCATTATCGAAAGTATTGGTCTTTCCATTGGATTCGGTAGAGCAGGATATCTGTATGAATACAACTTCTTATCTGTAGCAGTTATAGTTATCACACTGACAGCAGGTAGTACATTTGTAATGTGGCTGGGTGAAAGAATATCAGAAAAAGGAATTGGCAATGGTGTGTCAATCATCCTTCTTGTTAATATCGTATCACGTATGCCTAGCGACTTTGTTAACCTTTTCAATATGTTTGTAAAAGGCAAGTCAACAGTCAATATGATATTAGCATCAGTAATCATCATAGCTGTAGTTGTTATTACAACAGTATTAACAGTTCTGTTAAATGATGCTGAGAGAAAGATACCTGTATCATATGCTCAGAAGGTACAGGGCAGAAGACAGGTTGGAGGTAATTCATCACATATTCCTCTTAAGGTTAATACAGGAAATGTTATGCCTATTATCTTTGCTTCCACACTTATGTCCATACCTAACATTGTTACTAACCTGTTTAATATTCAGGTTACAAATCAGGTTGTAGCAAGAATATTTGAAGGACTTAATACAAATTACTGGTTCAGGCCTGGATATCCATGGGCATATATAGGTCTTGTGCTCTATATAGTTCTCGTTGTGTTCTTTGCTTATTTCTATACTTCCATATCCTTTAATCCTATGGAGATAGCAAATAATCTTAAGAAGCAGGGTGGATTTGTTCCCGGTATCAGACCTGGTAAATCAACACAGGATTATCTGAATAAGATACTTAACTACATCGTTATTATTGGTGCTATTGGTCTTATAATAGTTGCTATAATTCCGATATTCTTCAATGGTAGATTCAGTGCTGATGTTTCCTTCGGTGGTACATCACTTATCATCATAGTTGGTGTTATCATTGAAACCATTAAGCAGATCGAGTCAAAGATGCTGGTTCGTAACTATTCCGGTTTCCTGAACAAGTAACTATAAATAAAAGATGACAATGGGAGCTTCCTGTTGTCATCTTTTCGAGGTTTTAAAATTTGAGAGGAGTTGCTTATGAAGATAATAATGCTTGGAGCTCCTGGTGCCGGCAAGGGTACACAGGCTGATATGATTTGTTCAAAGTACGATATACCACATATCTCTACAGGAGATATATTCAGAGCTAATATCAAGAATGGTACAGAACTTGGTCAGAAGGCAAAGGGTTACATGGATAGAGGTGAGCTTGTTCCTGACTCACTTGTTGTTGATCTTGTTATCGACAGGATTCATCAGGCTGACTGCGAGAATGGTTATGTACTTGATGGTTTCCCTAGAACTATTCCTCAGGCAGAGGCTCTTGACAGCGCACTTGCTGAGAGTGGAGAGTCCGTTGACTATGCAATCAATGTAGATGTTCCTGATGAGAATATAGTTACACGTATGTCCGGAAGACGTGCATGTGTTAAGTGTGGAGCTACATATCATATTAAGTATAATGCACCAAAGACAGAAAATGTCTGTGATAACTGTGGCAGCGAGCTGATTCAGAGAGAAGATGATAAGCCTGAAACAGTGCTTAACAGACTTTCAGTATATCATGAGCAGACACAGCCTCTTATTGATTATTATGATGGCAAAGGTATTGTAAAAAATATCGATGGAACCAAGGACCTTAATGATGTATTTGCTGATATCACAGCAATACTTGGTTAATATATAAAGGAGTGAACATATGTCCAAAACTGACGAAATTGAGTGCGAAGGTATTGTAGAGGAGAAGCTTCCGAACGCAATGTTCAGAGTTAAGCTTGAAAATGGTCATGAGATTCTTGCACATATTAGCGGAAAGCTGCGTATGAATTATATCAAGATTCTTCCGGGAGATAAGGTTACTGTAGTGCTTTCTCCTTATGATCTTACTAAAGGTAGAATTACCTGGAGAGCAAAATAATACTTGAGATCTGGGACTGTTAAAAATATTTTTAATTAGCCCTTGCATCTATCTCAAAGAAATGTTAGAATAGACATTTGCAGGACACTTTTGGAAAGGAGAGTATTTTAATGAAGGTACGCGCATCAGTAAAACCAATTTGCGATAAGTGCAAAGTCATTAAAAGAAAAGGCAGAATTCTTATAATCTGCGAAAATCCAAAGCACAAACAGCGTCAAGGATAATTTATTTACGATTTCTTGAAGGAGACTTTTTCGAGATGTTTAGCCCATCGGAGAAGGGGTCGCCTTGTTTTGTGCGTTTGCTACCTGGCCAGGTAAGATATGAGTATCTACATAATCGCCGGATGTAAGGTAGGTAATTTATGCATATAGAAGCATTTAACCCGTGTTTCTAAAAGTGCATGGACAAAACGCGGGTCGCTGACGCGTCTAATGTTAGCGAAATTATTGATCATATATTATGGTCAAAGCGGCTGAGTGACATTTGTCACAAAAAATGTATCAGAAAAGTTATTAAAAAACTGGAGGTAAAATTAATGGCTCGTATTTCAGGTGTAGATTTACCTAGAGACAAGCGTATTGAGATCGGTCTTACCTATATTTATGGTATTGGCCTAACAACATCTCAGAAGATTCTTAGTGAAACAGATGTAAATGTTGACACTAGAGTTAAGGATCTTACAGATGATGAAGTAAGACGTATCAGTGATTACATTAATGATCATCTTACAGTTGAAGGTGATCTCAGACGTGAGACGCAGCTTAATATCAAGCGTCTGCAGGAGATAGGTTGCTATCGTGGCATACGTCATAGAAAGGGACTTCCTGTACGTGGACAGAATACAAAGAATAATGCACGTACTCGTAAGGGACCTAAGAAGACCGTTGCTAACAAGAAGAAGTAATATCGTAAATAAGATTATTTTGGAGGAGTAAGCTCTATGGCTAGTAATAAGGTTACAAAGAAAGTAACTAAAAAGCGTAATAGAAGAAGCGTTGAGCATGGACAGGCTCATATTCAGGCTTCTTTCAATAATACTATAGTAACTCTTACAGATTCAGAAGGAAATGCTCTTTCATGGGCTAGTGCCGGTGGACTTGGATTCAGAGGATCAAAGAAGTCAACACCTTATGCAGCTCAGATGGCAGCAGAAGAGGCAGCAAAGGCTGCAGCACCTTATGGTCTGAAGAAGATTGATGTAACTGTTAAGGGACCTGGTAGTGGTCGTGAGGCTGCTATTCGTGCACTTGGTGCATGTGGTCTTGAAGTTCTTACAATTAAGGATGTGACACCAGTTCCACATAATGGATGTCGTCCACCTAAGAGAAGAAGAGTCTGATTAAGGAGGTTAGTTGAAATGGCAATTAATAGAACACCAGTTCTCAAGAGATGTAGATCACTTGAACTCGAGCCAGCTTTCCTCGGTATAAGTAAGACATCTCACAGAAAGAGTTTAAGAAGCAGTAGAAAGGTTAGTGAGTACGGACTTCAGCTTCGTGAGAAGCAGAAGGCTAAGTTTATCTATGGCGTACAGGAGAAGCCTTTCCGTAATATGTATGAGAAGGCAGAGCGTATGCCGGGTCTGGTTGGTACAAACCTTATGCAGCTACTTGAGCTGAGACTTGACAATATCATATTCCGCCTTGGATATGCTAGAACAAGACGTGAGGCAAGACAGATTGTTTCTCATAGACATGTTCTTGTAAATGGCAAGATCGTTAATATACCTTCATATAAGGTTAGCGTCGGTGATGTAGTAGAAATCAAGGAGAAGAGTAAGTCACTTCAGAGATTTGCAGATATCAAGGATTCAAACAAGTTTGTATCAGTACCTGCATGGCTTGAAGGAGATGCTGAAAATCTTTCAGGAAAGGTAGTACAGATTCCACTCAGAGAACAGATTGATGTTCCTGTAAATGAGACACTTATCGTCGAGCTGTATTCTAAGTAATCGGAGGTTACGAATGTTCGAGTTTGAAAAGCCAAGAATATTAATTGAAGAGAAGTCAGATGATAACAAGTACGGTAGATTTGTTATTGAGCCTCTTGAGAGAGGTTATGGTACAACCCTCGGTAACTCACTTCGCAGAGTAATGCTGTCATCACTTCCCGGAACTGCAGTAAGCTATGTCAAGATCAAGGGCGTTCTTCATGAATTTAGTTCTATTCCCGGAGTAAAGGAAGATGTAACTGAGATCATTATGAACATCAAGGAACTTTGTATCAGAAATAACTCCAGTAGCGACGAATCAAAGATTGGTTATATCGATGTTGTTGGAGATAAGGTCGTAACAGCAGGAGATATCCAGTTAGATTCAGATCTTGAGATACTCAATCCTGATCTTGTAATTGCTAATCTTAATGGTCCGGATGCAAGACTCGAGATGGAACTTACTATAACAAATGGTCGTGGATATGTCAGCGCTGACAAGAATAAGGAGCGTGAAACATCCATAGATGTTATAGCTGTTGATTCTATATACACACCGGTAGATAGAGTCAATCTTACAGTAGAGAATACACGTGTTGGTCAGATTACTGATTATGACAAGCTTACAATAGATGTATTCACAAATGGAACTATAGCTCCTGATGATGCTATCAGCTATGCTGCTAAGATACTTAGCGAGCATCTTGGTCTTTTCATCAATCTTTCTGATGATGTTAAGGACAAGAAGATAATCATTGAGAAGCAGGAAGAAGTTCCTGAGACAACAGCAAAGGATATGAGCATTGATGAGCTTGAGCTCAGCGTTCGTTCCTATAACTGTCTCAAGAGAGCAAATATTAATACCGTTAAGGAGCTTTGCAATAAGACTCCTGATGAGATGATGAAGGTACGTAACCTTGGACGTAAGTCACTTGAGGAAGTACTTGCTAAGCTTAAAGAACTTGGCCTCTCACTCAATAACGGAGAATAATTATAACACCACTCACGCAGAAGTCGTTTTATAAAAACGGATTTAGTATGCACAGTGAAGACCGCGGCTAGACCGCAGGTAAGGAGGAAAACAAAATGGCAATGTATAGAAAGCTTGGAAAGAAGTCTGATCAGAGAAAGGCACTTCTTAGAAATCAGGTTACACAGCTTATATATCATGGCAAGATTAAGACTACTGAGGCTAGAGCCAAGGAAGTTCGTAAGATTGCTGAGCACCTTATAACTCTTGCAATTAAGGAAAAGGATAATTACGAAGAGGTTAAGGTTCAGGCTAAGGAAGCTCGTAAGGATAAGGATGGCAAGAGAGTAAAGGAAGTTGTAGATGGTAAGAAGGTTACTGTTTACGATACAGTTGAAAAGACTGTAAAGAAGGATAGCCCTTCAAGACTTCATGCTCGTAGAGAGATGCTTAAGGTTCTTTATCCTGTATCTGAAATCCCAGAGGGAGCTGAAGGTAAGAAGAAGGCTATGGCTAAGGTTGATCTTACTGAGAAGCTTTTCGATGAGTATGCTGTAAAGTATGCAAATCGTAAGGGTGGTTATACCAGAATTATCAAGATTGCCCAGAGAAAGGGTGATGGAGCTCTTGAAGTTATACTTGAGCTGGTATAATTAATTATTGATACTGTTTATATTAAGTGTGGCATCTGCAGTTTTTGTGGGTGCCACACTCATTAATATTATAAATCTAATTACGTTTCTATAATATTTCCATTTTTTCTATATAGTTTCTGATTATCTAAAAACCTACTCACTATTTTCTTTGTTGTTTGCTACTCTTATTTACATCACCCTAAGCTATGGTTTATGTTAAAGCCATAATAGTTCTATAGTAATCAAATAAGATAGGTTATTTTAATGGTTCCATATATAAAGATTTCACAACTTAGGTTACCGTCTGTACCGGATAGCAGTCTCGCTCTTAATGTTGATAAGGGGGAGATTATTGGCATTACAGGAGTTAGTGGATGCGGCAAAAGTACATTTGCAAGATTTCTTGCAGGTATTTCCAGACCTGAGGCTCTTGGTCAGGTTCTAATAGGAGGGCTCGATCCATATTCTCAGCTTGATAGAGAAAAGCTTAGGAGAATGAGTGGGATAGTTTATCAGGATCCTTCTGAGGGTATCGTTTTTGAAAATATCGGAAGAGATATAGTATTCGGTATGGAGAACCGGGGAGTTTCGGCGGAAAATATTAAAAAGAAGATAACATCTTATATTAAGGGCTATGACCTTGAGAGTATTGGAAGCAGTGGTTACAGCACTGTAAGTGGCGGTACCAAGCAGAGAGTGGCTCTGGTATCTGTCCTTATGACCTCTCCGGAGCTTCTGATACTTGATGAAGCTATGTCAATGCAGGATAAGGATGCCTCTCGAAAATATATGGAAAGAATAGTCCGTATCGCCAGAAGCAGGGGAACAACACTTATAGTTATATCCAAGAAAAAGCAGGATCTTCTTCTCATGGACAGGGTTTATGAGATGAGATATGGTGGGCTTTATGAGATAGATGCAGATGCTATGCCTGTTGGTTCCTATGAAGATACTTCCAATGATGATAATAATGACAGATCATCTGGTAAATCTAGTAAGGATTTCGGAGCCTTGGGAGATAATTCTTCTGCTAATATGGATAGTAATTCAGAAAATGCTTCTGTTACAGTCGAGGGGCAGAATGATATACGCATCACACAGTATATTCAAGGAAATGAATATCAGCAGGGGATAACTCTCCGAAATGTCTCCTTTGGATATTATAAAGACAGCAGAATGTTGTTTGACAGGGTTAATATGAGATTTGAATGTGGCTGTGCTTATAGAATTTCCGGGCGATCCGGAAGTGGTAAGACTACATTCCTTCAACTGATAGCAGGTCTCTTAAAGCAGGTCGAAGGTGAGATATTCATGAGTGAAAAAGCTAAGATCGGATATGTGTTCCAGTACTCTGAGGATGGCTTCGTAGAGGGTACAGTGCTGGATGATGTAATGTTCGGTCCTATCAGTGATGGTCATCCCAAGAGTGTAGCCAGAGATATGGCAGAGTCAGTCCTGAAATTTGTGGGAGTTGATAATTCTCTGTGGCTTAAGTCTCCTATGAATCTATCCTTTGGTCAGCAGAGGCTTGTTTCCATAGCCGGAGCGCTTGCGCTTGGGCCTGATTTTCTTCTGATAGATGAGCCATATGCAGGACTTGATATACATTATGGCGAGTCTATTCGTAATATCATTGAAGCATTATGTGGAGAGGGAAAATGTATAATAACGGTAGAAGGATAGATATTCTCAAATCCTATGATCCAAGAACAAAACTTCATATTGCCCTCATGCTGTTTGTTGCAACTGCATTTTCCTGGAAACTTATTCCGGTAATCATAAGCTTTATGATGGGTATTCTTATAATAATCTTATGCCGAACCGGTGTTAAACCCCTGATTAAGAACTCTATAGCTCTTATCCTGCTGTGGCTGGTGCTGGGAATAATATTTATGATAATTCTTCCGGCAAGGATTGGATTATATATAATGCTTAAGCTGCTGATGCTTACTCTTGTATATATAGCGATAGAGAAGAATATAAAGCAGGGGGAAGTGATAGATGGTCTGGCACTGGGCTTTGGTCTTAGAGCCAGAACGACAAGATTCATCTTTAGCGTACTTGATTTTCCTTCAAAGGTAATGAGGGAAAAGAGAAGGGCGAGAAAGGCGCAGCTTGCAAGAGGTGTAGATCCGGGTGGAACGATATTCAGCAGATATTATAAAGAAATGTTACTTGCCTTTCCCAATATCAGTGCTGCCGTGGCAAGAACCAGAAAGCAGAATGAATCGATGGACAAAAGACAGTACAGCTCTACAAGAAGGAGAAATGTTTACGTACCGCTTAGACTGACGATGACAGATAAGGTTATTAGTGTGATCTTTATGATATTTATGCTGGCAGCTCTGCTCAGTAATATATTGCTTAAATAAAATATTTTGACTATGAAGACCCTTTATTCTCAGAAGAGAAAAAATAAAAAAAGGGTTTTTCATTTTTACAGAGAATAAAGAAGATGAGCGCCTTTCATGACGGCTGGAGACGAATGGACGCCTCACAGATTTTGGTTTACATAATTCGAGGTTATTATGAGGATAATGCTTAGGGTCTCATACGATGGTACTGATTACTGCGGATGGCAGTATCAGCCGGAGGAGAAAACCATTGAAGGAGAACTGAATAAGGTTCTTAGTGATATTTATAAAAATGATATAAAGGTTATAGGTGCTTCCCGTACAGATGCAGGTGTACATTCTCTCGGAAATGTATGCGTGTTTGATGTTCCTGAGTCCAGGATTCCTCCGGAAAAGCTATGCTATGTAATGAATAATTCTCTTCCTCAGGATATAAGGGTATGGGAATCGGTTCAGGTGGCAGAGGATTTTCATCCGAGACATACTGACAGCAGGAAGACCTATGAGTACAGGATATGGAATGCTGCATTTCCCAGTCCTGTCAGAAGAAGATATACACATTTTACCTATAGAAAGCTTGACATAGCAAAGATGAAGGAAGCGGCGGCGTTGCTGGTTGGAGAACATGACTTTGCTGCCTTTGCCGCTGCCGGATATCAGGCGAGTACAACTGTCAGGACTATCTATAGTATAGATATATTGGAAGAGCATCCGGAGAATGAATCCGGAAGGCTCATTACGATAAGAGTAAAGGGCTCCGGGTTTCTATATAATATGGTCAGAATAATTGCGGGCACCCTGCTTGCTGTAGGCTCAGGCTTAAAAGAGGTAGAGGATGTAAGTATCAGCCTGGAATCAGGCAACAGAGCCGCTGCCGGTGAAACTGCACCTGCTTGCGGGCTTACTATGGTAGGTATAGAGTTCTTATAAAAAGATTTATTAAATTAGCCTACCAGGTCAGTGATTTTAATTTAATAGAGCGTTATACTGTTTTTTGTAAATGATACCGTGGTGAATTTTCCTGTTTAAATGTTTGGAGGTTAACATTATGAAGAACAATAATTCTACTCGTACTATTGCAACCTGTAACAATGCTCATTCTTCATCAGATTCTGTAATAGAAGAGCCTAATTTAGAGGAACTTCACGAGATAATGGAAGAACTTGAAGGACTTGAAGTATATGAAGATGAAACAGATGATGAAGAAGATACATCAGAGGATTCGGGGGAATCTGATGATTATGAAGATTCAGATGATTATGAAGATTCAGATAAGTATGACGATTACTATGATACTGATTATATGGAAAGAGAAAACAGAGAGAGAGCGGATTCCGGTTCAAAGGTAAGGACAGATAAAGCTGACACAAAAGAAGAATACTGTTCTGACCTGATTAATATTGAGAAGCAGTATGCGGCTGATATGAGAAGCATTAAGCTTCTTACTGAGGCTGAAGAGAAGTCTCTTGGCGAAAAGGTTCTTGCTGCAGCTGTTGCAAAGGAGAGCCTCTCTGAAAATGAAATATCAGAAATTAGTGCAGAGACAGTATCTGAGCTTGAGACAGTGATAAGAGAAGGACTTGAGGCTAGAAACTCTCTGGTGGAGGGTAATTTGAGACTGGTTTATATGCTTGCTAATAAGTATTCCCGTATCTATAGGATTGCAAAGATGGATCTTATTCAGGCGGGTAATGAAGGACTTATCATAGCGGCTGAAAAGTTTGATGTAACTAAGGGCTTCAAATTCTCAACCTACGCTACCTGGTGGATAAAGCAGTCGATGACCAGGTTTAGGGATAAGAGTGTCACTGTGATTAAGCTTCCGGTGCATAAGCACGAAATGCTTAGAAAATTTAATAAGTATATCAACGAAGTCTTTGTAGAGACTGGAAAGCATCCTACAGATGAAATGATAGCAGAGCATTTTGATTTAAGTCTTAAGGAAGTTCGTAAGCTGCGAAGCTATAATGTGGATGCATGTTCGCTTGATGCAACAATAGATGAAGATGAGTCAACTTCTCTTATGGAGATGATTGAGGACAGTACTGCTGTAAGACCTGAGGATTCTATAACCAGAACTGATCTGATGAACAGTATCAATAAGGTTATGGATCATCTGACAGGCAGACAGGCATATATTCTTAAGCATCACTATGGTCTTATGGGTGAAGACACTATGACGCTTGAGGATATAGGTAAGCAGTTTGGTGTCTGTCGTGAGAGGATAAGACAGGTAGAGGAGCAGGCATTCAGGAGAATCAAGAATACTCCATGGATGAGGAATGTACTTGAGGTATATCTTCTCGATGACTAAGATGTGGTTGAGGTATAACTCCAGAAGCACATCTTTTGATGACTAAGATGTGGTTGAGGTATATCTCCGGAAGCCCGTCTTTCGGTGACTAAGATGTGGTTGAGGTATATCTCCGAAAGCCCGTCTTTCGATGACGAAGATGTGGTTGAGGTATAACTCCGGAAGTCCGTCTTTCGGTGACTATGCGATCCAGTTGAGATATACCTCTTTTATGACTTTAAAAACGATATATAAATATATAGATATATAGATATGGGAGATTGTATGATGGATTCAAATAACCTTGAGTATAAATTAGTAGAGTATCTGATGCAGAAAGGGTATCATATAACATTTTCCGAATCATGTACCGCAGGTATGGCTGCTGCTAAGCTGGTGAATGTTCCCAGTGCATCAAGTGTTCTGGATGTCAGCTTTGTTACCTATGCAGATGAGGCTAAGGTAAAGTATCTTGGTGTAAAGCAGGAAACTATAGATGCGGTTGGTGTGGTCAGTGAAGAGGTTGCAAAAGAGATGGCTGAAGGAGCAGCACTTGCTATGGGTGCTGAGGTCGGAGTAGGTATCACAGGTATAGCCGGACCGACTGGAGCAACACCGGGGAAGCCGATTGGGATGGTATGCTTCGGAATATACATTAATGGTGACGTATATAGCTATACGCAGCAGTTCGGAAATCCAGGCAGAAATATAGTCAGAGAGCAAAGTGTTTCTTTTATATATGAAAAGCTTTGTGAATTACTTAATAATGATTGATAGGTTGTTTTTGTCTCCTTTCTTTTTGGGGATGTCATCTATGTATAGGTGGCATCCTTTTTTTATTATCTGCATCTGTACTGAAATACGGTTATGAAATAGATTATCATGTACAGCCACAGAACAGATAACCATGTACATCCACAGAATAGATAATTATGTACAGCCACAGAATAGATAATCAACAGTACAAATTATAGAAAAAATGTGATAAAATACTAAATGGTTCATTTTAAAGATTGACTGACATTATGCTGGTTATTTCGAAAGTGTTTGATACAGAGTTCTGATAATTATAGTTATAGAGTCCGAATAAACATAATCTTTCAGGGTGAATTGGATGAAGGCAGTTTCAAGAAAAAACATATTATATACTATAGGTATTATAATTCTGGGAGTACTGATAAACCGTATTATATCTGATACTTCCATTCTTCTTGGATTGCCCTTATATCTTGATTCCATCGGAACTATATTCATAGCGGCTATAGGTGGTGTATTTCCCGGAATGATGGTTGGTTTTATTACTAACATGATTGGTGGAATTACAGATACATCTACCTTCTATTACGGAACTATAAATGTCCTTATTGCTCTTATAGCAGGAATGGGGGCAGAGAAGGGCTGTTTTGATAAGTTCAGGAAGATATTCATACTGCTTCCGTTTTACTTGCTGCTTAGTATTCCGTGTTCTTTGCTGACCTATATACTATTTGCATTTTCTATTGGAGAAAATGTGGCATCACCGGTGGTTAGTGCAATTCACAATAAAGGGATTCCTGTTTTGTTAGCTCAGATTATCGGGGATTATACAGTTGAGATTCCTGATAAGCTTATATCTATTATTATTGCATTTATTCTTGTTAAGCTGACGCCTGCTAAGGTAAGGGAAGCTCTGGACATTATTTCCGGACGGAATATCAGAAGACATTTTTCCAAGGAAGATATGGAAAGAAGAAGCTCGCTTCGTACTCAGATCTCAGTAGGATTTATGATAGCCGGTCTGGCGATTGTACTCATAGCATTCTTTGTATCATATAAGACCTATATGGAGGCGAAGGTAACAGGTTTTCCGGATGGAACCTATGATATAGCCCATATCAGAACAGAAACACTTCTTTATAGTGGTAAGATGCTGTCTGCTGTTCTGGGACTTCTCATGTGTATAGTTTCCTTTACCATGGTGCTTGCAGACAGTACTATAGTTAATCCGCTTCACAGTATGGCGAAGGAGATGAAGCGGTTTGCCTATGATAGTAATTCCGGAAGAGATAAATCTGTAAGAAAGATAGAGTCTCTGGATATTAAAACGGGAAATGAGATAGAAGAGCTTTATAAGGCTTTATCAAAGACTGTTAAGGATATTGATGAATATATTGATATGACTACAGCCCAGGCGGAGCAGATATCTGTTATGCAGGTTAATCTGATTAATACACTTGCAGATATTGTGGAAAGCAGGGATGCGGTTACTGGTTATCATGTTAAGAGAACCTCTGAGTATTGCAGGCTTCTGGCTTTGGAGCTGAGGGCTGAAGGCAAATATACGGATATTCTTACAGATGATTATATTTCATCGCTTGCTATAGCTGCATCTCTACATGATATTGGCAAGATAAAAATACCGGATGCCATTCTCAACAAGCCGGGACGACTTACGGATGAAGAGTTTGAAATTATAAAAACTCATACTGTTATGGGTAAAAAGATGCTGGAGAATACCAATCTAAGTACAGAGGATAATAGTTATCTTGAAATGGCAGAGGATATTGCTTATTATCACCATGAATGGTGGGATGGCAGTAAAAGGGGGTATCCTGAAAGAATATCAGGAGAAAGTATTCCGTTATCTGCAAGGATCATGGCTGTGGCAGATGTGTTTGATGCACTTATGTCCAAGAGGTCGTATAAGGAAGGTTATCCACTTGAAAAAACTATACAGATAATGCAGGAGGAAAAGGGAACTCATTTTGATCCGGCTATATTAGATGCATTAATGGTAATACAGCTGAAGCTGGTTGAGGTAGCTCGGCTTTATTCAGAAGATGCAGTGGAATAACGACTTATTGATAGGCTTTATTCAGAAGAAGCGGTGGAATAACGGCTTATTGATAGGCTTTATTCAGAAGATGCAGTGGAATAACGACTTACAGATAAGGCAGTAATATCAGGAAAGAGAAATATTTAGCATGCAAATAAAGACGGGGTGTCACTTTGACACCCTTTCTGTGTGTTGGATGATAATATGATGACAGGAGGTTTCATAATCTATGAAGTTTATAATACAGAGGGTATCCGGAGCTTCAGTCGAGGTGGAAGGAGAGGTAATAGGTGCGATAGACCAGGGCTTTTTTGTTTTAATTGGTGTATGTGATGAGGATAACGAAGAGATTGCTGATAAAATGATAAAGAAGCTTCTGGGAATGAGAATATTTTCAGATAGTGAAGGAAAGACGAATCTGTCACTTGCTGACGTAGGAGGTTCGCTATTACTGGTATCACAGTTCACACTTTATGCAGATTGTAAGAAGGGTAACAGACCTTCTTTTATAAAGGCAGGCTCACCTGAACATGCAGAAAAGCTATATGATTATATAGTTGACAGGTGCAGGGACTGGGCTAAGGAACAAAATGCTTCTCAGGATATAGAGATTAAAGTAGAGACTGGAAGCTTTGGAGCATCTATGAAATGCAGTCTGGTAAATGAAGGTCCATTTACGATAGATCTGGATAGTACACAGTTATAAGTGGGCGAGAGTTTCCAAAGAAAACTGAGTAGTCCGTATGCTATAGGTGTCAGGGTATCTTGTAATACCTGCACATGGTATTAAATGATATTAAGCCTGTAAATGGAATTAGCTGCAAGTACTTATATGTAAGGAGATAGATTGTTAAATGAGTAGATATGATGATTATGATGAGTTTGATGGATATACCGGAAGAACAGAATTTACTGATTCTGCCGGATATACGCATGACTCTGCTTTCGATGACTATGATTATTCGGAAGATGTTATGTCAACTCCGGAGGGCTACAACCCGGATCTGGATTCTGCCTTTATTCAGAATCCCTTGGGAGGTACTCGCGGTGTTAACAGAGTAGATAACAGTGCTCAACCAAGACAAAGAAATCCGGAGTATGATATGAGGGGAAGAAATATTGAATCAGAATCTGATATGAGAAGAAGAAAAGCTGCGTCGGAACCTGATATGAGAGGTAGAAAGGCAGTACCGGAACCTGATATGAGAAGAAGGAAGGCAGTACCGGAGCCTTACGTTCCACGGAAAAGAGCATATGATCCTGACCAGCTAATCAGTGATGAGGATTTTGAAAATACATATGAAGAGGCTTACGACGAATATTATGACGAATATTATGACGAAGGTTCAGAACGTGGCGGCAGATATTCTGATGATTATGATGATGACTACGAAGAACTGGACAGAAGAGAAATGGAAGAAGCCAGAGAGAGAAAAAGCCGAGAAAAAGAAGAAAGAAATGCAAAGAGGCAGGATAAAAAGGAACGTGCAAGGGAAGATGCCCGTATCAGAGCTGAGATAAGAGATGAGAACGAAAGGCGGGAGAAGATAAGAAAACAAGAAGAAAAAAGGATGAAGAGAAAGAAGCATCCTGTCAGGAGGTTCTTCTTCAGACTGTTTATTATCATTCTTATTCTGTTTATTATTCTTGGTGCAGTAGTTGTAAATATAACCAGAAGGTTCAATCATATTGATACAGAGGTCTCTAAAAGAGCAGATTCGATGACACATTCTGTGGTGAATATTCTTCTCATAGGTCAGGATGCAAGAGAGGGACAGGAGAATCAGCGTTCAGATACTATGATACTTATGTCCATTAACCAGAAGAAAAATGTTGTAAGCATGACGTCGATTATGAGAGACACATATGTAACTATTCCCGGATATGGAGGAAACCGTATAAATGCTGCCTATGCACTCGGTGGTATCGATCTTCTGGATCAGACTATTGAAGAGAATTTCAATGTAAGAATAGATGGAAATGCAATGGTTGACTTTGAAGGTTTTCTGGAAGCTATGACGGCACTCGGAGAGCTGGATATAGAGCTTACTGCTGAGGAAGCCCAGTATATGAATGAGAATCCAGGTCTTGGTTCCAATAATGATATATCAGACGAAGAGTGGGATCTAAAGGAGGGGGTAAATACCCTTACACCTAGTCAGATTCTTTGCTATTCCCGTATGAGGTATGTAGGTAATTCGGACTGGGACAGAACTCAGAGACAGAGAAATGTTATCTCTGCGGCAATCAGCCGTATCAAACATGGCCATCTTCTTAGTGGATATAAACTTGCAACCACAGCAGCTCCTAGCATCACTACTGATATGAAGACTATGGGTATGCTTAGAGTTGGCATGGGAATAATAACAGGTGGTAACATGAACAGCTACCGTATTCCGGCAGATGGAACATATTACGGAGATACTATAAATGGTATGTCTGTTCTGGTACCTGATATAGAAGCAAATAAGAATCTGCTGGAACAGTATATAAGTGGAGAATATCAGGAAGAAGACAGTAGTGAAGAGTAGCCGGTGAGTCTAATTATCTAAGTTTTCTTAAAGGACTTCTTAATAAGAAAAGTTATATGCTCTAAAAAATGCTTTTAGCCGGGATAATGATAAATATTTGCAATATATAACAATAGATTTGTAAGTCCTTACAGTCAGATAATTTTTACGGATTAACATATGTCAATGCGCTTATAACAAAGTAATGGTATTATTTCTTTCGGGAGGTGACATTTTATGGATAAAGATTATTTTGTAAAACAACTGATGACATTTGCTGAAAAATACGACATTGATATAAGCGAAGAATTGGTAAGTGAGATAGTGAGCATTGCAAACTTTCGAATAGTAAAGAAGGGGGAGATCCTTTCATCTATAGGAGATGATACAACCTACGCAGGACTTACTCTGTCTGGGGTGGCGCGTGCCTATTATATAGATGGTGATGGTAATGACATCACCAGAGGTTTTGCTCCTGAAGGAAGTATGTTTATGGATGAAGGCTTTTTTGGATATACCGAGAGAAATTGCATGTGGGAGGCGATTGAAGAAACCATTGTTATGATTTGCGAGACTGCGTCCATAAAAAAGATAATAAGGGAAGATGTTTCATTTAAAGATATATGGATTCGACTTTTGGAAAATGCAATCAGGTATAAGATTTACAGAGAGAATGGATTTCTTGTAGAAAATGCAACTGAAAGATACATTCATTTCAAAAAACTCTTCCCTGATTTAAGTGAAAGGGTACCTCAGAGATATATAGCAACTTATCTGGGTATCACACCAGAGTCACTTAGCAGGATAAGGGGAGCGATGAAGGATGAGGTAGAATTAGAAGAAAATTAAATGTGAAGAGGGTTTCTACATGAAAGAAAAAGAGATATATAAAACATCTGACAGAGAAGTGATGATTGGAACATGGGCATGGGGCTCAGGATATAATGGATCTAAAATGATCTTTGGTAAAAGCTATGATGAGGAGACGCTGAAAAAAACTTTTGAAAAGGCTGTGAAGCTTGGCTTTCTCAAATGGGATACTGCGGCGGTATATGGCATGGGATCATGTGAAAGACTGCTCGGGGAATGTATCAATGACACAAATAATATCTTTATTTCCACAAAGTATTTCCCGAATAAGAAGTTTAAAAGCGGAGCGCTTGAAAAGTCCATTAATGAAAGTATGGAGCGGCTCGGAGTGAAGTCTGTAAATCTTTTCTGGATACATACGCCGAATAATCTGCTCGAAAATCTGAAAGAGGCTGTACCACTTATGAAGGATGGCAGGATTAAAGATATCGGAATATCAAATGTCTCTATGACTGATATAAAAAATGCCGAGGGATTTCTTGAAAAGCAGGGACTAAGGCTTGGTGCGGTGCAGAATCATTTCAGCCTTCTCAGAAATGATCAACAGCCGATTATCGACTACTGTAACCAAAAGGGAATCACGTATTATGCCTATATGGTTCTTGAACAAGGTGCGCTTGCAGGAAGATATAATGCCAAGAATCATTTTCCGATATTTTCTATGAGGAACTTCGCATTTTCCAAGAGCAAATTCAAGAAGATAGAAGGACTGCTGGATTTGATAAAAGAGATTGCCGACAAATATGGAATCGACAGATCGCAGATACCTGTTCTTTGGGTATTAGCGAAAGGTGCAGTTCCAATAGTAGGAATCACAAAGCCATCTTATGTGGAGAAACTGTCGGATGCGTTAAAGATTGACCTGTTGGACGAAGATATCAGCAGGCTTACAGAAGAAGCGAGAAAGACCGGTATTCGCCAGCAGGGTTCCTGGGAACCACAGTAAAAAATGTGACAAGGGGACTGTCCCCTTGTCACATTTTTCCGGTTATTAATCTATCTTAGGAAGACTGCTGAAGGACTTTTCAAGTTCTTCGTCTGTTGGAATGTAATCATTCATTTCACCATCGTTATACTTCTGATATGCAACCATATCGAAGTAGCCTGTTCCGGTAAGACCGAATACGATGTTCTTAGCCTCGCCTGTTTCTTTGCACTTAAGTGCTTCGTCTATAGCAACCTTGATAGCATGACTTGATTCAGGAGCCGGAAGGATTCCTTCAACTCTGGCGAAGGTTTCAGCCGCCTGGAATACACTCGTCTGCTCAACGCTTCTTGCCTTTAAAAGTCCCTGATCATAAAGCTCGGAAACGACGCTGCTCATTCCATGGTATCTCAGACCGCCGGCATGGTTAGCGGATGGTATGAAGCCGCTTCCAAGAGTGTACATCTTTGCAAGAGGACATACCTTACCGGTATCACAGAAATCATAAGCATACTTACCTCTTGTAAGTGAAGGACAGGATGCAGGCTCAACAGCAATTATCTCATAATCAGCTTCCCCTCTAAGCATCTCTCCTGCGAATGGAGATATAAGTCCGCCGAGGTTTGAACCACCTCCTGCACAGCCGATTATTGTATCAGCCTTTATACCATACTTATCGAGAGCTGCCTTGGTTTCAAGTCCGATAACAGACTGGTGAAGCAGTACCTGGGAAAGAACTGAACCAAGAACATAGCGGTAACCCTCCTGAGTGGTAGCAGCTTCCACAGCCTCGGATATAGCACAGCCAAGACTTCCTGTAGTTCCTGGGAACTCGGCATTGATCTTGCGGCCTACCTCTGTATTCATGGATGGAGAAGGTGTAACCTTCGCGCCATAGGTTCTCATTACCTCACGTCTGAAAGGCTTCTGCTCATAGGATACCTTTACCATATAAACCTGACAGTCAAGATCAAAGTAGGAGCATGCCATAGAAAGAGCGGTTCCCCACTGACCTGCACCGGTCTCGGTAGTAACACCCTTAAGTCCCTGCTTCTTAGCGTAGTATGCCTGGGCTATGGCTGAGTTAAGCTTGTGACTTCCGGATGTGTTATTGCCTTCAAACTTATAGTAGATATGTGCCGGTGTATCCAGCTTCTTTTCAAGACAATATGCTCTTACAAGCGGTGATGGACGGTACATTTTATAGAAGTCCAGTATTTCCTGTGGTATATCAAAATATGGTGTTGTATCATCAAGCTCCTGCTTTGCAAGCTCTACACAAAAAATAGGTGAGAGATCTTCAACAGTGACTGGCTGAAGAGTAGCAGGATTAAGGATAGGAGCCGGCTTCTTCTTCATATCAGCTCTTACGTTGTACCATTGCTTAGGCATCTCATTTTCTTCGAGATAGATTTTATAAGGAATTTCTTTAGACATTTTTAAAACCTCCTTTTGTATAAAGATATTTTCCCAATACATGTAGCTGCTTATTACCCAGAAATATTCACATCTGTATATTTATAATTACTGAATATCCATCTGTAAGCAAACCATAAGCGATTATAGCATATTATGGGTTTTCATAAAAGGATAGATTTTCCTCGTGATAAAACCAGGAGGCTCTTTCACTTATGATAATCTCTGCTTGACGATAATCTATGAAAATAATAAACTTAAAGATAGATGTAAGCAAACGTAAAAGGGGTTTACGAAAAATGAAACATATACTGAAAAATATGGCAAAGTGCCGTAAATGTGGGGATTTAATCGAGTCCAAATCCAGGACAAAGATAGTCAGATGTTCCTGTGGTAGTATATATGTAGAAGGTGGTAAGTATTATATAAAGCGTGGCGGCAATCTGGAGGATATTATTGAGTTAAGTGAGTACGAGGAGAAGTGATTGTGATAAAAGGTAACATTGCAATTCTAGCTGGCCAGGCTGATGAACAGTATCAGAGAGAGTTCCTGAGCGGTGCGATGGAGAAAGCATTTGAAGCAGGATATTCGGTTTCTGTTTTTTCTATGTATATTAAATACCAGAATACAAAGGAAAGAGAGATAGGCGACTCTAATATATTCAATCTGATCAATTATGATATGTTTGATGCAGTAATAATCATGTCAGATACTATTCAGACACCGGGAGTTGCTGAAAGACTTGAAGAACATATACATAGTACCTTTAAGGGAACTGTGCTGACGATTGATTCGGACAGTAAGTATTTTGGGACATTCTGGACGGACGGATATTTAGCTGTATATAGTCTCATCTCTTATATGATAGAAAAGTGTGGTCTGAAGGACATAGCTTATCTCTCAGGTCGAAGAAATCATAGACATGCCATAAGAAGAATGGAAGCTTATAAAGATGCTATGCGGGATCATGGTCTAACGGTGGCTGATAACCGTGTGTTCTGGGGGGATTTCTGGTACACCAGCGGTTCGGGATGTGCCGAGGAGCTTTTCAGAGAAAGAGAACATCTGCCGGAAGCAATTGCATGTGCAAATGACTGTATGGCAATCGGTCTTGCTGATGAGCTTGTAAGAAAGGGCATCAGGATACCTGAAGATATTAAGATAGCAGGCTATGGAGCGATTGAGGAGGGCTACAACTCACCGAGCAGTCTAACTTCTGTCAGAGTTCCCTCCAGATACTATGGTGAATTTGCCGTTGAATCTGTACTTAAGATGATGAACGGTGAGAAACCGGGAGAGCCTCATTATGAGCCGGATATCTATGTTGGAGAAAGCTGTGGACAAAAGCCGGTTGATTATATTAATAACAACAGGAGAAGCAGATGGCTCGCAGATACATCCGAAGAGGGCTATTATTCTATTCATAATACCATGCTGATGGATATGACAAGTACAGATAATCTGAATGATTTTCTGAATAGCGTATATGAAAATATATATCAGCTTAAGGACATCAGAAGATTCTCCATAATGCTGAATGATCTGTGGCTGTTACCGGAATACATGCTTGAAAAGGAATTTCCTGAGGTGGGCTATAGCAATTATATACTGAATGCTCTCAGCTTTGACAGAGAAAAAAATGATGAGCTGGTTCTGGGAATGGACAGTACATTTGAGGTTAAGAAGATGCTGCCTTATTATGAGCAGCAGAACCCTTCGGCATATATATTTACACCTCTTTTCCATGAAAATATATCTCTGGGTTATGCAATGGTCAGTTATGGTAATGAGCCGAGATGTTATGATGAGGTATATAGGCTCTGGATAAGTTCTGTCTGTGAAGGGCTGGAATGTCTCAGAAGGATGGAAATAATTCATGCTCTTAAGTCCAAGGTTGCCAGTCTGGAAAGTGTCAAGTTCAGGACAGCAGGCGACAGGGGAAGCTCGGATTATGAGCTTACGAAAAAGGATGTCGAGGAAATGAATGAGGTTGACAGGCTCCTGGACAGTAATGAGCTTAAATACCATTTTCAGCCTATCGTCAGTACTGTTGATGGAAGTATATATTCCTATGAGGCGCTTATGCGAAGTGGCTCGGAATGGAAGATACCACCTCTTCAGATCATAAAAAATGCGGAAAGACTTGGCAGGCTTGATGATGTAGAGAAGGCTACTTTTTCAAATGTTCTCGATATAGTTTCAGATAACAGTAGGATATTTGATAAAAGAAAGGTTTTCATTAACAGTATCCCCGGTATTCAGCTTGATCCTGCGGATATTCCGATCATAGAGAGTAAGCTTCGGAAGCACGCCGGTTCGGTGGTTATAGAGCTTACAGAACAGCAGGAACTGAAGGATGTTGAGCTGGAAAGACTAAAGGAAAAGTATGACAGTCTGGGAGTCGGACTTGCGCTTGATGATTACGGAACTGGTTATTCCAATGTAAGTAATCTTCTCAGGTATATGCCAAATATCGTAAAGATAGACAGGTCGCTGCTTACTGAGATACAGAGCAGCACCCAGAAACAGCATTTTGTGCGTGATATAATAGAGTTCTGTCACGGAAATAATATACTTGCACTTGCGGAAGGGGTGGAGACCTCTGAGGAGCTTAAAACTGTTATCAGACTGGGAGCGGATCTTATTCAGGGCTACTATACGGCAAGACCTTCGGAAACTATTATAGATGAGATTGATGAAAAGATCAGACAGGAGATAAAACATATACATTCCTCTCTTGAGGATGGCAGTGGAGAACGTGAGTATATTGCCGGAAGAGTAAACCGCATCTCCGTCAGCAATCTGATAAAGGATAACAAATCTACTATTATCATCGGTTCAAAGGATGCCACCTTCCGGGATGTAACCATCGTTGGTACACCGGGGCTTCGTTCCAGACTGAATATAATAGTTCTGGAAGGCTATGAGGGAAGAGTGACGCTGGAAAATGTATATCTGACCAATACTAAGGGACGGCCGTGTATTGATGTGGCTGAAAACAGTAGTCTGACACTAAGACTCGTAGGTAATAACAATCTGGTTGACGGTGGTATAAGAGTTCCGGAAACCGCCAGACTTCTGGTAGAAGGAGAAGGCTCGCTTTCTATTATAAATGAGACCAATAACAGCTATGGAATCGGTGGCGATTCTGAAAGCAGTAATGGAGCTGTCAACTTCTATCAGGACGGGGAAGTAAAGATAGAGGTTATAGGACAGAGAGCGATAGGCATAGGCTCCGGCCTTGGCGGACAACTGAGCATCAATCGAGGAAAATACGATATAAGAGTAAGCGGTGATGAAGGCGTAGGAATCGGCTCGGCAAATGGCAGCTTAGCCCTTTCAATGCATAGCTGCTCAGTTACGGTGGATATATCGGTCAATAAGGGTGTATGTATCGGAAGCATTAACAAGAATACCAATGTTCAGATATGGGACTCCTTTGTGGAATGTACAGCCAATGCAAAGCTTGTTTCTTCCATAGGAACTTTATATGGCGATTTTGTAAGAGCTGATTTCCATGATATGGGTTCTGCTATCAATATAAATGCAGATAAGGGTATCGGTATAGGAGGTCTGAATGGAACTACTGATTTTGTGGTTCTGGCATCCTCCTTCAGATTTGCAGGCAGTGGAAATGAACTGTATGTATATGGCGGAAATGGCGCTGATACAAATGTAAGCTTTACGAACTCGGATGTCAGTATAGATATGAAGAGTGAGCATGGGAAGATAACTAATGCGCAGGATGAAAATGTTCAGGTAACCTATGGCAGGTACAGAGTGATTCTCAATGAAACTGTAATTTCGTAATTTTACATATTGTCATATTGAAAGTTAAAGTTAGTTATGGTATAAATAAAGTTAGTTGTTTTCTGCTCAGAATGAGAGGATTTCTCGTGTTCTGGCAGTAATATAAAGAAATAACTAGAAGGGAGATAATAAAATGTATCTTGAAATTGAAAAGGTAGTTGGTAGAGAGATTCTTGATTCAAGAGGTAATCCTACAGTTGAGGCTGAGGTATATCTTATTGATGGTACCGTTGGTAGAGGAACTGCTCCAAGTGGTGCATCTACAGGTGAGTTTGAGGCACTTGAGCTTCGTGATGGCGACAAGAGTCGTTATCTTGGAAAGGGTGTTCAGAAGGCAGTAGAGAATATCAATACAACTATTAATGATGTACTTGTTGGTCTTGATGCATCTGATACATATGCAGTTGATGCAGCTATGATTAAGGCTGATGGCACAAAGGATAAGTCTAATCTTGGTGCAAATGCTATTCTTGCTGTTTCTATTGCAGCAGCTCGTGCAGCTTCAATCGCTCTTGATATTCCACTTTACAGATTCCTTGGTGGTGTACAGGGCAACAAGCTTCCGGTTCCTATGATGAACATCCTTAATGGTGGTGCTCATGCTGATAGTGCTGTTGATACACAGGAATTTATGATCATGCCTGTTGGAGCTCCTACATTTAAGGAAGGTCTCAGATGGTGTGCAGAAGTATTCCATAAGCTTAGAGCTCTTATCAAGGAGATGGGCGATGTTACTGCTGTTGGTGATGAGGGTGGTTTTGCTCCTAACCAGCTTAAGAGTGACGAGGAAGCTATCGAGAAGATTCTTGAAGCTATCAAGGCTGCAGGATTTGAGCCTGGCAAGGACTTCATGATTGCTATGGATGCTGCTTCTTCTGAGTGGAAGAGCGAAAAAGGAAAGGGCTTCTACAAGCAGCCTAAGTCAGGTAAGGAGTTCACATCTGATGAGCTTATCGCTCACTGGGAGTCACTTGTAGATAAGTATCCTATCATCTCTATCGAGGATGGTCTTGATGAAGAGGATTGGGAAGGCTGGCAGAGAATGACAGAGAAGATCGGAAACAAGGTTCAGCTTGTTGGTGATGATCTTTTCGTTACAAATACAGAGAGACTTGCAAAGGGTATCAAGCTTGGCGCTGGTAACTCTATCCTTATCAAGCTTAACCAGATCGGTTCTGTATCTGAGACACTTGAGGCTATCAAGATGGCTCATAATGCTGGTTACACAGCTATTTCTTCACACCGTTCAGGTGAAACTGCTGATACAACAATCGCAGATCTTGCTGTTGCTCTTAATACATGCCAGATCAAGACTGGTGCACCTAGCCGTTCAGAGCGTGTAGCTAAGTACAATCAGCTTCTTCGTATCGAGGAAGAGCTTGGAGCATCTGCTGTTTATCCTCAGATGGATGCATTCCATGTTGCTAAATAATATAGCAGAGTTTAGATTGTTTGATATTTAATTTTAGGTTTTGGCTTTTTTGGGTTTTTAGGTTTGGGAGATTTTAAGTAATGGGTACCGGTGTGTTTTTCTGTAAGTCAACTGCTGATGGAAAGCAGGTTATTGCTAAGAATCATAAGGATGCTGCCAATAAGTTTATAAATGAACTGTTAATGAATTGTTATAAGTTTAAGCTGAAAAAGGTGTCCGAGGGTACTGCCAAATCTGAACCGGACTTTTCTGTATCTGTAAATATGGTCGGAGAAGCAAGAACGATATATTTTCAGTACTCCAGTCTGAAGCCTAAAAATAGTATCTGATCTATATTAACGTCGGGAATTTGATTCCCGGCGTTTTTTTGTTGCACTTAATTCTGAGTGATGAAGCTGTTCGGTAATCTGTACATAGTCTTCTTATACTGATACCTTGATCTGATACTTATGCTTGATTTGATACTTATGCCTCAGAAGTCGGTTTTTTGGCGACATTTTTCGGTTATTTTGTTACTTGAGAAATAAAAACTTATAGTTTATTATCTTTTTGAAATCTTGTGGAGTCTTGTGAAAGAGGAAGAATTATGAGTGATACAAAGAAAGAAAAAGAGTCTAAAGAAGAATACAAGGGTTTTAGAGGCTTTCTTAAAAAGAAGGATATTGAGGTTTCCCTTAAAAGATATGGTATAGACGCTTTGGGTGCTATGGCGCAGGGACTTTTCTGTTCTCTCCTGATAGGAACTATTATTAATACCATTGGAACTCAGTTCCATATTTCGTTTCTAACCCAGACTGTTGCTACTGTTGCAGGAAATGATTATACAGTTGGAGGACTTGCCACTGCAATGAGCGGTCCTGCTATGGCGGTTGCTATTGCTTATGCACTAAAGTGTCCGCCGCTTGTATTGTTTTCCATGATTACAGTAGGCTTTGCGGCCAATGCACTGGGTGGCGCAGGTGGTCCGCTTGCTGTTCTTTTTATAGCTATAATTGCTTCTGAATGTGGCAAAGCTGTTTCTAAGGAAACGAAGGTCGATATATTGGTAACTCCTCTTGTTACAATAGGCGTCGGAATATTCTTCTCCTGGCTTTTAGCTCCATTTATTGGAAAGTTGGCAATGAAACTCGGTGATCTGGTAATGTTTGCTACGGAGCAGCAGCCATTTATTATGGGTATTCTTGTTTCAGTAATAGTTGGTATAGCACTTACGCTTCCTATTTCTTCTGCGGCTATCTGTGCTGCGCTTGGTCTTACAGGACTTGCAGGTGGAGCTGCGGTAGCGGGATGTTCAGCTCAGATGATCGGATTTGCGATTATCTCCTTTAAGGAAAACAGGTGGGGCGGTCTCGTATCACAGGGAATTGGTACATCCATGCTTCAGATGGGAAATATAGTGAAGAATCCTCGTATCTGGATAGCGCCAACACTTGCGTCAGCAATAACAGGTCCTATAGCAACCTGTCTGTTCCATCTTGAAATGAATGGTGCTCCTGTTTCATCAGGTATGGGTACCTGCGGACTGGTTGGACAGATTGGCGTATATACAGGCTGGGTAAATGATGTTGCTTCAGGGGCAAAGAGTGCCATCACAGCCTTTGACTGGGTAGGGCTTATACTTATATCACTTGTTCTGCCTGCTGTTCTTTCACTTATATTTGATAAGATACTCAGAAAGATAGGCTGGGTAAAGGATGGAGATATGGCTCTTCAATAAGAATAAACTTATGTATAAAGCTTTATATTTTTAAGTGTTTTTCCCATAGATATGGTCTCATGTCTATGGGATTTTTTGTTGTGTTAATAAGCCTAAAGTGTTATGATTAGAAACTGTTAGATTATAAGGTTATACGTATAAATGACAGTAGTAAATGATGAAACACTTTTGTTTTACTGAGTGTGGAGACTCGGAATATTTGGCTTTAGTTTTACAGAAAGGGATATTATGAACACTTTAGGATTTGATAATGACAAGTATCTCGATATGCAGTCCAAGCATATTAAGGAAAGGATAAGCGAGTTTGGCGGTAAACTGTATCTGGAATTTGGAGGAAAGCTTTTTGATGATTATCATGCCTCCAGAGTTCTTCCGGGCTTCAAACCGGACTCTAAGATCAGAATGTTGAAGCAGTTAAAGGATCAGACAGAGATAGTTATCGCAATTAAGGCTGGTGATATAGAGAAGAATAAGGTTCGTGGTGATATAGGTATAACCTATGACATGGATGTTCTCAGACTTATTGATGCATTTACCAATAACGGACTGTTTGTAGGCTCTGTCGTACTTACACAGTTTAAGGAACAGCCATCTGCACTTGCATATGAGAAGAAGCTAAAGGCGCTTGGTCTTAAGGTATATAGACATTATCCGATTGCCGGATATCCTTCTGATGTTCCTATGATAGTCAGTGATGAGGGCTTTGGAAGAAATGATTATATTGAAACTACACGCCCTCTGGTGGTAGTGACAGCACCCGGTCCCGGAAGCGGAAAGATGGCAACCTGTCTTAGTCAGCTCTACCATGAGCAGAAGAGAGGTGTGAAGGCGGGATATGCCAAGTTCGAAACATTTCCTATCTGGAATATACCTCTGAGTCATCCTGTTAATCTTGCTTATGAGGCTGCTACTGCTGATCTGAATGATGTAAATATGATAGACCCATTTCATCTTGAAGCATATGGTGAAACAGTTGTTAATTATAACAGAGATGTGGAGGTATTCCCTGTTCTTAAAGCAATGTTTGAAAAGATTTCGGGGGAAAGCCCTTACAAATCACCTACAGATATGGGCGTAAATATGGCTGGTTACTGTATAGTGGATGACGAGGCTTGTCGTAAGGCTTCCAATCAGGAGATTATCAGACGTTATTATCAGGCAATGTGTGACAAACGCAAGGGTGATGCAGGAGACAGTGCCATCCAGAAGATAGAGCTTCTTATGAAGAAGGCAGGAATATCTGTAGCCGACAGACCGGTTGTTGCTGCCGCAAATATAAGAGCTGAAGAAACAGGAAATCCTGCGGCTGCTATGGAAATGCCTGATGGAAGTATAATCACAGGAAAGACCTCTGTGCTTCTTGGGGCTTCCTCTGCGCTTATATTAAATGCGCTCAAGGTACTTGCGGGAATTGATGATAGTGCTAAGCTTATATCACCGCAGGTTATAGAGCCTATCATGGAGCTTAAGGTTACATATCTGGGGAATCATAATCCGCTGCTTCATATAGATGAGATTCTTATAGCGCTTTCTATAGAAGCAAATACTAATCCGGAGGCAAAGGCTGCCTATGCCCAGCTTCCTAATCTTGCAGGCCTTGAGGTTCATAGTTCTGTAATCCTGTCACAGGTTGATGTGGGTGTATTCAAAAAGCTGGGTGTTAATCTTACCTGTGAACCCAGGTACCAGACAAAGAAGCTGTTCCATACCTGATAGGTTGCCCGAGATTATAGGTTAAAGCTAGTAATAACAATAATAAATGTAATGGATATAATAGTGTAATATAACGATACGCTTTGTTGGTTTACATAATGTAATCAAAGAATAATAAGGAGAATAGCAGATTATGAAAGTATTATTAGTTGGTGGTGGTGGAAGAGAGCATGCTATAGCATGGGCTGTAAGCAAGAGTCCAAGATGTGAAAAGCTGTATGCTGCACCTGGTAATGCCGGTATAGCAGAGCTTGCTGAATGTGTGGATATATCAGTAATGGATGCTGAGTCTCTTGTCAGCTTTGCTAAGGAAAAGGGAGTTGATTTTTGTATAGTTGCTCCTGATGATCCTCTTGCTGCAGGAGTTGCAGATGCATTTTTGGATGCAGGAATCAAAACCTTTGGACCAAGAAAAAATGCTGCTATTATCGAGGCATCAAAGGCTTTTTCCAAGGATCTTATGAAGAAATATGATATACCATGTGCTGCCTCTGAAACCTTTGATGATGCTGATAAGGCTCTGGAATATCTGAAAACTCTTGATGCTCCTTATGTTATTAAGGCAGACGGACTTGCTCTTGGAAAGGGCGTTCTTATCTGTAATACTCTTCGTGAAGCTGAGGACGGAATAAAAGAGATCATGATTGATAAGAAGTTTGGCGATGCCGGAGATAAGGTTGTAATAGAGGAGTTTATGACAGGACGTGAGGTTTCTGTTCTCTGCTTCTCTGATGGAAAGACTATTCTTCCTATGACCTCTGCACAGGATCATAAGCGTGCCGGAGATGGTGATACAGGACTGAATACAGGTGGAATGGGTACATTTTCTCCAAGTCCTTTCTATACAGAAGAGATAGCTAAGTTTTGCGAGGAAAATGTATATAAGAGAACTATTTCAGCCATGGCAAGTGAAGGAAGAGAGTTCAAGGGTGTTTTATTCTGCGGACTTATGTTAACCGAAAAAGGACCAAAGGTTCTTGAGTTCAATGCCCGTTTTGGAGATCCGGAGGCTCAGGTTGTTATACCAAGAATGAAGAATGATATGCTGGATGTTATGGAGGCATGTGTAGATGGAACTCTGGACAAGATAGATCTTGAGTTTGATGATGGAGCAGCAGTATGTGTTATGCTTGCATCAGAAGGCTATCCTGTTTCCTATAAAAAAGGATATGAGATAACAGGTCTGGATAAGTTTAACGAGAAGGAAGGCTACTTTGCTTTCCATTCAGGGACTAAGTTCGCATTTAAGAGCGCTACTGATGGAGAACCGGAGAAGAAGGTGGTCGTTACGAATGGCGGACGTGTACTTGGTGTTACAGCGCTTGGATCAACTCTTCTTGAGGCAAGGGCAAATGCTTATAAGGCAACAGAGTGGGTTGATTTTGAGAATAAATATATGAGAAATGATATTGGTAAGGCGATAGATGATGACAAATAAAAACTATTCGAGGATTGCCAGAAAAGTACTGGATGATGCAAAAAGAATTGCTAACAGAATAGGAAATGATTATGTAGATGACAGACATATATTCCTGAGCTTATATACAGTTCATGAAGGGCTGGCATATAATGTTCTGTCTAAAAATGGACTGACTGAGGAAGATTTCAGACTGTTTGCCCTGAATCTTCATAAGCTGGGAAGATATTTTTCATCAGGCTATGAAACTTCCGTATATACGGATAGAGCAAAGGAAAGTCTTAAAAATGCTGCAGAGTATGCTGATATATTTGAAAGCTCAGAGGTTGGTACTGAGTATCTGCTTCTGGCAGTTCTTTTTGATGCTCATCCTGATATAGTGGATTTGCTGAACAGGAAGAATGTTTCTATCGGACGTCTTCTGCTGGAACCTCTAATCGCTGCCGGAGTAAGCAGGAATGATGCAGAAAAGTTTGTCAAGGATACATTTAACAGTAAAAAAGGGAAGGAAAGTGGCAAGCAGGGTTCTTCTATGCTTGAAAGATTTACCCGCGACCTGACAGTAGATGCCAGGGCAGGAAGACTTGATCCTGTTGTGGGCAGAAGAGCTGAGATAGAAAGGGTAAGTCAGATACTTGGGAGACGTACCAAGAATAATGCCTGTCTTGTAGGTGAACCGGGGATAGGAAAAACTGCTATAGTAGAGGGAATAGCTCAGCTTATTGCGAATGGAAATATAGCTGAAAGCCTTAGTAATAAAAGAATACTAAGACTGGATCTTTCCGGCATGATTGCAGGAACCAGATATAGAGGAGACTTTGAAGAAAGACTCAAGCTTACTCTGGATGAGCTGCGGGATGCAAAGGATGTCATCCTCTTCATAGATGAGCTTCATACTATTATCGGAGCCGGTGGTGCAGAGGGAACACAGGATGCGGCAAATATGTTTAAGCCTGCACTTTCCCGTGGAGAGCTTCAGGTTATTGGGGCGACCACTAGAGAGGAGTATAGAAAATATATAGAAAAGGATGCTGCCCTTGAGAGAAGATTTCAACCTGTGTCTGTAGAGGAGCCAACCAGAGAGGAGGCTTATGATATTCTCTTCGGACTTAGGGAAAGGTTTCAGGACTATCACGGTGTTACTATAACAGATGAGGCGGTTTACGCAGCCGTTGATATGTCTATAAGATATATCAATGACAGATTTCTTCCGGATAAAGCTATTGATCTGATGGACGAAGCCTGTTCAAGAGTTAAGCTTGGAGATATGAGCAGGATTGCTTTACAGTCTCAGGAGCAGGAAGAAATGAATAAGCTGCAGGAAGAGCTGGAGGAAATGCTTTCTGAGGGGAATATCAGGGAGGCAGAAAAGCTTAGGAAAAAGCTTGATAAAAGAAAAGAGCAGAAGAAAAAATCTGAGTATCTGGATCAGTATATAAAAGAGCAAAAGATCCTTGAAATAGGCGAGGATAGTATTGCTGAGGTTGTTTCGGTATGGACCAGGATTCCGGTAAGTAAGCTGACTGAGAAGGAACAGGAGATTCTTATGAAACTGGACAGCGAACTCCACAAAAGAGTTGTTGGCCAGTATGAGGCTGTAACTACTGTAGCAAATGCGGTAAAGAGAAGCAGGTCAGGACTTAGAAGCCCTGACAGACCTATAGGTGCATTTCTCTTTCTGGGACCTACAGGAGTTGGAAAGACAGAGCTTTCCAAGGCTCTTGCCGAGGTGCTTTTTGGAAATGAAAAGAGTCTGATAAGAGTAGATATGTCAGAATACATGGAGAAGCACAGCGTATCCAAGATGATTGGATCACCTCCGGGATATGTAGGATATGATGAGGGTGGACAGCTTTCTGAAAAGGTGAGACAGAACCCTTACAGTGTTATACTGTTTGATGAAGTAGAGAAAGCTCATCCGGATGTATTCAATGTTCTTCTTCAGGTTCTGGATGATGGAATAATCACTGATGCTCATGGCAAAAGAGTAGATTTTAAGAACTGTATTATCATAATGACATCAAATCTGGGGGCAAATAAGATCATAGATCCGAAGTCTATCGGGTTTGTAACTGATGACAGCGAAGAAACCTCTTATCAGGATATGAAGCTAAGAGTAATGGACGAAGTAAAGCAGGCATTTCGTCCGGAATTTCTGAACAGACTGGATGATATAATCGTATTCAGGGAGCTGTCTGAAGCAGAGATCATGGATATAACCGGTCTGATGCTGGATGAGCTGAAGAAGAGAGTTAAGGAAAATGCCGGCATTAATATCAGATGTGGCATGAAGATCAAGAAGCTGATCTTTGAAAAAGGATATGATAAAAAATATGGAGCAAGACCGCTTAGAAGAGCAGTTCAGGAATATATAGAGGATCCTATGGCTGATCTTATACTTAGCGGCAGGATAAAGTCGGGCGATACGGTAAGTATCGGTGCGGCAAAGGATAAGGCTACTTTTAAAGTGTGCTGAATTAACAATTACAATAATAATTTGTAGAAATCATTACTTATTTTTGATATCATAATATTTACAGGGGTGATGTGACAAGGTGCCTGTCCCCCTGTCACTTAATGGAACTTAGGAGGTAAATATAATGGCAGTTATAGATGAGCTTATTCGCGAAGAGGAAAATGGTTCGCTTAGTTTTGGCAACTATGCTTTAAGTGAAAAAACTAAGAAGGATGGTTTTGAATATAATGGAGACAGCTACAAGATCAAGACCTTTTCTGATATAACAAAGCTTGAGAAAAATGGAATGTTTGTATATGAATCTGTTCCCGGAACTGTAGTTCACGAATTCAGATCCAATGGTGAAAAGGTAATGTTTACTGTAGAGGGCGAGAGTGATGCACAGATTACTCTTGAGCTTGAACAGGAAACTGAATATAAGGTTCATGTAGATGGAGTTTATGTAGGAAAGATAAAAACAAATCTCGGTGGAAAGCTGAATCTCAGTGTCGAGCTTGAGGATGCAGATACAGTTGATGTATTAATCGAGAAGAACTAGTACATCGTAAAATAAGTAACTGGTACATTCACGCAGAATAAGCTTTTGAGCATGCGACTTAAAATGTAGCTGTAGTAGGATGCAGCGAGGCTTTAAGTCGAGTAGGATTCGTAGGTTTAGATAAGCGAAGGTTTCAGTTGCTCAGGGAATGATGTACCGGTATATGGTTTACGAGAAAATGGTAAAAATATAAGTGGGGACCTGCCTGTAAGGATGTCCCCATTTATCTTTGTTTGATGGCGGAGAGATAAATTGGCAAAAGAAAAGCAGATTTTTTACTGTAAGGAATGTGGATATGAATCGGCAAAATGGCTGGGACAGTGTCCATCCTGTAAGGCGTGGAATTCATTTGTAGAAGAGAAGGTTACGAAGAGCAGAACCAATAAAATCGTTTCTGTAAATGACAGACCTAGAGCTACAAGTATAAAGAATATTTCGTCCTCTGAAGAAAGCCGTATCCTGACCGGAATTACTGAGCTGGACAGAGTGCTTGGTGGTGGCATCGTAAAGGGCTCTCTGGTACTGGTTGGTGGAGATCCCGGTATAGGCAAATCCACACTGCTTTTGGAAATGTGTCGCAATCTGGTACAGGATGATATAAAGGTCCTATATGTTTCCGGTGAGGAATCTATGTCACAGATCAAGTCCAGAGCTGTGAGACTTAAGATAACTGAAGGAAGCGTCATGGAAGAAAGACTGATGCTGCTCAGTGACAATGATATGGATAATATCGAGACTCAGATTGAAAATGTAAATGCAGAGGTTGTGGTTATAGACTCCATACAGACCATCGAGTCTTCGGCTATAGATTCGGCGCCGGGTACCGTATCACAGGTAAGAGAGGTTACGGCAAGACTGATGCAGCTTGCGAAGCAGCAAAATGTTGCAGTTTTTATAGTCGGTCATGTTACAAAAGAAGGTACGGTGGCAGGACCAAGAACTCTCGAACATATGGTTGACTCGGTGCTGTATTTTGAGGGTGATGAGAGCGGAGGCTTCAGGCTTCTCAGAGCCAATAAAAACCGTTTTGGTTCCACGAATGAAATAGGCGTATTCAATATGACAGACAGTGGTCTTGACGAGGTCACTAATCCTTCGGAATTCTTCCTGAGTGGAAGACCGGTGGATGCATCCGGTTCAGCGGTAGTCTGTATAGTTGAAGGAACCAGAGCGCTCATGGTGGAGCTTCAGGCGCTGGTTACTGATTCGAGCTTTAATCTTCCGAGACGTACTTCGGTAGGCGTTGATTTTAACAGGGTTAATCTGCTTATAGCGGTGCTGGAGAAGAGGGGCGGTATTCATATGACTAACTGTGACTGCTATATCAATATAGCAGGAGGCATGAAGGTAAATGATCCTTCTACAGATCTGGGAGTCGTATGCGCTATAGTCTCATCCTTTAGAGATAAACCGATTGATGATAAAACAGTAATAATCGGAGAGATAGGTCTGGCTGGAGAGATAAGGGCGGTAAGAGGTATATCCCAGAGACTTAGGGAGGCTGCAAAGCTAGGTTATACGAGGGCTATAGTGCCTAAGTCCAACTACAGTCCGGAACTGGGCAGACTTGAGCTTGAAATAGTATATGTTTCAAATATCAGTGATGCACTCAGCATTTTGTGATTAGCGTATATATCAGTGGTCACGTGTCAGAGATTATAATGATTAACGATAGAATATTTATATTAGAATAAAACAGGAGGAAAAAATAATGGGAATGAATGTTGCATGTCTTGATCTGGAGGGAGTACTTGTACCTGAGATATGGATAGCTTTTTCAGAGGCAAGTGGGATACCTGAGCTTAGAAGAACTACCAGGGATGAACCGGACTATAATAAGCTGATGAACTGGAGACTGGGGATTCTCAAGGAGCATGGACTTGGCCTGAAGGAAATACAGGATACTATAGCAAAGATAGATCCGCTTCCGGGAGCTAAGGAATTTCTGGATGAACTTAGAGATGCTACCCAGACTATTATTATCAGTGATACATTTGAACAGTTTGCAAAGCCTCTTATGGTAAAGCTGGGAATGCCAACACTTTTCTGTAATACTCTTGAGGTGGCAGAGGATGGTACTATAACAGGCTTCAAGATGAGATGTGAGCAGTCTAAATTAACAACAGTAAGGGCGCTTCAGAGCTGTGGATTTGATACTATAGCAACAGGAGACTCCTTCAATGATCTCGCCATGATACAGGCAAGTAAGGCTGGATTTCTCTTTAGAAGTACAGAAAGCATCAAGAAGGATCATCCGGAGCTTCCGGCATATGATGAGTACAGTGATCTGCTTGCTGCATTTAAGGCGGCTTTATAAGAATATAAAATCTTGGAAATGTAATATAGTAGCTGGAGGATAAGCTTGGACATTAAGGAAATAAAAAAGAAATATTCATTATATGGACTTGGGCTGTTTGTATTTGTTCTTGTATTAGAGCTTGCAGGTATAGTTATGAGAGTTTTGTTTACAAAGCTCAACTTTGATTATTCCGGTAATAGCTGGCTTACATATTTATTTGGGGTAGGAGTTATATGGATAGTTGCCTTTCCGTTTCTGGTAATAATTGTTCATACACTTCCCACTGTAACGCCACCAAAGCACAGCATAAAACCTCTCTATATGCTTCAGTTTTACGCTATGATGGTCGGTCTTATGATAGCTTCAAATCTGTTTGGTAAGATGGTGGTTGTGATTCTTGAGAAGCTGTCAGGACTTGTTATAGAAGACAGGACTATGAATACTATACAGGCACAGGACTTACTACCATCTATTGTATTTGTAGTAATTCTTGGTCCTATTATGGAGGAAATCGGGTTCAGAAAGATACTTATAGATAAACTGGGAAAGTACAGTCCAAACTTGGCAATCATATTGTCCGGTATAACCTTTGGTCTTTTTCATAATAATATTCATCAGTTCTTTTATGCAACAGCAATAGGTATGCTTTTTGCTTATATATATTCCATATCAGGAGATATAAGATATACCATAGGACTTCATATGATAGTGAATCTTTTCCATGGTATCCTGCCATCCTTTATATTAAAGGGACTTGATATGGATGAGATTATGGAAGTGTCGGATATGTCAGCGACGGAAGCCCTGACTCAGGAGGCTCAGAACAAGGTGCTGGCTCTCTATAGCAATCCGTCATTCTTGCTGCTTTTAGCTTTTGCGGGATTTATTTTTCTGGTAGCAATAGTTGGAATAGTGCTATTCCTCATAAATGTTAAAAAGATGAGAATATATGAAGAAAGCCCTATGCTTCCGAAGGATAAAGCCATTGGCGTAGTATTCTTTAATCCGGGTATGATTGCATTTTATGTATTATGCCTTATAGTTGGTATATATACGATAATATTGCTGCAGGGATAGGGAAAGTATGGAAAAGAATTTAAGGAAAATCAGAAGGTCTATAGTAAGAATGAATGCACTTATTGCGGTTATAAGTATGATGTGCATTCTTTCTTCTTGTGGAAAAGACATATATAATATGGAGCCTGTTTCCACTGATGAGTATATTACTACAGAACAGGCAACGGTAACGGAGCAGACCGAAGAAGCGACAGATGCTTCTACTAATTCAGATGCTGATAAGATTAAAGAGTCTGATGACGATGGTGCAGATAAAGGGCTTTCTGATAAAAAAGACACAGAAGAACCCGAAGCGGATAATACGGAAAAAACAGCAGACAGCAAAACAGAAGAAGCCGGGAATAAAGAAAAAACAGCAGACAGTAATAAAGAAGAGGCCGATAATAAAGAAATATCAAATAATAAAAATGAAACCACTGAGGAAGTATATGAATATATCAATGAGGACGGTAAAAGGATGTCCAATGATTCTTCCGGCTTTGTTCTTATAAGTGAAGCAGTTCCGGATGCCATTCTCGAAATAAGATATTATTCAACATATAACTTTGTAGGCGACAGAATAGATGGCTATGAAGAGCCGGTGGCAATTATAACGAAGGAAGCGGCTGAGGCCTTGAGAGAAGTAAGTGATGAACTGGTAGCACAGGGCTACAGACTTAAAATATATGATGCATATCGCCCGCAGCCTGCAGTTTCACATTTTGTAAGATGGGCTGAGGATATTGATGATACCAGAATGAAGGAATATTTCTATCCGGAACTGGATAAGTCGGTTCTTTTTAATCAGGGCTATATATCTGAATATTCGGGGCACAGCAGGGGAAGCTCTGTGGATCTGACACTATTTGATATGAGAACTGAAAAGGAAGTGGATATGGGTGGAACTTTCGACTATTTTGGTGAAAATTCCCATCCGGACTATACTGGAATAACTACAGAACAGTATGAAAACAGAATGATACTTAGAAATGCCATGACAGCGCATGGCTTCAAGCCTATATCCGTGGAGTGGTGGCATTTTAATTATATAAATGAACCATATCCGGATACGTATTTTACATTTCCGGTAAGCAGTGACTCGGTGGAACACGTTACCGAATAGCTGCAAAGGGCAAGGCTTGATGCCGAATCAGTAGCGTTAGACTCGGTGGAGCATATTACAGAATAGCTACTAAGGGCAAGGCTTGATGCCGAATCAGTAGCGTCAGACCCGGTGAAACATGTTACAGAATAGCTGCAAAGTGGCACGGCACGATAAGATTAGGGGATGGTATGGACACATCTGGCAGATTAAAAATCCTGAATAGAAATCAGATCAAGTATCTGGCAATTATCTGTATGCTGATAGATCATGCTACCTGGGCATTTGTTCCGGAAGATACTGCTGTCTGGCAGGTGCTTCGCTTTTTCGGCAGACTTACTGCACCCCTAATGGCATATTTTCTGGCAGAAGGCTACTACTATACAAAGGACAGATTAAAATACGGAATAAGGCTGTTTGTCTTTGCGGTTATATCCTGGCCATGCTATTCGCTTTTCAAGACGGGCGGGATAAATGTATTTCAGATGGGAGTAATATTTACACTGTTTCTTGCCTATATAAATATATGGCTGTGGGATACGCTGGATTCTCCGGCACCTGTGCATATTATGATAACCTTTATCATGTGCTATATATCGCAAATGGGTGACTGGAGCGTATTTGTAATATTATGGTCCCTGTTTTTTTATCTGTATAAGGACAGACCTGTTAAGATGTGGACTTTATATTATCTGGTAAGCGCATATTATATTATAATGGTTTTTCAGTCCAGAGGACTTGTAAATGGTCTTTTCTCTGCAGGATGTCTTGTTATGCCGCTGATCATCAGCTTTTTATATAATGGTAAGTCCGGCAGCAGAAATGCATTTCATAAATGGATTTTCTATATATTTTATCCCCTTCATCTGTTTGTTTTATGGATGATAAAAAATAATGTGACATAAGTGACTATAGTCAAAATGCGTTCCCGTTTGCAGGAAAAGCAGGTTGAACTAATGACGCGCTGAAACCTAAATTATAATTTTAAAGGAATAGATAATGATACTTGCATGTCAAAATATAAGTAAGAGCTATCTTGATCAGGTGGTTCTGAAAAATGTGAATTTTCATATAGAAAAAAATGATAAATGTGGAATAGTAGGTATAAACGGAGCAGGGAAGACGACTCTTCTCAGGATCATAATGGGAGAGGAAGAGCCTGACTCCGGGAATGTGGTCATATCCAGAGATGTAAGGATCGGATATCTTTCACAGACTCAGGACAGTGAGCTGAAGAGCACTATTTATATGGCCATGCAGGAAGCCAAGAAGTATCTGATAGAGATGGAGGAGGATATAAGGCGGCTTGAAAAGGAGATGGAAGGGAAGAACGAGGAAGAACTCGGCCCTATCCTCGAAGCCTATAACAGACTCCAGACCAGGTATGACAGGGAAAATGGATATGCCTATGAAAGTGAGATAGCGGGAGTAATTGCCGGACTGGGCTTTACCAGAGAAGATTATGACAGACCAATCGAAAGCCTGTCCGGAGGTCAGAAGATGAGAGTGGCACTGGGAAGGCTGCTGCTTAGTCATCCTGATATAATACTTCTCGATGAGCCTACCAATCATCTGGATATGGAGTCTATAAGGTGGCTGGAGGGTTATCTGGGTTCTTATCCGGGGGCGGTAATGGTAGTAAGCCATGACAGATATTTTATTGATAAGATTGCAAGTAAGATAATAGAGATAGATCAGGGAGTGTCCGGAATCTATAACGGAAGCTATTCCTATTACAGTGAAGAGAAGTCCAAAAGAAGACAGGCTGAAATGAATGCTTATCTGAAGCAGCAGGCAGAGATAAAGCATGAAGAAGAGGTCATAACAAAGCTGAAACAGTTTAATAGGGAGAAGTCGATAAAACGGGCTGAAAGCCGTGAGAAGAAGCTGGACAAGATAGAGGTGCTGGATAAACCTACAGAAACCAGAACGGATATGAGGCTTAAGCTCGAACCGGTAACAGAGTCCGGTACGGATGTCCTTCTTGTAGAGGGGCTTGCCAGATCGTTTGGTGATAATAAACTGTTTGAGAATCTGGATATTGATATAAAGCGTGGCGAACATGTTGCGCTTATCGGAGGAAATGGAACAGGCAAGACTACCATCCTTAGAATTATAGCCAGAAAACTGTCAAAGGATGCCGGAAGAGTTAATTATGGTGCCAAAGTAAGAATGGGTTACTTCGATCAGGAGCACCATGATCTGGATGTTAATAAAACTATCTTTGATGAGATGGCAGATTCATTTCCGGAAATGAATAATACACGTATCAGAAATGTACTGGCTGCTTTTCTGTTTACAGGTGAAGATGTATTTAAAACTATCAAGGATCTTTCGGGAGGAGAGAGAGGACGCCTGTCTCTTGCAAAAATTATGCTGTCACCGGCCAATTTCCTGATACTGGATGAGCCGACCAACCATCTGGATATTCCTTCCAAGGAGATTCTGGAGGATGCCATCAGGAATTATACAGGTACAGTTTTATATGTCAGCCATGACAGATATTTTATTAACAGAACTGCAACCAGGATACTGGAGCTGAAGAATGGAAATCTGACGAACTATATCGGGAATTATGATTACTACGAAGCGAACAGGGAGAAACTGTATGAGCTTGCTCATGGAGCTGTTCCGGACGGGGTAATATCTGCAGGCGAGCAATTATCCCAGCCGAAGCCTTCCGGTGGTCGTGAGGAATATGAAAACAGAAAAAAACTTGAGGCTGAAAAAAGGAAAAGGCTGAATGCTATCAAAAATATCGAGGATAAGATAGAAAAGGTTGAGGGAGAGATAGCAAAGCTGGATGAACAGTTAAATGATCCCGCAAATGGTACTAATGCAGGTCTTCTGATTGATCTTGCAAAAGAGAGAGAGGAAGTTGCAGAAAAGCTTGAAAAGCTTTACGAAGAGTGGGATAATCTTCAGGAATGATTACTGTAAATAAGAGGTGAATAAAATGAAATGTCCATTTTGTAATGAAACAGATACAAGAGTTATAGATTCCAGACCTGCTGATGATAATACAGCTATCAGAAGAAGACGTCAGTGCGATGCATGCGGAAGGAGATTTACTACATATGAGAAGGTTGAAACAACTCCTGTCATGGTAGTAAAGAAGGATAAGACGCGTGAGCCGTATAGCAGAGAGAAGATAGAAAAGGGTATCATCAGAAGCTGTCATAAAAGAGAAGTTCCTATGGAAAAGATAGAGGAATGTGTGAACGATATAGAGCTTGCTATATTTAATCTTGAAACAAAGGAAATCGACAGCAATACCATAGGGGAGATAGTTATGGATAAGATCAAGGAGCTTGATGGAGTTGCCTATGTAAGATTTGCATCTGTATATAGAGAGTTCAAGGATGTAAATACATTTATGGATGAGCTGAAGAAGCTTCTTAAATAGTTTCTGGCTCAGGGATATGTTTAGTGGACATAGAAGTAGCAGGGACAGGTGGTATGGATAGTGGAAAGATAATCTGCGTGGCAGGACATTCTGAGATAATAGTAAAAAAATCAAGATTTATAGGATTTGCAGAATATGCTGAAAATGAAGATGCTGCCAGAGAAATAGTCAGTGGCGTCAGGAAAGAGTATTACGATGCGCGTCATGTGTGCTATGCATATATTGTCGGAGAGGACAGTCCCAGATGTAAGTTCAGTGATGACGGTGAACCCGGTGGAACTGCTGGGAAGCCCATACTTGATGTGATTACGAATTCCGGTATTCATAATATAGTTGTAACGGTTACAAGATATTTTGGAGGAGTTCTTCTGGGAACGGGAGGACTTGTAAGAGCCTATACTGATGCGGCGCGGGAGGCGGTTGCCGCTGCCGGAGTAAAGGAAGTATGCCTGAACAGAATATATGACATAAGTGTTGATTATTCTGAATATGATAAAGTTAGATTTCTTCTGGACCAGATTAGTGGCACCACCATAGAGGTTAATTACACAGATAAGGTGATCATACATCTTACTCTTCCGGATGCAGCATCAGATAAGATGGTTCAGGATATAACCAATCTTACTGCGGCAAGAGCTGATATTAGATATATATCAAGTGTAGTGGGATAGAATTATTCCCATATATGATCTTCTTCGATTACCTTTATCTCCAGGTAGTCAAAATCAACAGCTTCCAGAAAACTGACCGGATAGAATCTGGTCATGGAATGTTTTATAAATTCATTATTGTTGTTATCATGCCATATAGGAACAGCAAGGTCGAACTCTTCGCATATCATTTCGACAGATTTATATACCTTTGCTGTTCTGCTCATGTCTTTTCCTTCCGGAGAAACTACTACATCTTTTAACAGATGATTATTCTTGATAAGCCTTCCCCATATTCTAAACATTGACGAGTCTCCTTAATATATCTAACTTTTTTGATTTCCTTTAATAGTTTTATAATAAAAAACGGTTTATGAAAATGCTTTCGCAAAAAAGTCACATAATTGATGCTTTTTTGTTTCCGGAAAAGTTCATTATGTATCCAGAAATACAGATGAAGAACCCATATGATACGTGTTTACTAAAACCGGTAGAAATGAGTATATCACATCTATATTGCCAGATACAAAAGATTTATGAAATATAACGAAAGGAAGTGATTTGTATGTCAGATGAATATTCAACAAGCAGTTTAAATCAGGGACATAAGGTTGAACCAATCAATCCAAGGGATACATTGGAACAGCAGTCATTTGGCAGTGGTACTGGTAATAGCAGAGAGAGTAGCTACAATGAGAGCGGTTATAGTGGCGGTAATAGTGCAGAAAGCGCCTACAATGGTTACGGCGACTATAATGGACAGAGCAGCTTCAGCGGACAGAACGGTTACAGTGGACAGAGCGGATATTTTTCGGGAAGTTCGTCACCATATTACAGCTACAGCAATCCGGGAAACAGGACTTCCGGTGGCACGGCATATACTGAAAATGCTCAAAAGACAAGTGCAGATGCCGCTGGAAATAATGGAAATAATAGAAATAATATAAATAATAGAAATGATAGAAATAATCCCGGTAAGACAAATAGAAAGCCGGAAAAAACTAAGCAGAAGAAGGATTCATTTCTGAAAAAACTTGGAAGGACGGCAGTTCTGGCAGCAGTATTTGGAATAATTTCAGGAAGTATATTCCTGGGTATTAATAAGGGAGCAGGTATCCTTTTTGGAAATGATACGGAGACGGTTTCTGAAAAACAGGAGGATGCTGTGGATACCCCGGAGACTGAGACGGCTGATAATAAGAAGGAAGCTACAGAGTCAGGTGAGGATACTGATAAGGCTGCTGACGCTAAACAGGACACGGATAGTGCTTCTGATGATAAAGCGGCAGCAGAAACCAAGTCTGATGAGGACGAAGTTGATGTTCAGCAGATAGCCCAGAGTTCAGCAACAGCGACACTGGATTATGATGTCGCTGGTATAGTTGAGATGGCACAGCCTTCTATAGTATCCATTACTACTACAGGAACAGAGGTTATCCAGTCATATTTTCAGCAGTATGAAAGACCTACTTCCGGAGCCGGCTCAGGTATTATAATCGGGCAGGATGATACAAGTCTTATGGTTGCTACCAATTATCATGTAATCAAAGGTGCCGATGATATCAAGGTGGGCTTCAATGATGGAGAAGTAGTGGATGCAACTGTACGTGGATATGATGAAGAAGCAGATATAGCGCTTGTACTTGTACCTCTTTCAGATATGAAGGACTCAACAAAGGATGCCGTAACGGTAGCAAGCGTTGGTGATTCATCTGCACTTCAGGTTGGAGAGCCTGCTATAGCAATAGGAAATGCACTTGGTTATGGTCAGTCAGTAACAGTAGGTTATATAAGTGCTCTTAACAGAAATATAGAAGGTTCTGATGGGTCATTTATCCAGACAGATGCAGCTATCAATCCGGGAAACAGTGGCGGCGCTCTGATTAACTCAAAGGGCGAGGTTATAGGTATCAATTCAGTCAAGTATGTTGACAGCACAGTTGAAGGAATGGGCTTCTCCATACCTATAAATGAGGCTATGTCAATAATCAATGATATAGCATCAGGAGAACAGAAGGAGAAGGCTGAGCTGGGAGTGTCCGGAGTAGATATCACCAGAGAGTATTCCATGATCTATGGATTTCCTATGGGAGTATATGTAAGAGAAATAGAAGATGGCTCTTCGGCGGATGAATCTGAGCTTCATACAGGAGACATTATTGTTGAAATTGATGGAGAGGAAGTTTATACTATTGATGAACTGCAGGAGCTTATGAGTAAGAAGTCTGCAGGAGATACTGTAGAAATGGTAGTCTATAGAGCTAATTCAATGGGATTCTATGAGGAGGAAACTATTACAGTTACTCTTAAATAAATGAAGTGGTTCTTGGCTAAATGGTTGAGATTATGTATAAACTGATTGCCAGAGATGGTCTTGCTAAGAGAGCAGATTTTGATACTCCGCATGGTGTTATTCATACACCTATGTTTATGAATGTTGCAACAGCGGCAGCGATTAAGGGTGCAGTCTCCGCTGCAGACCTTGAAAATATAAAAACTGAGGTAATGCTATGTAATACTTATCATATGCATGTACGCCCCGGTGAAGAGATAGTGTATAAGATAGGCGGGCTTCACAGGCTAACAACCTGGAGCCGGCCTATTCTTACTGATTCCGGAGGCTTTCAGGTGTTCTCTCTTGCAAAGCTCAGGAATATAAAGGAAGAGGGTGTTACCTTCCATTCCCATATAGATGGCAGAAAGATATTTATGGGACCTGAGGAGAGCATGAATATTCAGTCGAAGCTCGGCTCTACCATTGCCATGGCATTTGATGAATGTCCTCCGGCTAAGGCTGAGAGAAGCTATATAGAAGCATCCGTGGCAAGAACTGAGAGATGGCTTCTCAGATGCAAGAAGAAAATGGATGAGCTTTGCAGTCAGGAGGATACCATCAATAAGGAACAGATGCTCTTTGGTATAAATCAGGGTGGCGTACTGGACGATATCCGTATAGAAAATGCTAAGAGGATATCGGAGCTGGATCTTCCGGGGTATGCCCTGGGTGGTCTTGCGGTAGGAGAAAGTCACGAAGAAATGTATCATATACTCGATGTTACAGTTCCCTATCTGCCACTGGAGAAGCCGACCTATCTGATGGGAGTAGGAACACCTCAGAATATTCTTGAGGCAGTTGACAGAGGTGTTGATTTCTTCGACTGTGTATATCCTTCGAGAAATGGAAGACATGGTCAGGTATTTACAAATCATGGAAAGATCAATCTTAAGAATCAGCGCTACGAGCTGGATATGAGACCTATTGATGAGGAGTGTGACTGCCCTGCATGTAAAAGGTATTCCAGAGCCTATATAAGACATTTGCTTAAAAGGGATGAAATGCTGGGACTTAGACTGTGTGTGCTTCATAATCTTTATTTTTATAATAATATGATGGAAGAGGTTCGACATGCTATAGAAACACATACCTGGAAAGAGTATAAGCAGAAAAAGCTTGCCGGCTTTGAAGAGGGAGATGAGTAGTCATGGAAATATTTAAAGAGATGTTAAAAAGCTTGAAAAAGAATAAAACCCTTGCCGGAATACTTGCCATGTTTGCCGGTACGATAGGACTTCACTGGTTTTATATGGGACAGTGGAAGAAGGGACTTGTATATCTTCTTTTCTTCTGGAGTGGGGTGCCGACGATACTCGGTATTCTGGATGGGGCAAGGTTCTTTACACAGGTTGCTGAAGAAGCGGAAGAGGTATAAATATTTGTAAATATGTTGTATGATTATGTCTCAAGAATAATTGCATGACATGAGCGAATAGAGTATAATCAATATTGATATGCGTAAAAATGCTTAAGACATACTGTGGAGGTTTAGGTATGAGCGATTCTATACATATAGCTGATGACGTGGTTTCCAGTATAGCAGGTCTTGCTGTTACTGAGGTGGATGGAGTTTCCAAGCTTACAGGAGATATAACACGTGATATCATCGCAAAGCTGGGCAAGAACAATCTTTCTAATGGAATAAAGATAGAGAAGGAGGATGAACTCCTTATTGTTAATGTCAGTGTTGAAGTTAAGTTCGGCTATAATATAATGGACGTTTCCAGGGAGATACAGGAGAAGGTAAGACAGACTATTCTTACCATGACCGGTCTTGAGTGCAAAACTGTTAATGTACGGGTTTCAGGTATAGATTTTTCGTAAGAGAGGATATTATGACTAGACACGAATTAAGAGAACGGATATTCAAAACTATTTTTCAGATTCCATTTTATGAAGAGAAGGTGCCGGAGCTTGTAAGTGATGATGAGGATCTTCCGGAGCTTGAGGAAGAAGACGCTCAGTATGTAAGTAGCAAGGTGGCGCTTATACAGGATAAGCTGGAAAGTATTGATAAAGTAATAAGCGAGCACTCGAAGAACTGGAATATGAGCAGGATAGGTAAGGTGGAGCTTGCTATACTCAGACTTGCTATATACGAGATTGAGCATGATGCTGATATTCCTGATAAGGTGGCAGTAAATGAAGCTATAGAGTTGGCTAAGAAATACTCTGATGATAAGTCAGCCGGATTTATAAACGGTGTACTTTCCGGACTGATAGAATAGAAATAAATAATGGAAAATAGAAATGGTAAAATTGTATATAGTGTCAGTGAGATAAATAAGCAGGTATCAGATTATATTAAAGATAATCCTGTTTTCAGTAATGTAACCATAAAAGGTGAAATATCGAACTGTACATACCAGCAGGCAAAGGGGCATTATTACTTTTCAATAAAGGATGATGGCGCTTTGATTAATTGCGTCTTTTTTAAGAAATATAATATGCGTATGAATTATAAGCTGCAGAATGGAATGCAGATATATGCTACCGGCTGGATCGATATATATCAGGAGACCGGAAAGTATCAGCTCTATATCACAAGTGTTGAAATGGTTGTTGACAGGGGAGCTATAATGGCTGCTTATCTTCAGTTGAAGGAGAGACTTGCTGAAGAGGGACTTTTTGATTTTGAACATAAGAAGCCTATACCCAAATATCCAAAGGCTGTTGGAATAGTTACTTCCCAGGATGGTGCAGTGGTTCACGATATTATAGAAGAAGCTGCAACGAGAAATCCCTATGTGCAGTTCTATCTGTATCCTGTACAGGTTCAGGGAAAGGGTGCGCCGGAATCGGTTGTAAGAGGTATAGATTATTTTGAAAGAATGGGCGTTGATACCATTATCCTTGGAAGAGGCGGTGGTTCCTCCGAAGAGCTGGGAGCCTTTGATACCGAGCTGGTGGCAAGACGTGTATATAACTGTACTATACCGACTATTTCTGCAACAGGACATGCTATTCATAATACGCTTGTTGATTATGCTGCAGATGAAAGAGCTATCACGCCTACACAGGCTGGAGGAAAGGCTGTTGCAGACATAATGACAACTCTCAGACATGTTGCTAAGACTCACGAAAGTATAGAACAGAAAATGTCATTTAAGCTTAGAACTTATCAGATGAAGCTTGAAAGTCTGAGGGCAGGAATAGAAGGAAAGCATCCGGCAAGGCAGATAGAGGATAAGAAGAAAAAGGTTGAACTGTATTATGTAAACTTCACAAGCCTGATGCAGAAGAAATTTTTTGACAGAAGCTCTGCCTTTGAACAGCAAAGTGAGAGGATGAAGGTCCTCATGAATAATAAATACAGTTCCCGTCTGAACAGGTTTAATGTTGCGCTTGCGAGAATGGATGGACTTAGCCCGACAGCAAAGCTGAGAGGCGGTTATGGATTCATTGAAAAAGACAGCACCCCTGTAACCTCGGTGGAGGATGTAAAGCCGGGAGATAATTTACAGATTACTATCCATGATGGTACTATATCCGCAACTGTTGACCAATCATAAGTGCGTTATTAAGTATGTTTTATTATAAAGGTGAGTGGCATGAAAGAAAAAGAACTGGATATGATTCCAACTGATACAAATGATAATAATGACCCAAAAGAGTTTAACATAGAACAGTCTCTTATGAGAATGGAAGAGATTAATACTCTTCTGAGCAGAGAGGGAACATCTCTTCAGGAATCACTGGAGCTGTACAAGGAAGGCGTTGCTCTTGCCGAGGAATGTAAGAAAAGCCTTGAGGGTGTAGAGAAGCAGCTTAAGATAATTAATCCTGAGGAACAGTAGAATGACAGAAATAAATGAAATTACGGAATATGTAGAAGGTGTTATAAGGTCCAAGCTGCCGGATGCTTCCAAATATCCGGCAAGAACAGTAGAGGCTATGAACTATGCCATGTCCGCAGGCGGGAAACGTATCAGACCTACTCTTATGCTTCTTACATTTAAAGCTATGAATGGCAGCCCTGCTATGGAAGAGGCGGTAAAGGCATTTATGGCAGCTATGGAAATGATCCATACACATTCTCTTATTCATGATGATCTTCCGGCACTGGATAATGATTCCTTAAGACGCGGTCGTCCTACAGTGCATGTTAAGTATGATGAGGCAGTTGCAATACTTGCCGGAGATGCTCTTCTTAACTTTGCCTATGAGACTGTTTCAAGCCTTTATTCTGTGGATATGAATAGTGTAAATGATTCGGAGCAGCTAAATATGTTAAGGCTGACAACCAAAGCTCTGGCTGAGCTTTCCAGACTTACCGGAATCGATGGTATGCTGGGAGGTCAGTGCCTTGATGTGGAGAAGACCGGAATAAGACTTAGCGACAGTGAAAGAGATTATATCTATACTAATAAGACGGGTGCGCTTATAGCGGCTTCTATATCTATCGGAGCTATCCTTGCCGGTGCCTCTGATACAGCAGTCAGTAATCTGAGAAAAGCCGGATACAGGATAGGAAATGCATTTCAGGTACAGGATGATATTCTGGATGAAACAGGTGATGTAGAAACTCTGGGAAAAGAAGTACATCAGGATGCACGTAACAGCAAGAATACTTATGTTACGGCATTTGGAATAGATAAGGCGAGGGAGTATGTAGAGCAGGAAACGGATAGAGCAGTTAAGCTTATAAATGCCGAGCTTGATTCCTGTAAAGCCATGACTAAACCGGTTGACATAATACCTGATGCTAATATTGATATAGAACCGGACACTGCCGGAGTGCTACTGACAGAACTCGTCAGAAAAATGGCTACAAGAAATAAATAGCAGAACTAGACATAAATAACAGGACAAGAAATAAATAATTCCAATAAAAGAAATAATAACTTAGAACTTTTCGGGGGAACTAGTATGTCTATACTAGATACTATAAAAAAAGAAAATGACATAAAAGATATACCTATTTCCGATATGCCGGAGCTGGCACAAGAGATTAGAGAGTTTATCATTAACAGTGTATCAAAAACCGGAGGACATCTTGCATCCAATCTTGGAGCCGTTGAGATTACCATGGCTCTTCACCTTTGTATGAATCTTCCTGAGGATAAGATTGTTTTTGATGTAGGTCATCAGTCTTATACTCATAAGATACTTACAGGAAGAAAGGATGATTTTTATAAGCTTCGTCAGTTTGGAGGAATAAGTGGATTTCCCAAAACCTCTGAGTCGCCCTGTGACTGCTTCAATACAGGACACAGCTCTACCTCCATTTCTGCAGCACTTGGAATGGCAAGAGCCAGAGACCTGAATGGTACTGACGAAAGAATATGCGCTGTTATAGGAGATGGCTCCATGACAGGCGGTATGGTATTTGAAGCTCTCGATCAGCTTTCAGAGCTTAAGTCGGGCTGTCTTATAGTTCTAAATGATAATGAAATGTCAATCTCAGAAAATGTAGGCGGACTGTCCAGCAGTCTGAGCCGATTCAGAGTTGGTAAATCATATAATGAGCTGAAGACCAGTGTGGAGTCTGCACTTCTTGATATTCCAAGCGTTGGAGACAAGGTTGCCAAGGGTATAAAGAAGTCTAAGGATTCCATAAAGAATCTCTTCGTTCCGGGAACAATATTTGGAGATATGGGAATTACCTATGTTGGTCCTATAGACGGGCATGACGTAGAGACCATGAAGAATATATTTGAAGCAGCCTTTCGTCTTAAAAAGCCGGTTATAGTTCATGTGAAAACTGTAAAGGGAAAGGGCTATGGTATAGCTGAAAGATATCCTCAGCATTTTCATGGACTTGGTCCCTTTGATCCGGTTACAGGAAAGGCAAGAGATCCTAAGAGTGCAGATACCTATACGGATATATTTGCATCCAAGCTGGTTTGTCTTGGAGCCAAGAAGAAGAATATAGTTGCAATAACTGCTGCCATGTCTCTCGGAACGGGTGTAAGACCTTTTCAGAAGGCATATCCTGACAGAACCTTTGATGTCGGTATAGCAGAGCAGCATGCACTTACCTTTGCGGCGGGGCTTGCAACAGGCGGGCTTATTCCCGTAGTTGCGATATATAGTTCATTTCTCCAGAGGGGCTATGATCAGCTCCTGCATGATATCTGTCTTCAGAAGCTGCATGTGGTAATCATGATCGACAGGTCCGGAATAGTGGGCGAGGATGGTGAGACTCACATGGGAATATATGATACAGCGTATCTCAGGAGCATACCAAATCTCACCGTTATAGCGCCTAAGGGAGCAAGAGATCTGGAGGATGCCATGGACTATGCCATAAATGCGGATGGACCTGTGGCTATCAAGTATCCTAAAGGAAATGCTTACACCGGACTGGATGATAAGAATCTGCAGTATCTTACAGGTAAGTCCGAGGTTATCAATTTCAGTTCACAGGTGGGCGAGGAGAAGACACATTCTCTTTCCATAATAGCCGTAGGAAGCATGGTGAAAACTGCGGTGGAGATCAGAGACCGTATCAGGCAGGAGGAAGGCTATGAACCTCAGCTTATCAGTCTCAGATTTATTAATCCTCTGGATGAAGACAGAATTAGAGAGACTGCTGAGCAGTTTGATTATATAGCTGTTCTGGAGGAGTCTGTCAGAAGGGGGAGCGTCGGAGAGGCTGTTGGATATCAGTTATCCAGATGTGAAAACAGGGCAAAGCTTCTGCATTACTGTATTCCGACAGAGGTGGTATCCCATGGAAGCGTGAACAGACTGAAGGAATCCATGGGGCTTGATACTGATTCAATATATGAAGACATATTGAAGCATATAAAAAAATAGTATCAGAAACAGAATCATAAAACAGAATCATAAAACAGAATTAGTTTGAATTACTATTACGTGGTAAGGATTGATTATACATATGAGTGAAAAGAAAAGACTTGATGTACTTCTTGTGGAGAAAGGACTGGCTGAGTCCAGAGAGAAAGCCAAAGCAGTCATCATGTCCGGAATTGTATATGTAAATGGTGAGAAGGAAGATAAGGCAGGAAGTACATTTTCAGTAGATTCAGAGCTGGAGATCAGAGGAAGGACCTTAAAGTATGTCAGTCGTGGCGGTCTGAAACTGGAGAAAGCCATGAAGAGCTTTCCTATAAGACTCGAAGATAAGGTCTGCATGGATGTAGGCGCATCTACAGGTGGCTTCACTGACTGTATGCTTCAAAATGGAGCCAGCAAGGTTTATTCGGTAGATGTGGGCTATGGGCAGCTTGCCTGGAAGCTTCGTCAGGACGAGAGAGTTGTGGTTATGGAAAAGACCAATATACGTTATATCACTCCTGAGGATATAGCTGACAGACTGGATTTTGTTTCGATAGATGTATCCTTTATCTCACTTTCCAAGGTTCTGCCTCCGCTTTATCCGCTTCTTAAAGAGGACGCAGAGCTGGTATGTCTTATCAAGCCTCAGTTTGAAGCAGGCAGGGATAAGGTTGGCAAGAAGGGTGTTGTGCGGGACAGAAACGTACATACAGAGGTCATACTAAATGTTACGGGCTATGCAGAAGATGCTGGCTTCAAGGTTCTTGGACTGGACTATTCTCCTGTTAAGGGACCGGAGGGAAATATAGAGTATCTGATGCATTTATCAAAAAACAGTGACTCTGTCCCTGAAACAGTTTTTGATAAAAGCTATGTAAAGAACCTTGTAGAAGAGAGTCATAATGAGCTTGATAAGTAATAAGGAAAAGTTTATGAAGAAGTGCAGAAGCTTCCTGTTAATAGTAAATGAAGTGAAGGATACGAACCTTAAGTATTCTCATCAGACGGAAGATATCATCCGGGAAAACGGTGGTACTTCGAAGCTTGTGATAGGTACGGATCCTGAAAGTATCATAGAAGCTGCATCAGACGTTGATGCAGTTATTGTGCTGGGTGGAGACGGAACCATACTTCGTGTGGCTCATGCCATGGTTGATATAAAGGGCGTTCCGGTAATAGGTATCAATCTTGGTACTGTAGGCTTCATGGCAGAGGTGGTTGTATCTGATATCGATAATATGGTGCACAGACTTATGGCTGGCGAGTACAGGGTTGAAGAGCGTATGATGCTGAATGGTACAATGGGTGACCAGAGCCATGATGCACTCAATGATATAGTTATGGCGCGTCAGGATGCACTCAGGATTATAGCTGTAAAGATATATGTAAATGGTATGTATTTTGATACCACTGAGGCAGACGGTATCATTTTATCAACTCCAACAGGTTCTACCGGCTACAATCTTTCTGCGGGCGGTCCTATAGTGAAGCCTGATGCAAGACTTCTGGTGATGACACCTATCTCTCCATATTCCATGTCCAGAAGGAGCATAGTATTTGGCGTGGATGACAGGATAACGCTGGAGCTTCTGGAAAAGAGGAAGGATATAGAGAATAAAGCTCTTATAGCATATGATGGGGCTGTAAGTATTCCCATGAAGGTGGGAGATGCTGTGGATATAAGTGTATCCAGACATACCTTTGAGATAATCAGGCTTGATAATAAAGGTGTATTTGAGATAATCCGGCAGAAGATCGGTGGATAAGAAATGGTTTATCTTTATAAGCAGTATGTAAGGGAATGCTGCGATATAAAGGAGTAATATATGTTAATTAATTTGCACATTGTTAATCTTGCTCTGATAGATGAGCTGGATATAGATTTTACTGAAGGACTGAATATCATGACCGGTGAGACCGGTGCCGGTAAGTCCATTATAATCGGTTCTATCGGGATCGGACTTGGTGGAAGATTTGACACATCACTTCTCAGAAATGAGGATAAGGATGGTCTGGTAGAACTGCTTTTCTCGGTTGATGACAGACTGAGTGAAGTGCTGGCTGAGGAAGAGCTGGATATAGAGGACGGTGAACTGCTTATATCCAGACGGCTTACAGGTGGAAGAACCGTAAACAGAATAAATGATAAGACTGTAACAGTTGCAAAGCTGAAAAGGGTTTCCGAGAAGCTTCTGAGTCTGCATGCCCAGCATGAACAGAGAACTCTTCTTGTGGCTTCAAAGCATCTTGAACTTCTGGACAGCTTTAGCAGTGATATAAAGCCTCTAAAGCAGGAGGTTGCTGATCTTTGCAGGAGCTACAGGGAAGTATCAGACAAGCTGGAAGGTCTTACCATGGATCAGACGGAAAGAGCCAGAAGGCTTGATTATATTCAGTATGAGATAAAAGATATAGAATCAGCAGGTCTAAGGGCTGGAGAGGACGAAGAGCTGGAGGAGATATATAAAAAGGCAAGCAATGCTCAGAGTATCGCAGAGCTTACCTCCAAAGCCCAGATGCTTACAGGCTATGATAGTGACAGCTCAGCCGGAAATCTGGTGGCAGATGCTCTCAGAAGTCTGCAGGGACTTACGAGATATGATGATCAGTCAGAGGGACTTATCAGTACACTTGAAGATATAGACAGTCTGCTTGGCGATTTCTCCAGACAGCTTGCAGAATATATATCTGATATGGAATTCGATGAGGAAACTCTCAGAGAGACAGAAAACAGACTGAATCTTATCAATACCCTCAAAGCGAGATATGGCAGGAGCATACCGGACATTCTTTCTTCACTGGAAGAGCTGAAGGCTGAGGAAAAGGAACTGATGTCCTATGATGAAACAGTTCTCAGGCTTGAGAAGGATAGAACTGCCTTTTCAGAGAAGTATTATAAGAAAGCTGAGGAGCTGAGCAGGCTCAGGAAGAAGACTGCAAAGAAGCTCTGCAGTACCATTTCAGATGCTCTGAAGGAGCTTAACTTTAATGATGTAAGATTTGATATGAAATTTGAGAGGCAGGATACCATTTCGGCGGGTGGTATAGACAGTGCGCAGTTTTACATATCTACTAATATTGGTGAGAATATGAGACCACTGGTAAATGTTGCTTCAGGTGGTGAGCTTTCCAGAATCATGCTTGCCATCAAATCAGTTATATCGGAAACTACCGATACGCCGACTCTTATATTTGATGAAATAGACGTAGGAATAAGTGGAATAACTGCTGAAAAGGTGGGGCAGACCATG
>OCVV012885586.1_pt1 | contig 77282 bp, 91 predicted proteins | sample 1539721 | NCBI WGS metagenome assembly OCVV01 (sample SAMN02144230, study PRJEB22623) | gut metagenome | biome: sheep rumen | host: Ovis aries | place: New Zealand
TTCAGAAATCCTTTCAATCCTTGATTTTCTCCAAGGCTCTTCGTTTCAGGTTCCAAGAAAATCCTTTTCAATCCTCAAAATCCCTGACACCTTTCAAATCCTTGACAACCTTGCCCGTCCGCCTATAACGTTCCTCTGTAGTCGCAACCATCGCTTCACGAAACTCACGCTCAGGACGGAAGTGAACCAGACCACGAGGAGGTATCGTACCATCTGTGAACCCTTTCACGCCCTTCTTGAAATAATGGACCTTGCGAGACTGACGAAACGAAATCCCGAAGTGACCGAAACCCTTCAAGAAGAAAGACTCACCATCCAACAAGGCTGCCTTCATCTCTTCAAGAAACGCTTGAATGACAAGCTGACAAGTAACCTTACTAACACCACTCTTCTTGCAGATATTCTGCAACATTTTGGCTTTTGTGATATATGGCATATATGTTCCTTTTAATAATGTATGTTAATATGAGACAAATGACTTCCAATCGCAGACAAAGATAGGGAAAAAATTTCTATTGTACCAAAACAAAAATGCAATAATTTCAAAATTCTATCATTTCAAAATTATAAAAAGTAAAATATTTTTCATTTTTAAATGTTAAAATTAAATTTTTTCTTTGCAATAAAAAAAACAAGACGTATCTTTGCGCACGTCTTTAAAATCAATTTACACGCAAAACTATGATTATCTCTATCCTTAATTACAAAGGTGGAGTGGCTAAAACCACCACCACCCTGAACCTCGGAACAGCACTATGGCTGCTCGACAAGTCGGTACTTCTCATCGACACGGACTCACAGTGTAACCTCACCAAAGCACTCGGATTCGACCCGAAGACTGACGGCAACGAAACCATCTACGAAATGCTAACAGGCAAATGCCACTCCTTTCCTATATATGAAAGAGGAAAAGGACTGGACTATATGCCAGGCTCACCCGCACTGGAAAGCATCGCCAAGGAACTGCCAGAGTATAAGAAACTAACCGTACTCCGACACTACCTCTCTCAAATCGCAACACAATACGACTACATCCTGATTGACTGCCCACCATCAGCATCACTACTCAACTACAACGCAATGATAGCGTCCGAGTCTATCATCATCCCTCTCGAATGCGCCGCATTCTCAGTACAAGGCTCACTCAAGCTGATACCAGACATCGAAGGCATCAAGGCTGAACTGAACCCGAAACTCACCATCCTCGGCTACCTCTTCACCAAATTCGACAAGAGAACCAACATCGCCCGACAAGTGAAGGAACTCTTCGAACAAAACAAGAACGTACCTACTTTCAAGACAACCATCAGAAGATGCGTGGCTTTCGATTCCACACCTATCGAACACCAGTCTATCTTCGAATTCGATGCAGAGTCCAACGGAGCAAAAGACTACCTCGCACTCGCAGAAGAAATCACCAAAACAAAAAGGAAGAAAAACTGGAAACGAAAAATCAATCCATCCTAACAGCCACCGTTCCCGAAAGTTCTGTTTTCGGGTTCCCCTCGCCACCGTTCCCGAAAGTTCTGCTTTCGGCTTTCAGTTTCTCAGTATGCAGCGGTTTTGCCGCTGCCGTATTCTTCCATTCTGCTTTCGGTCCCCCACCCCACCCCCCCATTAAACCCATCAACCCCATAAAATAACAACATCTTTAAATCATAAAAATCATGGCTAAGAAAAAAATCACCATCCAGCAATTTGCTGACCAGACAGAAGCTGAGTACCGCAACCCCATCAACATCGGCAGCGCAGAGCTTAAAAAACTGAAGCAAAAGCGCATCCGCAAATACGGACGAGCAAACCCTACGCAGTTCTTCATGCCTGATGAACTCGCCAAAAAAATCAACTTCTGCTCCGTCAGAAACGAAATCGAGAAACAAAACCTGCTCTATGCTGTCACACAGTTCTTCTTCTCTACCTACGTCACCGATGAAGGATTCATCGACGAGAAGATGAAGGAAACCATCAACAACATCATCGAGGAATCCTACTCGCTCTAACCCACCACCCCACCGTTCCACGAAATTCTGTTTCGTGGCAACCAATGACCAACGAACCACTTTTTTTCACTTTTTCTTTTTTATTTCTTTTTAAGAAGGGTATATATCTATAATATCAGTTTGAGAAAATTGAAATAAAATTGTGAAATTGTCAACCTACAAAACAACTGATATTCAACACCTTACACTTAAAAAGGTAAACAAGATGGTAGAATATCGTAAACAAGATGGTAGATTATTGGCAAAATACGTAAACAAGATGGTAGAATACCGTGAACAAAATGGTAGATGGATTTTGCCAAATAAGAACAAAAGGCGATAACGAAGTGAAAAAAGAGGCTTCTTGTTGTAAGTGCAAAAACTTCATTATCAAACACTTACACTTAAAAAGGTAAACAAGATGGTAGATTAAAAATTGAAAAGGTATGAAAAAGGACGACAAAAATAACCCGATAGAAAAGAAAGCGAATCTACTGGATGCAAGATGGATTAACACGCCCTTCGTCTATACGGAATTCTTCAAAGGATTATCACTCCTGCAACAGGACATCATGATAAAGGTGTCTGACAACATCCAGAACTTTATCAACTCGTATTTTTCCGACGGCAGAAACAACTCGAAAGACGTTCCAAGACCTCTTTTCACGGAGGACGATAAAGAACACCACCTTGAACCCATACGCATCACACTCGCTGAATATGGCATCACAGCTGGGCATTACGACCAAATCGAGAAAGCCGTCAAGGAAATACTCGAAATCAAAGCCAAACGCATCACGCATGACGAAAAGGGAGGACTCGTCATTCAGTGGATAAACATCTTCCTGCAAGGCGAAACACCCATCACCACAGAAGGATATACCTTCACAAGCAAGAACGGAGAACTCAAAACCGTCACACGCTCTAAAGGATGGCTCGACTTCCGAATCAATCCAGAAGTCGCTGACTGGGTATTCGATATGTCGAAAGGCTATGTCAACCATCCTAACATCATCGCACGTATCAGCACGGCATCACACACTCCACAACTCTACTCCCTCCTCAAACACAAATGCGAACAGTCAGGCAAGGGAAAACTCACCGTCAACGAAATCAAAGACTACTTAGGACTCTTCGTCAAGAACGAGAAGACAGGTGAAAAAACCTACCAACTGCCTAAATACTCGCAGTTCAAGAAGTACGTGCTCCAGAAAGTACAAAGCGACCTCGTGCGCATGAGCCAAGAGAAACAAATCGACATCACCTTCGACTTCCACGAAATCATGCCCAATGGACGAAAGACAGGCGACCCACTCTACATTGAATTCAAACTGCACAAGACAGCAATGGACAAGAAGAAATATAGGATGGCTGCCAACAAGAAAATCGTCGATACACTCATGAAACGATGTGGTGACCTAAAGGAAGCACTCATCGAACCTATCATCATCAAGGTCAAGGATGAAGACTTCAGCGACTTCTCATCCTACGTCTATCAGGAACTGCCAGGCATCATCGAACACCACTACCCAGAAGATGTGGCGGCATACACCATCGCGCTACTTCGCAACTGGGTGAAGAACCGACTCAAGAAGATGCAGGAGGCAACTCAACTGAACCTGTTCGAACAAGTAAACGAAAAACAAAACTACACACCAAAAAAGAACAAAGGGGAATTCGCAGAAGAATGGCAACAGATACTTCGTGAATACGACGGCATCCTCCACCCTGTCCTGCAAAAGGCAAAGCACCAAGGCAGCATCGACGGATTCATCTGGATAGAATTCAATACCTACGAGGAATATCAGCAGTACATCCAAATGACCGAACATAACCCATCGGAAATGAACACCTTAATGAATACCGTCAGAAAGGTCATGGGAGGCATGGACCACGGCAGAGTCCTCAAAACTGGCTACAAGAAATCCAACTAAGCCACCACTCCTGCCACCGTCCCCGAAAGTTTCGCTTTCGGTCTTCGTTTCTCAGCAAGTCGCGCTTCTGGCATGGCAATAAAAAAAGAGGAAAGGGAAGCACTAAGCCACCCCTTTCCTCTTTGCTATATATATCAACGATTCTCGCGAATGGTCAATACGTCGTCCTTTTAGAATGAAACCTAAACCTTGTATAATATTTATGATCAGTTTTAATTCTCGAAAACAAAGGACAGGTGAGCGTTCTACAGCAACTCCCCCCCCCTATCCTAATCTTTGGAAGTCTTGTCTAAAACAACGCAAAGATACGAATAAATTTTAAAATTCAAAAATTTTTAAATGCAAAAATGATTTGATAGTCATAAATAAATCAACCCATTACAGGTCGGCTCACACGCATCTTACCACCAAAGGAAGCTGCACTGAATCCCCTACCACCAAAACCATAGAACCGACAGCCGATAATCAGGGTATCAGCGGCATCGGAAATATCAGTGCGCTCTTCAAGCGGTCCTGCCGTCGGAGAACTGGACCTGTACTTCTCCCTACCCTTGTCCTTCTTCACGTAGGTATGCCCATTCTTGTCAACGGCTGTAGCCACCTTCGCGTTCTCCATCGCTACTATCAAGTATTCGTTATTCTCAACATTGATTCTGAAGAATAACTGCTGCTGACCGCTCATGACATCATTCAGAAACTGATACTTCTGGTCGTGACGCATAGGTGTCTTCATATCCACCATAATGACATGCCAACCTCGCGCCGTCAACTCTTCATTCACGACATTATAAAACTTGTACTTTTCCTGCTCCTCCAAGGCATAAGTACCACCCTGCTTCGCCGTTGCATCATAATAATATATAACATCATTGCAAGTTGCCTTGTGAGGCTCATAGTAACGACACCACTTCCTACAAAGCTCACGCAGCTTTTGCTCATTCTTTACATACATGGAACTCAACACCACAACACTCTCCACACCATCCATCTTGTACTGCTGACCTGTCACCACAGTATTGATGTTCTTGTTGTAGTCGAAAGCAATCCGCAATGGCAAGCCAGGCACTACGTCCGTATCAAGCACACAGTTGTAAGTGGCACGCTGCAAGGCATCAAGGTCTGGTGCCTTATACGAGTCGCCGTTCATCATCTTGTGCTTCGCCATGAACTTCTTCTGGATCACTTCGGTCTGGTCGTCCTCACGTGGCGCATACCCATGAACATGGACATCGAAACTCGAATAATATCCGTCCTTCGCCGCAGCCGTGCGCTTACCCAAAATCTGCCTGTCAAATACCAACTTCGGCAACTGACGCTCCATCCTCGCTATATAATCCTCACCAAGTATTTCAATATTTTCCAAGGAACTAAAATTGAAAAATGCCAGACTCTGACAACGCAACTCCTGCAATCGACTGCTCCACTCAGGAAACTCATGACTATTCGACAAGTCAATGCCATACTCCTCCATGTAATGCTGCTGCTCTGCAAGCATCTCGACAATCTGCTGATTCACTTCTTCGGTCTGGTCATCCTCCGCACTCTCCCACTCCTGCTGAGCCAACGTCAAACCACTATCACTACACCAAGTCTGACTCAAATAACGAGGGTTCTTCTTCGACCAACCAGGATGGTCATAGACATCGCCACGCAAGGCGGGAATTACCTCTTGCAAGACTTTCTGCCAATTAAAGAAACGAACCTCGTCCCCCATAATCCAACATAGGTTGTAACTGTTGGCAGACGCTCGCTGCTCCATCGAAACCATAATCATCACAGCACCATTGTAGAAATGCAAAGCGTTCTCCCAGACACGAGGCTTCACCAAGGGCTCAACATAACCCGAACGCTTCGGAGCATGACCACGGAAATACTGCACACCCTCCTTCCATCCTAACATCGTCTCTAACGACTTAACCATATTCGGCATCGTCTTACAGTACAGCTGCTTCAAACTATTACCTAAGAACGCACCTAAACCTCTCGGTATCGTCTGCACATTCGCCGTCAGAAATGGGGCTTCTATACTTGTCTTGCCGAATCCTCGACCTGCACGGATATAGGTCTCCCTCGCACCAAAATTATATATCAACTGCTGAGCACGACTTAGGTACATCTCACGATACTTCGGTGTGAGCTTCTTTCCCTCAGCCAAATCCAAAGGCAATACACTGTCTAATAGCCCTGTGTGCATCATACTAAAATTTTATTATTTTTGCATGATAAAATTACATAATTCTAAAATCTAAATATTTCAAAACTTTTAAATTACTGCATCATAGAATATTGAAATAATATAATACCAGAATTTTAAAAGTCCTCCTCTTCCAATTCCTCCACCTCTTTATATGCAGGAGTTTCGCCATTGCCATCATCATCCACCTCGTCAGCTTCTCCGTATGCAGCGGTTCTGCCGTTGCCATCATCATCCACCTCGTCAGTTTCTCTGTATGCAGCGGTTCTGCCGCTGCCATCATCGTCCACCTCGTCAGCTTCTCCGTATGCAGCGGTTCTGCCGCTGCCATCATCGTCCACCTCGTCAGTTTTTCTGTATGCAGCGGTTCTGCCGCTGCCATCATCGTCCAGCGAACGACGCTCCAACTCTTCCATGCGTTGCTCCAGCATCTGCTGAATATGGTCCTTCGTACCACCATATCTGTTATACAAGGCTATCAACTCCTTACGGGTAATCGTCTTCTTGTCACTACTAATCGTCTCGACACGGGAGGTGAGGAATATAGGCAACTGAGCTGTATTGCTGGCTGCCTCTACCGCACTGTCCTCCTTGTCCAAGTGGTCTATGTCCTTCAGCAACTCAGCTCCCTTGATTTTTGCCGTGTTGTCACCCACTGCATCACCATGACGAATGGAATCCATCGCCACCCTACGCACAATCACCTTCGACATCTCACGACTACTGTTCCTTTGACAAAGCGAAAGAATATGTAGGAAAATCTGCTTGTCTATCACAATCTGCCAAGTTCGCCTTCCCTTCCGCTTCAACCACATGTCAACATCCATATAGGGATTGTCTTCGAATCTGTGATATAACTCTAAACATAACTTCACTCGCTCACGCTGCTTGTCACCTAAGCGCAGCTCCTCCAACGGAATTCCCAGCTCAATATGACGTGTCACCTGCTGCATGGTGTGCTGACTCGGTTCTGTACCCATAATTTTATAATTTTGTTATGATAAAATTTCAAAATATTAAAATCTCAGAATTTCAAAATGTAATAATACCACCGTTCCCGAAAGTTCCGCTTTCGGTTCTTTCTTTCCCTGTTCCCGAAAGTTTCGCTTTCGGCTCTCATCACTTAATAATACACAGCAAGCCAGGCTCGCCATAACTTGTCAAGTGAAGAGTAAAACCTAAACCCGCCAGCATCGCAAGATAATCATCCAAAGGGTCGTTCTCACTATCCTTTCGAGGATAAGCACCAAGCGCATTACGAAGCATACCACGGGTGAAGACCATATCGGCTATGCCCTCAATATCAACAGGAGCATACGACCGCACAAAATCCTCAATCACCGATGGATAGGTGACAGTCTGAATAGAACTATTTTCTTCCTCCTTCTCTTTCATCAGTTCACGACTATCTTAAATTCGTTCACACTCAGTAATAAAACATCACGCAATGTCCGCACAACACCACTATCAGGAAACTGCACAGTATGACGATGATGCTTGATGTCGTACTTGATACACACAACATTCTCACACTCCACAAGACGACCGTTCTTCGCCATATAAACACAATCAAACGGAATACGACGCTTTTCGGCATCTTCACGCTCCATCACCAAACCCACCTTCTTGTAACTGAGCAACTTCGGAAAACGTTTGTCTGGAATTCTCATATTCTATCATTTTTGAATTTCAAAATTCTTGAATTAAAAAAATATAGGATTTTCTCAAAACAAAGTTAAGACAATTTATTTCCGCACAAAAGGACAAATGAAGAATGCGATAGCTGAAACAACTACCGCATTCTCTCTCTAACAACACTCAAACGTTGAAATCATGGAAAAACAACGCTATACTATATCACTTTAAATCAATGCTAATCTCCGTTGCATTGGCACTACCATAAAACAAAACGGCATCTCGGTCTAAATGACTGTTATACGTACAGACATAGAATTTCAAGTCCTCATCTTCATCCAATGGGGAAGGGGAGTCACCACCTGAACGAATGCCTCGCGCCTCTGTCAAGGCGAAATTCATCTGCAACCTGCACAGCCAAAGGAAATTCTTCAGCTTCTCCATGTCAGCGCCTGTATCAGAGAAGAAATCATAGCAGTCGAAATCCATCCAGACAGTCCTGTCAGAAAGCGACAACAGCAAAAGCCCTGCATCCATCAGCTTCTTAATCTCTGTACCACTGTCTAAGAACAAGCGTGTGGCAGAGGGACGCTCCGACTTACCGAATGAACGGAACCAGGCAAGGCAGCCCAAAAGAAATCGCAGTATCTTTTTCATATCAACTCTTTTTTGTGTGGGAAGAATTCAACATTCTCCGTGTTTCTTCTGCATCTTTCGCCATCGTATTCAATATGTCAAACACCAAAATTGCATTGGTATCATAGACACTCTGCTGAGTCGTATAGCCACTGTACTTCATCACGGCATTCACCGTGGCAAGGTCTGCCATCAACACGTCCTTCGGATAGCGACTACCAGCAGAACTGAACAAGGAAGGCAACTGACGGCTGAAATACCGCAAGCAGCTCTGGACATGCTGCAACACCAACTTGAAGACAACATCATCTACGACATCTAAATGACTCGCAAAACACTCTGCATCCCTCGGCTTGTACTCATACACAGTATGACTACCCAAACGAATTCCTGTATCACTCCGCTCCATGAACTCCCAGCGAGGATAACAACAGGCATGAGCAAGGAAACGGTTACGGGCATCGCGGATGCGAGATTGCAGTTGCGAAAACTGCCGATTCATCAATGGGGTAGGGGACTCGTCTTCATGGTCCGACAAGTAACGACGCAGACGCTCGACACTCTGCCAGTACTGAAGCATGTACCGCTGGATGTAAGTGTACTGACGAAAACTGATATTCGTAAGAAGATTGGAAGGAGGCTGGATCTTCACACCACGCCCCCACCAATGACGCTTGGGAATCTCAATAAAAGGGTAGGGGGCTTTCGTCAGACTGTAGATATTGTCCAAAAACAAACTCGTGCTGTCAAGCGTCCATGAGTACAGTTGCTCAGCCGTGGCGGAAAAACGAATACTCGCATCACGAGTGCCACGGAAATGGAACATCCGACGAACGGAACTGCCAATGTAAGCATCACTTTCACCACAACGAAAGTCCTTGACAACATCCACAGAACCTCCATCATGCACCACCTCAATATCCATCAGCACAAGGAAGATGTCAAACCACCATTCCACCTCCGACGAATAACGATTACTGCTATCCATCAGACGGGTCATTGACTCCAACTGGTCCAAACGCAAGTCGTTCCAGCTACGAGGACAATGCAGGATAAGAGACTCGGACTCCATCAGAATGGCAGGTCGTCAGTATCATCCACAGCTGAACCCGCATCGGCAGAAGAACCACCACTACCCACTACTGTCATGTCCTCACTCATCGGAACGGACTGCACGGCGACATCCTTCGGGAACAAGACGGACTGCCTTCGGTTATAGAGGTATCTGAAACACTCCTTACGCAAGAGTTCTTCCTGCTTGTCCTCAGGTAAACCATTGTAGTCGGTATGATGAGCGAGAAACGAATTCATGAATTTTTCATCATGTAACAGACGCTCTCTCAGCTTGGGATAAATATCATTGTTGAACTGCTTGGTTCCATTCATCGTAATCACATGGGATGGAACCAACTTCGCATTAGGATGATTACTACTCCACGCTTCCGCGAAATTGGGATGTATGTCCGTAATGCTAACATTCAAATTGGCAACTTGGTAAGTCTTACCATCACGACCGTCAAACTGCTTCACATCCAATCCGCTCTGCTTAACGGGAATGACAACAAACAGATTGCCATCCTTGTCTTTCTGCAGGTTTGCCTGCTTGCAGAGATTCAGTAAATTCAAACTTCCGAATACTTCCATGATAGAATTCTTGAATGATAAAATTACAAAATGAGAGAATTATCCAAAGAGGGATGTCAAAGGGTTATCCATAGGAGATACCCTGGAACTTGATACTAACCTCTTCCTGAAACCTTTGTGACTGAAGACGTGCTTCGTAGTAAAAGGTCCTATCGTAGCCATCTGCGCCTTGTAGATTCGCTCGTTCTCCGTCACAAAGGCTGGCTTGTCTTGCAATCTGCCGTAATGCTCCTTCGGATAAAAAAGACAATGATTGCCTACTCCTGTAAAACCATGTTCTAACTTACGCCTGGTTCGCGCGTTTCCTTTCTGTCTGAAAAATTCCATAGTTACTTGTTTTTATTTTTGATTTTACGAATCTCATCCACCATAGCACAAAACTTGTTGGCTATCTCATCTATATCTGCATGGAGCAGATTGTGCTTCAGCTTCGCAATCATCGGATACTTCACTTCACCACTCTCTTCTCCATTGTAGTCATCGTCTAAAAGCCGATTGTAAAAGGTCAACTGATTCTCATCTGTGTCAAAGACCATATCGTACTCACTCGCTAAGTCCTTCAACTCCATAATCACCGACTGAAGCGCATCGATGTCACTCTCCATATAAGCCAAGAGGTAAACACCCAACTCCGTTTCGATGATCGAACGAGCGGAAGTAGAAAAGATTCCCTTGCCATAACCTGCCGCCATGCAACTGATGGACCAGTCAACATAGGCTTCGAAAGCGGAACGGTTTGACTGAACATAGACTTCACGCAAATGGTTCACCCATTTGGCTATCTCTTCAATACGCTTGTCCATGCGCTTGCGGAAACGACGGGAGACAGTATAATTAGCTTCCTCAAAGTAAGTGTCCAGGTAGGAGGAACAGGCATTGTTGATGACTTTCCACGACTCGCACAACGGCACATCCACACTAAGACTGGCTGCCTGTTCGTTGATGGCTCGCATATCAGCAAGACAGTCCTCTTCCAAATGCTGAATAACCTGAGTCAACTGAATAATCAGAATCAAACGACTCAAGACAAATACATTCTCCTTCTTCTTGGAAGACAAGTCCTCCATCAGGATAGCAAGGGACTTGTGTATAGAATCGCTCACGCTTTTATGCCACGTAAACTGCATCTGGGCAAAACACCCGCCAACCATCTGAACATAACTCCTCACAAAACAAGGAAAATTACCAAAGACCTTGGGCATGTACTCTTCGCGCTCACAACGAACCAGGAAATTGGACAGCTTCGTCAAACCGTCCTTCACCTGCAACAGACTCTTCTTACGGGAACGCTCATAATGAAACTTACGCTTCTTGTCACTGAGATAAGCAAAGACATCCGAAAGCAAAGGCTCTATCTCGCCGGCAATAGCTGCCTGAACGATATAACAGGAAAGATGAATATCGACATGATGAGACTCTAACTCGTGAAACTTCTTATAACCCAAACGCACAAGGTCGTCGGCACGACGCAAGTCATCATGACGGCTCAACGTGGCAACCGAATGAAGGGATTTCTGATAAAGAGAAAACACACTTTGTTCTTCCATGACTATTTTAGTTGTTAGTGTTTTGTATGAGATGCCGCCCATTCAAGACTTTGCATCAAGGCAAAATGAAGCATACGATTCTCGTTCTCGCTCAACGGAACACCCCATTCCTCCAACAAGTGATACACAAGACGCTCACGCTGCTGGTAGGTACGGATGGGATAATAATGCTTGGGGTCGGCATTGAAGTAATCTGATTTTTTTATAGGCTTCATCACAAATGAAATATGTTGCAAAGATACATAAAAACTTATAACATCAAAAATAAAATTGTAATAAATTTTTTGGAAGTATATAAAAAAAATGCTTACTTTGCAATTCGCTTTTTGAAGCTGTCGGAGTGATACAGTGTCGAAAAAGTAAACGATTTCTCTGTATAGCAGTCCCTAACACCTTGTATAATGGCACATGATTCTAACATAACGGCTCCACAGTCGGGTATGACATTCAATGTCACACCAAAGGAATCCCGTATGCCACTCGTTTCCGTCGAACTGGAGAAAAGAGTCATTGGAGAACTGATGAATTCCAATAAGGAAAATTTCTTCAAGATAAAGGAATTCCTCTCTGAAGACTGCTTCTACATGTCGATGAACAGGACAATCTACAAAGCTATAAAGGCAGTCTGCGAAAACGGAGATAACCCCGACATGCCCATCGTCTGCAACGAAATCGTCAGACAAAACCCAAACCTGACACTCCCGCAAGTCATGCCAGAAGTCGCCAGCATCGTAGCCTATTCGGTGTTCACGGGACAACTCGCAAGAAATGCCATCATACTACAAGACTTCGCACGACGAAGACTGCTGAAAATGACATTCGACACCTTCAGCGCAAAGGTGAACCAACTCGATACAAGCGTAGAGGAAATCGTGGAGAACCTGCATGACAAACTGAAAACCATCATGCAGGACTCAGGTGTCAACGCAAAGACACTCACAAACGCACTCGAAGAACTCTACGAACGCGTCAAGACAAACCTCTCCACGGGAGGACAACATGGAAGCTACACTGGCTTCGAATTCATCGACGACAGAGGGGGATTCCAACCGTCAGACCTAATCGTACTCGGAGGAAGAACATCACAGGGAAAGACATCGTTCCTGCTCTCCATCATCTCACACCTCATACGAGAGGGAGAAAAGACAGCACTCTTCTCACTCGAAATGACAAACGAACAACTCGCGGCTCGACTGGTATCAGGAGAGACCTTCGACATGAAAGCACACCCAACCGCCGCGGAACTCACAGAACAACCAATCATCCTTACATCAAACACCCTCCTGAACGTCAAACTTACCGATGCACAGTACAAGGTATTCGACCGAGCCATCGGAAATATCATGGTGTTCGGTGATTGCCTCTACTTCGACGACCGCTCACGACTCTCTATCGAAGTCATCATCTCCTCCATCCGCACACTGCACTCAAAATATGGCATCAAGGGAGCTGCCATCGACTACCTCCAATCACTCTCATCGGCTGCTGATACGAGGGGAACGACACTCGAACTGCTCTACGGAGACTGGTGCAGACAACTGAAAAACCTCGCAAAGGAACTGAATATATGGATTATCATCGTGTCACAGCTGAGAAGAGACAACGACCCAGAACCAACCAAGGAACAACTCAGAGGATCCGGACAGATCGAAGAGAATGCCGACCAGATATACCTTATCTACCGACCTGAATTCTACGGCAAGGAATACACAATGGAAGGATTCGAGGACATCTCCACCAAAGGAACAGCACTCGTTAAACTCGATAAGGGACGAAACATAAAAACGGGAGCATTCATCTGCGGATGGGATGCAGCAACAACGAAATACTATAACATCCCTTACGACAGACTGCCACACAAGACAGACATCGTAAAGACAAACCAAACGACAGTCCAAACCGCCCACTCCGAAGAAGGACATAAGGACTACCCGTTTTAATCATATTCTATAACATTCTAAAAACATTCCAAATCATTCAATCATGGAAAGAAAAAACGACAGACAAACGTGTGCAATCACCATCTACAAGCCTACAGGAAATGCAGAGAACCTGACAAGCGAACAGGACAAGCAAGGCATCCTTCAACACTTCAACGAAAAATTCGCACAACTCACTGAGAAACAGAAAAAAGAATTACTGCTGAACATCACAAGGGCTATCTCCACATCCACACTCCCCATCCGACTGCTCGAACGATTCTCAACAGACTTTGGAAATAAGCCGTGGAACTACATAGCCATCGATACAAACCAGAACATCATCGGCATCGTATATGACGGACCTGAGCCATTCGCCACCGACGGAGTACCAAAGAAATACATCTACGAATTCATAGAACCTCTACCACTCCCAGTTTCTCAGTAACCAAAAGCCACCGTTCCCGAAAGTTCTGCTTTCGGGTTCCCCTCGCCACCGTTCCCGAAAGTTCCGCTTTCGGGTTCCCCTCGCCACCATTCCCGAAAGTTCCGCTTTCGGGTTCCCCTCGCCACCATTCCCGAAAGTTCCGCTTTCGGTCATTAGTTTCTCAGTAACCGAAAGTTTCGCTTTCGGTCATCAAAAAATCCCATTAACCCCATCAACCCCATCACCCATGCTCGGAGAATTCCTGTCATCTATCATCGAAAGACCCATCTGGAGAGAACGACCCGCCACACCAGGACAAGCCCTCATAGAACTGGTCATACTCGCACTCCACAAAAATGAATACGCTCAGCGACGAGGAATAGACATCCCCATCGCATACGGAGAGGTGTGCCTGTCACGCGAGGAAATGGCTTACCGATGGAAGTGGTCACGTAACAAGGTTGACTACTTCTTGGTACGACTGAAAAGGTACGGCTGGATACATATTCGCAAAACACCGATAATCAATGTATTGACATTCTTTTTCTCTCCTTTTTTTAAACTCTATGGTACGGCTGAAAGTACGGCTCATGGTACGGCTCATGGAACGACTGAAAGTACGACAGAAAGTACGGCTCATGGAACGACTGAAGACTTTTTTCAGGAAGCCCGAATTATCAGCGACGAGAAGGTTGGGAAATACGATAGCAAACGTATTCCAATACAAACGTCCGATACACCGCTATCATCTGCAAATCAAGACTTTGCATGGGCAATGAAACTGACTAACGAAGCTCTCGGCATACAAGAGGGGTGGGGTGGGGAGGTAGCAGCTATCAACAGCCTGCAAGACTATATGAATATATATATGAATGGGATGAATGGTACGGCTCAAAATGAGAAAAATGGTACGGCTCAAAGCAGTTTTCAAAAACGAAAGAAACAAAGACAAAACGAAAGAAAAGAACCAAAAGAAAGAAAAAAAGAAACAAAGAAAGAAAAAATAACAAACACAATTTCTTTAGGATGGATAAACCATAAACCTAAAGAAAATTGTGTCTTTCTTAACGAAAGCGCCGCTGGTGCGGCGACAGAGAGAGACGATGATTTTCTTGGGGAAAACCACGAGAGGGGGATGGAGAAGGACAGCACTCAGCCAATGGAGAAAGATAGTCTGCAGACGAATGAGAGAACACAGATAGAAAACCAACAAAATCCAAAAGCCGCCGCCGCTGCCGACGACCCCGCTGCCGCGAAAATCGACAAGAAAGCCTGGAAACAGGAACTCACCAGAACCGTACTCGAAGAAATCAGAAGATTCACCAACGACTTCATCGACAACATCGAACCCAAGGAGGACATCACACGACGATGCTCCACCGTATGCTGGCACAAAGTGCCTGTCCACCACCTCGGCGAAACGGAAAACGCATACTTGTATATCCTCTACCTGCGCTACCTCGTCTTGAAATGCCCGAACATCTGCGCGTCTATGAAGAAACTGCCAACTCAACAGCAATACCTACAACTCGTTGAACTTTTCGGACACAAACTCGTCAACAAGAAAACGGATCTGCTCGAAGGCTATTGCGACCGATACCATTACAAGACACTCTACCAACCATTGCTCGATTGGTGCCAACGGGAAAAACAGAAGAAATGAAGTTTAAATCCAAAGGATTTAAAACGAAAAACCGTAAAAGATTCGTTTGTTAAAAAATACTTAATATCAAAAATAATTCTGATAAAAAAATTATTATAAGAAAAAATTTTTCTACATTTGCAACGCTTCTCCCCTAATTGGCGAAGAGGTCGTCCGACCAAAATTTTTTGAAACGCAAAATCAAATGAAACTCCTGCTTCAAATGAATAGCAAAGAACTAAAAGCATACTATTCCAACCTCGTCCACTACAAGGAAGAAACGCTACCACGACTATTCGCACTCGAAGATGCGTGGGAAGAACAGGACTTCAAGGACTATGACGAAGGTCTCCAACTGGTACTGGCATTCCAAACGGCTAAGTCATTCGTGACATCTGCATACCGCTTCGACGTGGAGGACAGACTGAGACGAATCAACGGATTCATCGAAGCCATTGCCAAGTGGTTCCAGCGGTTCCACCCAGAAATCATGGAGGAAATCCAGAAGGGAAATGCCGACAAGTCGGTCCTGCACCTCACTCAGTCCCATCCAGTCTATAACGAGAAGGGCGAACACACGGGCTACGGCAGCGTGGCATTCGCTCCACCAGCACCAATGCCGGACGAGGATGGCAACATACCTCCACAGAAAACTTTCATCGAGGCAGTCAACGACATGGAACAACAGGTCGGAAACGGATACAAGCACGTAAGCGACATCCTACACCTGCTTTCTCCTGAGACAAGGAAAAGAGCACTGTCACTGCCAGACCTCTACCTCTCCCTGACATCTCTCCGTCAGAAGTGCGAATTGCTCTACACCAACAAACGGGCTTCCGAGACGGATAGGAAATACTTCGCTGACCAACTTACCAAGACAGAGGACAACATCCTGAACATCTACGAGCATATCAAGATGGAAGTGGAAGCTGCCAACGGGATGGTCATCAGCGAGGAAGCAAAAAACAAGATTCTCCAGGAAGCAGAAAAATTCAAGGAGAGAATACAAAAACCTGGAGAATACACCAAGGACGACATCGACCTCCTGCCAGAAGGAGAGGAAAAGGAAAGCCTTCGCGCTGCACGAATCGAACGAAACAAGAAGTTCCTGCGACGCAAGGACATTCAAACTTCCCCTGAGCACGCTGAAGCTATGCGAATTGCAGCGACCGAACTGCTCGAATGGGGCATCAAGATAACACCTGCCATCATAGAGAACCTGAGACGACATGGTGTTACACTACCATCAGAATCTGAAGAACAGCAACTTAGTTAGATGATACAGATGAATTTTTTTTCATTCGTTTAAATTTTAATGGATAAAACTTTTAATTAATCTCATTTCAACAGGTGTGTTGTGAAACATGCCTGTTTCCAGAAAGACAATATCAAGACACTATCACGTGTTGAATAACAATATACCCTAAAAACTGAATTAAATTAAATAATTGATTTTAACTCTTCGTCCCAGTCTGTTGGGAAACACACTGGGACACTCCGATAAGGTTAATAATAAACTCGCAATATATAATGCTATAGGATGATATTTTATAGTTTAAGAACATTTGAAGCAATTTTTTAGTTCAATTTAAGTGAAAAAGAAGTAAAGAACTTGGATGCTCCATAAGGAACGAATGCGGACCGAATGGGACACCAAAAGAGTCGAACCACTGAGAAGTTCTTCGACTCTTTTTTCAAAACAAAAGATTTTATTTATAACTTTGCAAGCAAATTCAAAAACTGACAATGACTAAAATAAACCAAAATCCCGTTCCATTGGCAATGGCAAATGAACTGTTCGACCATGCCTACCAACAGCTGCACCAGCTGCTGCCTAATACCGTATGCTTCTTCATCGACAACGCATCCACATGGATCATCGGTAATGATGCGGACACCATTCATCGATTGTTCGCCATCCCATATACTCATGCGGCAACCTTGTTCCAAATCACGGTACTGCCCACTGAACAGGCAATGCAACTCGTACCAGCAATCGTGGAGAAAGGACGACGCATCTACATCGCCGACCTGAGAACCGTCCTCTTCCATGCCACAAGCGAACAACCATTCTCACCACTACAGCCTGACGGAAAGAAAGTAGAAAACTCCGAATTCTCACAACCACTCATGCTGAACGGGATTTCCGTACAGCCATCAGTTACCCCACTCCCACAACCTGCACAGACGGATTACGTACTGTCGGAAGGACTGAAAATAGCATCTCAATACCTCACGCAGAATTTCATCGCCTCTTGTTGCGGTATCGGAATACAGGGTATCAGCGCCTACACACAAAAGGAACCAAGACGATTCTTCAACCAGAACAACACACTGGAGAAATATAACTACGGCATCCGTCGATGCGCACAGATGTTGCTCGACACAAAACTGGAGGAAGGACCTCAGTCTGCACTCGACTCGCCGCTCTTCTACGGACTCACGTTCATCGAGAAGTTCAGAGTGCTCGGCAAATTCGTCAAGATTCCATTCCTCTTCGAGACAGTCATGAACAAGTCCTATAACTGGCGCTCCCTCCGACTCTTCAACAAACAGTCCAAACACTACAACAAGTTCACCGCCGAAGAACTGGAAGAAGTACACCAAGGTCTTCAGGAAATGGCACACACCATCCTCACCATCCACTTCATCCCCGACGAACTCCCACCCATCCACCCCTAACTCCCACCACCCTCCCATCCTCCCCATCAATCCCATCAATCCCATCAACCCCACCAACCCCATTAACCCCATCCCATGATAAAGGAAAGCATGTTTTTCACCGAGCCCACCATTAAGGATTATCGTGATATGGATGTTGTGAAGATAATCCGCGAACACTTATACACGAAGGGCACTTGGAACCATCCCATCTTAAAGGATGAACAGCCGAAACCTATTAACAAGACCGTACATCCGAAAGACCTTGTATCTGACGGACTGTTTGTATATGGACTTAAATGCAACGCAACCAACAAACGAGCTGTGGAATACTACTGTGAACGCTGGGCTCGCATCCACCAAATACTCGACCATCAAGGCTGCATAAAAATCCCCGAAGACCTTTGGCTGGAGTGTGACGAATATAATCACAAAATGACAGGAAGGTAAAGAAGATAATTATGGCTTACGGAATCTGATGTTGTGAGCATGTTGAAAAACAGTCATTCATAAAACAATTCTTACTTAATATTGCAGAGTTGATGTAAAAGAATCACTGCATTCACCCTCTTTTTGTGGTGACGATGCAGAAAAATATACGGCAAAAATTGCACATATTAACTATAAATGTGTAACAAATTCGCTTAAAATTGCACACTACAACAATAGTGTGCAATTTTTGTTTTATTGAATTTTGAGTCATAATTTTTTTCGACCTGTAAAAATTTGCGCCATTCCGAATTTTTTTTTGATTTTTTTTGTTTTTTTTTCACGCGCACCCCACGCGCCCCGCAAAGGAACACGGGCGTTCCTCGCCTGGTTCGGAACGTTCGCAAATATGCCTGAATGATTCCACCAAAACGAGCAGCACACACCCAGACGATCGCCATAAAAGAGGTACGCGTAGAAATGGCATCCAAGACAGCGAAAAAGCATCTTTTCAGATTCGAGAGAAAAACACCCGATTTTGTAAAGTCGAGTTTGCAAAATTGGGTGTTTTTTCGCTTTGTTGATGCTAAGTGAAATTTTTTTCAATCTTTAGATTGAAGCGAAAATGCGCTTAAAATTTTTGTAGTGAAAATTTGCATGAATGAAAAACACTTTATAACTTTGCATCGTCGAAAACAAAAAAACGGCAACAAAACATTGACTGATTAGAGGTCTGGTTAAAGAGGCTTTTACACCTAAATAAACAAGCCCAACGTGAAAAGCAGCACGGCAAAAATTGCTAAAAATAACAAAATTTTCAAACTTAATAAAACTTTTTACATTATGGCAACTAAAATTTTTGCAGCGCAAAAGAATAGCGCAAAGGTAGAACTTAATCAGGTATGTAAGTCCCCATTCGCAGCTTTTAACATGTTAAAAGCAGCCGCAAAGCGTGACGAATCCGTGGAAAATGCCGCTATTCGTGAAATTATTAGCACCTCTTGCATGTATGCGAACACCTCAAAACTCGACTTTTCATGTGTTCAACTGAACTCTATGGGTGACGTTTGCACGTTGAAAAAAGTATCTACTTTCATGCAAATTGAGGGTGTTTTGTACTCAAAAGAGGGTTACGAAGTCGTTTACATGTTGGGTGCATATTATGCACTTTTGCCAATCAAAACCTCCTCTCTGGGTGTTACTTTGTCGGGTTACATTAACGCTATCGTGTCCCTGTCAAATATCCGTGCATCTTATTGCGCTATTTGGGAGAAAAAAGCATCTAAGAAAAGCAGCGCAAAGAAGAGTGCAAAGAGTGTCGAAGAGGATGACGTGAATAGTGCTGCTTTAGCACTTAACATTCAGGCTGCATTTGCTGCAAACGGAATCATTAAAAGTCTTGACGAATGTCGCAAAATGATTGCTTAATAGCATCATGGCGGGTGTGAATATTGGAACGTAGGGCGGTATCGTACACCGCCACACCCTCAAAAATAGGTTGGCACGACGGTGCTAATCAGGCTTTGAAAACAAAGTTTTGCATAGAAAAAAGTGGTTGCTTTGAGCGCGGATGGTTTGCGGTTGCTTACATTCAAATTTGCTCCTTTGCAAAGCTGTTGAAAAGTTGAAATAGTTCTTTTACATTTCTGGAACAATCAAACGAAAACGTAATCTTTCGGTTTTTGTAGCAAATAGGGAATCAAACGACTTTCGGGCGTGCTTTGTTAGTAGTAAGTGCTTTGCACACTGGGTTCTCTCTGAAGCTAAGGGATGCTGCTACATTGTCGAATGTTGGGCGCGGAAAACACGGAGAACATAAACGCATGAATGTTGAAAACTTTTGGTTCATGTGTTGGTTCATATACTGAAATACATGCCGTTGTGTTGTAACACGTTGGCATCCGTGAATTGCAGGGAAAAAAGTTTATTGCTCTCTTTTTAAGTGTCCACCAGGTTCCGACCTGATGGGTGCTTCTCTGGGAGTGTGCAGCATCATATCATTGGGATGCTGCTGGCGTGCTTCTCGAAGACATGCAAGGGGTTCGACTCCTCTCACTCCCCCAAATTAGAATGAAGAATAACAAATCAAAATTATAGGAGAAAAGAAAAATGAACGAAACAGTCACTATGTACCATGTAGCATATACGGCTTTCAATGGTTCGAGAAACGAAAACGATTATACGACCTCAAAAGATGCTCGTGAAAAGTTGGATGGCATCCGCTCTCAGTATGTAAACTTTGGTTATCATTTGACAAATCGTGAAAATAATGACGGCAAGTTACGTGAAGTGTGGAAGCACCCAAAACGTGCCGATATGGTTATTGAAAATTATCAACACGAAGTAACATTTATTCTCTAACAATATTCACTAAAACCTTTACGGTGGTGTAGGCAAACCGTTTCTCAAAAATGGATCGCTTGAAAAATCTTTGGTATCGACCTATCATAAATGATGGGGAGGACGTATTTACCTTCGGGCAATGCGTCATGGCTTGTCTGGGCACATTATTGCTCATAGTCATTTTAAACGTATCAACATTTTAGAATTTTATAATTTTACCATTCAAACATTTTAGCATTATGAAAAAGGCAAGAATTATTCGATTTAACAAGAAAACAAGAGAAAATCTTTTGGTTTGTACTTTGGCTATCAGTGAGGCACTGATGACAGCTTTCTACTACAACATGGCAGAAACCGATAGCGATGTGCGCTATAAGGTTGAAACCTTGAAGTAACTCTATTCTGTACTATGGAGACACGAACGCATCAAAATATAATTTCAAACTTTTAAAATTTTACATCAACATGAAAACTAACATGATTTACGCAACTTGGAATGTTGCACGTAACGAGAACAAAAACCAGAATCAGATTATCTTGGTTAATGATGGCACTAACTTCCATACCTTCGCAGAGGATGTGGATGCCGTTATGTCGTGTGTATTTGGCACTGATTCCGAGAAGGTTGTTAATGAAAGCAAGTATCAAGATATGGCAACTTGTTCTTTCCCAAAGACACAGATTGACGTTATCACTCTGCTGCTTCGCAACAACATGGCACCTATCATTCGCATGTTGCCAGAGGATGCAGAGGTTGCTTCTGAACCTACTGCCAAGGTAATAGCTATGCCTACGAACAGCAAGCCAGAGGCAACCAAGGAAACCAAGCCAGAGGCAACCAAGGAAACCAAGCCAGAGGCAACCAAGGAAACCAAGCCAGAGCCTACCAAGACAATCAAGTCAGAGCCTACCAAGACAACCAAGCCAGAGCCAGTTACATCTACTCCATCCATTGAGCCTATTGCAAACGAGCCAACACTTAGCAAAGCACAACTCGCAACCCTTGAGAAGTATTGGATGAAAGGTTATGACCTTGCTAATGCATACGTGGCTTCATTGAGTTCGACTGAAATCAACGAGAAGTTGCTTGACCTGAAGAACAAACTTGATTCATCTTGGGCAAATGCTCAGAAAGTGAAGAAGAATCTTGCAAGTTTCTTTATCGCCATGATGGGGTATAGAACAGTGCAAGGTCAAATTGCTTGCATTGATAAATACCTGAAGGGTTGTGGTACTGAAGAACCTGCCGTGACCGATGAACCTACTACCACTGAAGAACCTACTACCACTGAAGAACCTACTACCACTGAAGAACCTACTACCACCGAAGAACCTACTGTGACCGAAACTCCTGCCGTGGCTGAAACTCCTGCCGTGGCTGAAACTCCTGCCGTGGCTGAAACTCCTGCCGTTGTTGTTAGTGTTGATGCAGACACTGACACGCCAACACCAACAATCTGGCTTGGGTACTCTCCTAAGAGCTTCGTATTCACTGGTAGCATCAAGGATGATGCAGACATCCTTACAAACTTAGGCGGTCGTTGGAACAGCTTTGGGTTCAAGGAAATTGACGGCAAGCCACAAGGATGGACGTTTCAATCCGCTAAGCAAGACGTGCTTGTTGCTACTCTCAAACGTCTTTACCCTTCCGTTGTCTTGATGGACTGCCAGCGCAGTAGCGCAGTCGATGAACCTCAGAAACCTCTCTGCCGACTTCAGATGATTGACTACTCTGATAGATGTGTTGCCTTGACAGGTGAGGGCATCGAGTTCTACGAGAAACAGATTATGAATGAGCTTCACGGAGCACGTTGCAATCGTTTGGTGATTGGTACAGACAAACCTCGTCTTGGCTTCTTTATCAGCAAAAGACGTATGAGTGATGTAGAAAAGTTTGTGAACACTGTTAATGCGTAATCTCCTATGAATGATTTGAATGATTTCGAAAAGGCTGTCAAGTCATTGCTTGACAAGCGTGCTGAAACTGATAGTTTGTTCCGCACCACTTACGCAAAGCCTAACAAGAATATCAAAGAATGTTGCCAATACATCTTCGGCACTGTTTATGAACGCGCCAAGAATCAGCATTGCAGTTATGGCGGACGTTCAGGTTGCAGTGCAGCCGTGAGTGATGAAGAAGTGGTTGGCATGGCAGTCCACTACTACGATGAAGACGACATCAAGATACCAGGTGTAAGTGCTTCTGTCTCTACAAGTGTTGCAGGTGCTCCTCCAACCAAAAGCACGGGTGCAAAGAGGAAAGCAAAATCCGCTTCCTCTGTTGCACCTGCTCCAATGGCTGTTGCAGCATCATCGGATGGCGTGTCTGCCATTAGTGCTGAACCAACCACCAAGACTCTTTCTTTCAACATGGACGGTGACAAGGTTGCCGTCCGTGGAACTCTGACATCAAGCCAGAGAGGTGAGCTTTTGAAGGCTGGTGCTAAATATGATTTGCAGAAGAGATGCTTCTATGTGTCTCTCGACCAGATTCAGTTAGTGATGAATATCGTAAATGGCGACGTGAAATGAAAGCATACACAAAAACACAAGCAGAAGTGAAGTCACTCCATGAGCGGCTTCACTCTCTTTCGGATGAAGAGAATCAAGAGTTGATTGATAAGGCTTACCCGATTTCAATCTTCTATCGCAGCAAGATTACAAATTGGTGTACTTGTTGTGGTAAATCGTGGATTTCGTCGAATCTTGAAACCGTCTGCCCTTACTGCAAGAGTAATGGGCAGGTGGAAGTGTCACGAAAGCAGAAGTACGATGATAAGAGGATGGCACTTGTTGTTGACACGTTGGACGGATGGCAGGTACTCAGGTTCTTTGAGGTGTCCCGATGGTCGCGTAAAGACTCCGTTCATAATTCAAGCACCACGTTTGAAGTGGTGCAAGCCTGGTATCATCCAAGCGGCAAACGAGAAATCTTGCGTCGTCCTCGTCGCCCATTCTCTTACATGTGGGATGCTTTCACTTCTCTTCCAATGTGCTTCTCTCAGGAACGAGAACAGCAGCAGTTCGATTATAGTTCTCTCGGTTACAGTGTCGTGATTGAGAAGAATGTATTGAAAGAGTTTGAAGGATTTGCATTTGACGAAGACGATTGCTTTCAAGATATAAGTCGCGCTTCACTCTATTACATTCTGTCACGCCATCCTTTAGCCAACTCATTGATTAGGGACGGGCATCTGGATTTGGTGAAGAAAGTTCTGAAAAGGGATTTAATCACACCTAAAATGATGGTTGCCTTGAATGTAGCCATTCGCCATAAGTTCAACTTCAAAAAGAATGATGTTTCCTCGTGGATGGACATGGTGAATGCTATGATATACTTAGGCGACGATATTTTGGATCCAAAAAATGTCGCACCTAAAAGAACTTTCATGGTGATGCACAACACAGCCATTAGTCGAATGGCTGCAGAACAGAAAAGACGTCGTAGATGGGCAGTGAAAAAGAAACTATTGAAAACGAAAATTCCAATGGTTGAAACGCTTATTAAGAGTAACGATGTTTGGGTTGAAAGACTCGCAAAACTGAGCGACTCACACCGACTCACAGCAGATTACCTGAACGCTATCAAGATTGCCCGCCGAACTTCTTACGATTTCGGCACTTTGCAAGACTTCTCTAAATGGTCAGATTACATCGCTAATCTGATAAGACTTGGGAAAGATATTCACAACGCATATTATGTTGCTCCTAAGTTGTTAGACGATGCATATCGCAAGTCTGTTAATCAGATTGAAAAGCACCGAATTCAGGAATTGATAGAACGAAATAAGCGTGAAGCACAAACCAAAAACGACCAATATGTGAAAAGCAAGGGTGCGTACTTCAACATCGACATTAACGATGGCGTTGTATTCTGCCATGTTCTTCAGAGTGTTGCAGAATTTGTTGAAGAGGGCGCGACGATGCACCACTGCGTTTATCAGATGGGCTATTACAATAAACCTAACTCGCTCATCCTCTCCGCACGAGTTGACGGTAAGCGGATGGAGACAGTCGAAGTCAATCTGAGAGACTTCACCATTTCGCAAAGCCGAGCTGTTTGCAATGGCGTGAGCAAGTATCACAATGAAATCGTTGAACTTGTGAATAGTCAGATGCACAAGATTCGTGAAGTGAGGGAAGCGAGCTTTAAAAAGAAAGCAGCATGAAACTACAGAAACGGGATGCGAACGGAGTCCTTGTGTTCGACTCGTGGGACGAGGGCGTTCACTATTTCCGTTCTTCGCCATCATCCATTCTCAACCGCTACATTTGGCAAATGCTGAATTGGGGCTACACCGAAGCTGAAGAGGATGAGATTTGGAAACAGGCAAGAATAGCCGATACACTACCAGGGCGTATCGCTGATATGAAAGAGTTGGTCCGCCGACTCAGAACTACTGGAAACATTTTTATTTCAAACTTTTAAAACTTTACAACAACATGAGAAAGAACGTAAAAATGTCCGACGCACAAATCGGACGCTATTCAGAGATGATTACTTCCGCATTGACAAGCATGGAGGAAACCGAGTGGCAGAAGCCTTGGAACACAACGATGGTAATGCCTAAGAACTTCTATCGCAAGAAGGAGTTCGGCATCATCAACAAGTTCATGCTGATGCTGATGGGAGCGAACAAGTACAAGGTTCAGCTTTACATGACACTCAACCAAATCAAGAACATCAACGGTACATTCAAGTATGACGGACTCTCCATATCGAAAGGCGAACGTGCATACCCAGTTTGGAGCACGACGGTCTTCTATCGCAACGAAGACGGCGGCATCATCTACCCTAAGCAGTATGACGAATTGCCAGAAGAAGAGAAGGAGGAGTTCACGAAATGTTTCGCAGACAAGATTTACCCTGAGTGGAACATCGAACAGACGAACTTTGCAGAAATCTACCCTGAAGACTACGCGAAATTGCTTGAGCAGATGGAGCAGGAGAAAGACGACATCGCTTGCACCAATGAAGTGCTCGACAAGATGATTGAGGGCGGCGAGTGGATTTGCCCAATCGGTTTTGGTGGCGGTTCTGCTTGCTTCTACCCTAACCAAAAACGTATTTCTCTCCCTTTACGTAGCACATTCATTAGCAATGCCGCTTTTTACGGGACAGCACTTCACGAGATGGCTCACTCCACTAAGATTGCAATCCGCCGCGACTTCGGCAAGAAGTCCTGGGGCGACGAGGGATATGCGATTGAGGAACTTGTAGCGGAAATGACCTCTGCCATCCTCTGTATGCATGTTGGCATCGAAAAAACCATCGACGAACAACATAAGGCATACGTTACAAGTTGGCGTAAGGAAATCAAGAAAGAAAAGAACAAGTTCATTCCGCTTGTTATCAGCCACATCTTTGCAGCGGCTCGTCTGATGCTCCGCCACTATGCAGAGGTGGAGAGTACGGGACATATTCAGCTCTCCGACCACGAGAAAGCAAAGGTGGTGACAGAAGCAGCTACACAGTTGCTGATGGACATCGAGGACGACCAACTCAAAATCACGGGAACTCCTTCCCCTGTTCAGGTTGAACAACTCGAAAAGGTGGGCGCCACCTACGACATCGACAATGGTGTGTATCGAGCACCGCTTGAGTTAATCACAGATATTTGCACGATTATAACAAACGTCAATGAGGCTGCATAACAATCAAATGGTAACGGGGAGACTAACCACCTCCCCATCAATCAAAATCATCATCATGGAAAGAAATTTAGAAGAAATCAAGCGTTGCAAGGCAATCACAGACATCACCCTCGCACAAGTCAAGGGTTCTTGTTCCTCGATGTTCGTGTTCTACTCTTGGGGTGTAAGTAAGTTGCTCTACTCCTTCTACAATGAGATGCCTACTCTTCAGATGAAAGTGTCTGGTGCAATCCACAAAGGATGGGTGCTTGTCTCGCTGAATGAGGGAAAAGACCTCTATGAGATTCGTCTTCTGAACAACAGAAAAGAATTGAAGAAGGAGGTGATAGACATTTATGCCGACCAACTCGGAAGCATCATCGACTCTCTGGTTGAGCGCCCTGAAGGATGCTCAGATGAATACTACCAGAAACTGATTGACATCGACAACAAAAAGAAACATCTCGTATGAATCTCGACGAAGAAATGCTCCTCTGGGAGAAACGAAACACAGACGACTTCGGCTGTATGATGAACAAGTTGCAAGAAACCCTGAAAGATTCCCTTTTGGAAGAGGAAAACGATTTGGGCTTCCGTGAAACTTGGCTTTCATCCATCACCACTCGCTATGTAATAAACGTATATGACTCTCCGCAAGCATACTTGTGGGACACATTCTATAACCTCGTGAACTACGATTACATTGCCATCAACGACGATTGCACTATCAACGTAAGTAATTCCAACCATCCCGACGCGGCTCAACTCATTGCCGACTACCTTGCAGCGCATCCACTCTACCAGATGCCTGACTATTTGAGAGACAAATTGAATCAGTTACTAAAAGTTTTTAGATAATGGCAAACTACGCAACAACAACTTACAAGATAGAGGGACCTTCGCCAATCCTTCAGAACCTTCACAACATGCTTGAATCCTTACGCAATGGCGACATCAAACCATCGCAGGACTACCCAGAAGACTGGGAGGGCACAGTCATTCACCTTCTCGGAGGCTCTATCAAGGGTTACAGCATGAGAGGCACCATCACTGACAGCAATCTCAATGATGGTGTACTCACCATCTATGCCGAAGAAGCCTGGTCAGTCACCGACTTCCGCCACGCTCTCACGGACGTCTATCCCGACCTCACAGTCTATTTCCGCACCGAGGAATGTGGATGTGATGTATTTATCTCCAACGATGTTGACGGAAAATATTTCTCCGAGGACTGTCTTTTAGATGCTTGCTTCGATGGGGACGGCTACTCAGAGTATTTTGCTACCTACGAGGACGCCTGTCAGTATCTGCTGGAGCGGACGGGATTCTCCGACCCCGACAAGTATAACGAGTTGAATCCTGATGGCGACTCATTCGCTTATATTCACACATTCGAATTTTCAACAGAATTTTAACATGGAAAAGAACAATTCACTAAGAACACACCCTTTCACCTATGGGGAATTCTTTAACATGCTGATGGAGCAGGCAAAATCACAGAACGCTCCTTGCATCAACGACCTCGATTATGCAGATGCAAATTTCCTTCTTCGGGATCGCGACTTCACGTTTGCAGATGCAGAGATTCGCTCAGTCACCAGCTTCGGAGGTTCCGAGGGCATCTACACCGACTTCTTCCTCTTGTGCAATGATGGGCGTCGGCTCGACTTCGCCACGGCAAAGACACTCCTTGAAGACGATGAGACATTCGTCGCCATGCACACCTTTGCGGGAATGGTGACGCTGATAGGAAACCGTTACATCCGTCAGCATGTACAGGATTTCGTCTGGACCGACTACTCCTATGGGTTTATCGAAGAGGACGGCAGTTTGACCTGCTATTGCTATCAAGGTACACTCGAAGACTACAAGCAGTTCTTGCAGTTGTGCAAGGAACAAGGCAAGAAACCTTATCTCATGGAAAACACAACGAAAAAGGTAATTCAGTAAAACAGTAGGGTAGGGTGCTCCCATCGCTGCACCCTGCCCATCCCCTTTCAAACTTCAAACTTAAATACATCATCAACAATGAAACGATTAGACAAAAACATCGAGGCACTGAAGATTGCTATCGAAATTGCAAACTCACCACGCACATTGAATCAGAAAGAAGTAGAAGCACTCCAGGCTTATAGCGGATTTGGAGGTATCGACATTGCACACCTGAACAACGAGGATGCAGAGACATTGCAGAACGTCGTTGAGACTATCTCCCAAATCACCAACGAACCAGCCGACACACTGATGCGCTCACTGAAGACATCAACACTGACAGCCTTCTACACTCCTACCGTCATACCGCAAGCAGTCAGCATCGCCATGCAGCTTGCAGGACTCCAGCCGAAGCGCATCCTCGAACCGTCTTGTGGCACAGGCAACTTCCTCCAGCCTTTCGTACAGTCCTACCCACAAGCAGCAACCATCGCTTACGAGATTGACGCAGTGACAGCTCTTGTCACAAAGGCGCTCTATCCTAACACAGACCTACGCATTGCAGGATTCCAGACCATATCATCTTCCGACTTGAAGACATTCGACCTCACGGCAAGCAACATCCCATTCGCTGACGTGAAAGTGTTTGACCCATCGTTCACTTCACCCGTCGAATTGGACGCTTGCCGCTCACTGCATAGCTATTTCGTGATGAAAGGTGTCTCCACACTTCGCAACGGTGGAGTCCTTGCTTTCCTCACCACACAAAGCTATCTCAACTCCCTTACTCACATCGAACAAGTGCGCCACATCTTCCGCAATGCAAGACTCGTGTCGGCAACACGATTGCCCAACAACCTCTTCGCTGATACTGAAGTCGGAACCGACCTCCTGATTCTTCAGAAGGAACTCGGCAAGGAAGAACTCACCGCAAACGAATGGTTGCTGACTTCTTCAGCCGACAATGCGGATGGGGTTGTTCGCAACGCTTACTTCGAGTGTTTCCCTGAGCATTACATCTGCACAAGCAAGGAAGTGAAGCGAGGACTGTACGGAAAGCTCCAACTCGTCACCAAGCATGAGGGTGGTGTGAACGGCATCGCTGCCGACCTCTTTCAGCAGGTAAGCCGCGACTTCGCCACGAACATCAACGTTGCCCTCTTCAACAACAACTTCGCCAAACTGACGGCATCCACTTCGAAGACAACGACCCAGAAGCCTACCACGGAAAAGACTCGCCACGAGGACGAGCGCCTGTCATTACTTCAAGAAATTCTGAAGGCATACGACAAGCTCTATGCCTACGAGATGGAACAACAGCAGGAGAACACCGAAATGAGAGACGAACTGAATCGTCTCTACGACCAGTTTGTTGCTCGATACGGACAACTCAACAAACCCAGTAATCGTTCCTTCATACGCTCCAAGAATCTATCTGACCTTCTTGCTTTGGAACTACAAGAAACAGCGGGCATCTTCGTAAAGGCTGACATCCTCCATCATCCAGTGGCATTCGACATCAACGAGAAGTCATCATTCGACAATGCACATGAAGCCCTCTCTGCATCGCTGAACAAGTTTGGCAAAGTGAATCTTCGGTATATGCAGGATGTGAGCAACCTGAGCGAGAAGGAAATCTTCTCGGAACTCGCTGGCGAGATTTTCTTCAACCCTCTCAAAAACGAATGGGAAATCAAGGAAATGTTTATCAGCGGCGACGTTATTAGTAAGGCTGACCGCATCGAGACCATCATGCCAAACGTCGCAAAGGAGAACGAACGATTTGCCAAGGAGTCGTTGGAAGCACTCCGCGCTGCCACTCCCACGCCCATCCTCTTCGCCGACCTCGACTTCAACTTGGGCGAACGCTGGATGTCTCCAGAAGTGTATGAGAATTTTGCAATGGACTTCTTCAATGTTCACAGCGATAGGGAGAAGGCTATCTCGGTGGTGTTCTCTCCCGACCTCGACCAGTACGAAGTGAACCTCAATATATGGGGAAATGAGAGAATATATACAGAGTATGCCGTGGTAGGCGAGAATGTCACATACGACGGTATCGAACTCTTCACTCATGCCCTCCACAACACCATTCCTGCTATCAAGAAATGGAATGGAGAATACGACGCAAACGGAAAGAAAATCATGGTTCGTGACGAAGAGCGTATCCAGTTCGCCACATCGAAGATAGAAGAAATTCGAGATGGTTTCTGCCAATGGCTCTTCAGGCAGCCTGTGGATTTCCAACTCCAACTACAAGACACCTACAACCGACGCTTCAATGCTTGTGTGCGACCTGCTTACAACGGTTCGCATCAGACTTTTCCAGACCTCGACCTCGACGCACTCGGTGAGAAGTACGGCATCCGACAAATCTATCAGTCCCAAAAGGATTGCATTTGGATGCTCAAACTGAATCAAGGTGGTATATGCGACCATGAGGTAGGAACAGGCAAAACGCTGATTATGTGCATGACGGCACACGAGATGCACCGACTCGGCATCGCTCACAAACCTATCATCATCGCACTCAAGGCAAACGTCGCTGCCATTGCAGAGACTTACCAAACTGCATACCCTAACGCTCGCATCCTCTACGCATCTGAACAGGACTACAGCTCTGCCAACAGAGCAGACTTCTTCCGCCGTGCCAAAAACAACGACTATGACTGCATCATCATGTCACACGAGCAGTTCGGCAAGATTCCTCAGTCGCTCGAAGTACAGCGCGACATCATCGAGGATGAACTCCGACAGCTCGACGATGCTCTCTACCACTTCCTCGAAACAGGTGGCAGCGATTCGTTCAAAATTCGCAAGGGACTTGAGAAGCGTCGTGAGAACCTGCACGCCAAACTGACAAAGCTGGAGTACGACATCAACCATCGCAAGGATGATGTTATAGACTTCGCCATGATGGGCATCGACCACATCTTCGTGGACGAAAGCCATCAGTTCAAGAACCTCATGTTCTCCACTCGACATGAGCGTGTGGCTGGACTCGGAAACCCTACGGGAAGTCAACGAGCATTCAACTTGCTCATTGCCATCCGCACCATTCAGCGCAAGAAGCAAAGAGACCTCTGCGCCACCTTCCTCAGCGGCACGACCATCACCAACTCGCTCACCGAACTCTTCTGTCTCTTCAAGTATATGCGTCCTCGTGCTCTCGCTCGTCAGAACATCTTCTGCTTCGACGCATGGGCTGCCATCTTCACTCGCAAGAGTACGGAATATGAATTCTCCATCACCAACGAGATTCAGAGTAAGGAACGTTTCCGCTACTTCATCAAGGTTCCCGAGTTGGCTGCCTTCTACAACGAAATCACGGACTACCGCACGGCAGAGGATGTAGGCATCGACCGACCTGTCAAGAAAGAAATCCTTCACAACATCGCACCGACCGAAGACCAGAAGGACTTCATCGAACGATTGATGAAATTCGCTAAGGGTGGCAATTCCTCACTCATCTATCGTCCATTCCTCACCGACAAGCAACAAAAGGCAAGGATGCTCATCGCTACCGATGCAGCACGCAAGATGGCACTCGACATGCGCTTGATTGAGCCAACCATCTTCGAGGATGATCCGAACAACAAGGCATCACACTGCGCTCAGATGATAGCACACTATTACCACAAGTACGAGGAACAGAAAGGAACTCAGTTCGTGTTTTCCGACCTCTCCACTTGGCACTCCAACGACGAGTGGAATATCTACAACGAAATCCGTCACAAACTCGAAGTGGAGTATGGCATCCCACGCTCCGAAATCAAGTTCATCCAGGAATGCAAGGGTGAAGCGGCAAGAACGAAAGTCATTCAGCAGATGAACGAGGGAAAGGTTCGCGTACTCTTCGGCTCCACGTCCATGCTCGGCACGGGTGTCAACGCTCAGCAACGGGCAGTGGCAGTACACCACCTCGACACACCTTGGCGACCATCAGACCTCGAACAGCGAAACGGACGTGCTGTCCGCAAGGGAAACCTCGTGGCAAAACAGTTCGCTAACAATCAGGTGGACGTCATCATCTACGCCGTGGAACGCTCACTCGACTCCTACAAATTTAACCTCCTCCACCTCAAGCAGACCTTCATCCACCAGCTGAAGAGTGGCACACTCGCCACACGAACCATCGACGAGGGCGCAATGGACGAGAAATCGGGAATGAACTTCTCGGAATACATGGCAATCCTCTCTGGCAACACCGACCTGTTGGACCGCGCAAAGCTCGAACGCAAGGTGGCTGCACTCATGGCGGAGCGCAAGACCTACCAGCGCACCATGCACGAGGCTGCCGTGGAGCAAATCACCAAGCAGGAGAAACTCAACACCAACGAAGAGCGCATAGCATCCATGCAGCGAGACCTCGACATCGTGAATGCCATCCCTCCATGCAAGGAAGGTGAAACCATCCTCCGCATCGACGGATGTAAGGAGACCGACGAGAAGTCAATGGGTGAGCGCATCATCAAGTACGTTGAGAAAGCCAACACCAACGGAGCCTACATCCCAATCGGTTCCTACGGGCAGTTCCCTGTCGTAGTCAAGTCGGAAACCGTCACCAACTCAACAGGAGACACACACACCGTCACTCGTATGTTTGTTCGTGGCGAAACAACTTACTACTGCACCAACAACGGAAACGTGCCTATATCTCCTATCTATGCAGCACGTCAGCCACAGCAGTCACTCACCAAGATTCCGGCACTCATTGCCAAACTGACTGAGGAAAACGTTCAGCTGGCTCGATCCATCGAAGAACTCACTCCAATCATCAACAAGCCTTGGCATAAGGAAGACGAACTGAAGAAGCTGCGCAATGAACTTGCACAACTCGACAAGAAAATCGCAAGCTCCCTCAATGCACAAGAGCGTGAGATGTCCACGGAGGAAGAGGACTAAACTCAACCATCGGTTTGCGGAATGACTCACACATTCCGCAAACCTCCATCCAAAGATAACTAACTTAACAAGGGAGTAGCACCTGCCCTGAGTGGTGCGCTGAATATGAGTTGTTTTATTATTGACAAGATTGAGTATGTGAAGGCAGCTGGACTTCTCTACGGCGTCACAGAACAAGACGAAGACATGCTTCACTCGCGTTTCCTGGCAAACATCCGAGAGAACTTCATGGATGCCTACAAGAAGAACGTGCAAAGCGTTAACGAACGCTACAACGAAAACACCAAACCCGAAGAAGAGGAATACGATGAGATGTTTGAAGTCTATCGGGTGTTGGGACATGAGATTGGTACCAACACGAACGCCACCATGAACATGGAACAGTTCCGATGGAGCCTGTATCACTTCTTTGGCTCGGTCCTCTACCAAATCGAGAACCAACAACTGCACATGGAAGTGTCCGCATACTTCTACCAGGTAATGACAAACCTCTTCTATAAAAAGATTCACCAATCTGGAACTTGGTGGGGTGAAGTCTCCGTTGATGCTAATGCCTAATATATAATAAGGTGTGATAAGTGAAAAGCAAAAATTCAAAATCGCAATGGGAACAAAAAGAAAACCAAACTATAGTGCAAAGATTGCCAACATGAACCGCGCTATGATTAACGAAATGTGGAACATCATAGGACAGCGGGCTAAGACCGATGACCGTTATAAAGCATCGAATCAATTTTGCGAGCGCACTTTCGAGAGCGAACATGAAGTTTGCGAGGTGTCGTTTGGCGGGCATGACTATGGTGTGACAGGCATTCGCATTGAAGAACATTGGAAATGGGGTAGAAGTGTTAGTATCACAGCGCATGATGGTTATGATTACTCAGGTCTTGATACTGAAAGTTTGTGCGTTTTGCTCTCTGCTTTGCGCCGCCAGCGTTGCAGAAAGGTAGCTTGACAATTCCGTTACTCCTTAACTCCGTAGATATAAAATCAAAATCAGTTGTAATATAATAAGGTATAAGACTATGGCAAAGAAAACAACGAAAGCAGAACTCAGACACGCCATCTTTAAATTCAAAGATGCGATCCGTGAAGAACTCGTCAACAACTATGCAAAGTACGGAGAGAACCCTCCGAACATCGAACTTTGGAAGAAGATGCACGACATCTGGAACGAAATGAACGAGTATTGCAAATCCATCTAATCTCAAAACCTGCTGCACAACATATTTTGTGCGGCAGGTTAATCCAAGAAACCCGTGTAACTTTGCATGGGATAGTCACTAACTAAAACAGCCCTCGACAACACGGTTAAGTCATGAATCATGAAAAAAGTATTCGATTCCATTAACCTTGACATTCCTGAAGTGGAATCCTTTATCGAAGAACAAGGTCTTTCGTTCGTATGTAATGACAAGATGCAGGTGGAAGCATCAGAAGAGGATTTTGAAACCCTCTTGGAACGTTTCCCTTTCATCGACTATGTGGAAGCAGAAGAAAAATCCTTGCAAGATATTGCAGACGAGAATGACTTGTTAGTCGTTGAAACAACCAGCTCGCGCAATGGTTACCCATCGAATCTACGTAAGGCAATCACAGGATTCAGCGGCTTTGAAGAAGCAAAACGTATTGCAAGTGAGAACGGACTGACACTTGTCTGGCTTGATTTGCGTGAAGGTTGGAAACTCTGGCATCGTGGCGACACCGCCACTGAACCGATGACCATCACCAGCAACGACTTCGGAGACGACTACAACTTTGAGGACAACAGCGAAGAAATCATGCAGTGTGCTTACGATGTGATAGCAGACTTAGCTAACCAAGGTGCATCGTTTGACGACATTCGTTCCTACATGGCGAAGGTGGAAAAGATAACAGATGCTATCAAGAAGGCAGACTACCGCCAAGTGGTTGTAACCTATAAAGGTGAATACTACGACACCATCGAGGAGCACCCTATCTATTTCCACTTCGATTCCAAGTACACACAACTTGCCGCAATAGAATCATAGCGAATCATATTAACCCCATAAACCCCATTACCCCATGAAAAAAATAATCACCCTGATAGCACTCTTGTGCATCACCATCACACTCTCCGCACAGAACAACAACCCTCGTCCAGACGACATCTATTCCCTTGCCAATGGTTATAACGAGAAAGTCCAAAAGGAAAAAATCAATCAGGAACGCATGGCGAAAGTAGAAGCCAACAAGAACGCCATCTTTGCAGCTGGCACAGCACTCAAGTCATCCGCCAACTGGCAATGGGTAGCTTTCGGCAGTGCAGCCGTCGGTGGAGCAACATTAGCCATCGGCTTCGACCAGAAAGAGGATGCACTGAAAATCGTCGGTTACACCTGCATGGGCTTCGCACTCGTCTCGCAAGTCGTTTCCATCACCAAGAAATACAAGGCAGGAAAACAACTCCAAATCGGTGCAGGAAAAATTACCTACACCTTCTAAATGCCATCCGATATAATCGACTGAACCATCGCGCTCACCACGTTCCGACGAATGGTGAGCCACATCGGGTAGGGGATGCTCGACAGTCCTCTACCCACTCCTTCACCCATCTTGGGTGACGTGTTTCATGTTGTTGCACATTTTTAGTTGCGCACATGATGTATTTAAAAGTTTGAAAATTTTTTGGAGTGGCTGCCCGTGAGGGTCGCCACTTTTTCTTTCGAAAATTATGTTCTACAACATATTTCCCAAAATAATTAGAAAATAATTTGGCAGTTCAAACCGAAAACCATACATTTGCACTGTCAAAACCAGAATTGCGGTACGAAATGGATGCCGCCCAACAGCGGCTATTTTTGTATCTGCCAACATTGTAATAAACCTATTATATCCTATAGGCAATAATGAGTCGGGTAGTGGTGACACCCCGAAAGTTTCCGCAGTTTTGGACTTTGACAACTCTTATTGCCTATTTTTTATTTTGTCAAAACCAAAACTTTATGAGTAAAAGAATCAAAGCCCTTACAAATCAGCAGCGTGACTATGCCAAGATGCTGAAGGAGTATTTCAGCTTCCATCTTCGAGGCATGGAAGTGAAGGAAGAAGGCGGCCAGGTACAGGCGCAAGTCATCTACAGCGATTACAAGCACATCGACACCGTTCGACACGAACTCGCACAGATGATGCCAGAAGTGGAATTCACAAAGCTTCGACGCGACTTTTCCGATTCGGCAAAGATGTGGGCGTTGCGAAGCATCTTATGGGAAGACTGCCCTGTGCCTGTCATCTACGTGCAGCGTGGAGAAACGCTCGTCCAAACCACACTCCGAGACATCGCCATCAGCGAACTCCGACAACTGGAACTCGAAGACGGCGACATCCAGTATCAGGATTACGAGACAAAGCATCTCGACAACGAACGACTCGAAGAAAACTCTTGGAATTAACCACCGTGCCCGAAAGTTCTGCTTTCGGGATTCCCATTCATCAACCCCATCAACCCCATTTTCCCATGATTCTACTACTTATCATCGGCTCCCTCGTCTCAGCCATTATCGACATCCTCTTGAAGAGACGTAACGGCTTCACGACCGAAGAGCAAGCCCTGCTCCAGTCGAACAGCATCAACGAGGACGAACTCCGAGAACTCCGCAAGAACCTCTCCAACTTCAGGTAATCCACCACCGTTCCCGAAAGTTCTGCTTTCGGGTATTGTCCTTCTCAGTACCCGAAAGTTCCGCTTTCGGTTCCCCATCAACCCCATTAACCCCATCAACCCCATGCTTACACTCAACGATATCCGCAAACTGCAAGGTCCAGACTCCGACATCGAATGGACTTGCACCTCCATCAGCGAGGAACTGTCAGAGACATGCAGGAACTTCTTCACCCTGCCCATCCTCCTCACACTCTTTTTCAAGTTCGAAGTAGAGTGGGAGGGACACCTGCTCGAAATGCAGCAGAACGCATCCAACGTAAAGCTGCGACTCGACAACCGAACTGCCACCATCCCCGTCAACACCCGTGGCTACGTCACCTCCTCCGACTACGCTCAAGCATTTGCCTCCCTTGTCTAATTCCGTTGTTTCCCTGCAATCCTTTTTCTCTCGCCACCGTCCCCGAAAGTTTCGCTTTCGGTCTTTGATTTCTCAGTACCCGAAAGTTTTGCTTTCGGCACAAAAGCGAGGAAGTGACAACAACCGTTGCCACTTCCCTGCTTTTTCGTGTTTGTCAACTATCCTCTACCTCTGCGTTGCATGAACCTTTCAGCCTTCTTCATCCGCTGACGAACTCCATTGTCGCCATACATGTCCACGTGGGCATCAATGCCAGCTTCCAACTGTGCATGAAGGGCTTTGAGCATCGCGGTATTCGCGGCAATCAAAGACTGCATACCTTCCATGCTGTCACCACCATCGTCCACCGCTGCACCCGCATCGGTCGTTGTGCCAATCTCGTCAAGATTGCCATCCGCATAAGTGGCAACACCTCGTTGCTTCCTCCGCTTCGGATAGTTAGGAATGACACCCGTCTTACTGAGCACTTGAATGTTGTCCCAGATTTCAGGGTAGTTCAGAACCAGCTTCTGCGTCGTTGGTCCATCAATCACGGCTTCAGGCATCTTCTCTGAGAAGATACCATAATGCGCACCACCTCGGTAAATCTTCGTCTGTAGCTTGTCCTCGCGCTTAGCCATGTAAGTCTCACCATCTGCACCCAACACAGGATAACGACCTTCAGCATAGGTGAGGAAACCTGCTTTCAACTGTCCCGAACTGGCTCCCGTGGCAGCGGCTACCTCGCTCTTGCTCTTATTGATAGCACCTAAAGCGAGTCCTAACAGCGAACTCAAAGCAAGACTGATGGCAGCACCGATGGCGAGACCCAGCCAGCCTTTCTTGGCAACTTCTTGCGATGTTCCTTTTATGCCACCAACGGCTGCTTCTGCCGTGCTCGTACTGCCTTCCACTTCCAGCTCGGCAATCTTCTTAGCACCGTAGTCCGCTAAGCTCTTTTGACGAAGGGCTTGTATCTGCGTTTGCTTCTGCGCTTCAAGTTGCACCTCCATCTGGTCCACCGTGCGCTTGGTGCTGACTTGTATCAGATACTGCTGAACCAAGTTCTTGGTCGTCGTCAACACGTCGGTCAACAACTGCTTGGCGGCATTCTGGCGGTCTTCCTTGCTACCAAATACACCCTCGCCGAAACTCTGGGCAAAACTGCTCATCTCATTGCTGTATTCCTGCAAGGTGTCGAAGTCTCGTGCTGCACGCTCCACCATCTTCTGCATATACTTCTCTTGCAAATCGGTCATGGCAGTGTAGCTGTCACTCAGAGCGATATTCTGCTCCTCCTGCAACTCCCTCACCGACATCTGCAAGCTGGCGCGACGTGCCTCTAACGACTGAATCTCGTTCTCGGCTGCCTTGCGCTCTTCGTCGGACATAGAACTGCTGCGACGGGCATAGTCCAACTCCTTGGCGGCAAGACGGGCAGTCGTCTCGGCTTCCTGAGCCTTCATGTTCTCGATGTGCTTGTCTGTCTCCTGCTGCAAGAGGGCGATATAGGCTTTCTTGGCTTCCATCTGAGCATAAATCACGTCTATCTCAGCATTGGCGGAAACCAACTCACCACCAAAGCCCCAACTGCTGGCATAGTTCGCGGCAGTCTGCCCCGACTGGCTTCTGCGCTCTCGGTCTTCGGCTAACTCGCTCTGAGTCCTGCCACCAAGTCCCTCTTCCCTGCGACCTGTCCAAATCTTGTCAGCCACACGGGTGTACTCCTTGGCTGCCTTGCGCTCGGCATCGATGATGTCGTCGGAATACTGCTGGAGCTTCTGAAGAAAGGCGGTCAACTCGGCATCGGCATTGTCTCCTAAGCCCTCAAACCACACGTGGTAGATATTATCCTCCTTGCGCATGGCTTCTTTCAGCTGCTCGATGGTCAGGGAATAGGCATCCCTCGCCCATGTCTGCAACTGCGCCAGACGCTTCTCGGCTAATGCCTTCGTGCGCTCCTCGGCTTCTTCGTTGATACCGAAGATAAAACCGATGGTGTCCATCGACCGACGAAACTCTTCACGCACCTTGCCGGTGAAGTCACCCTCAAGAAGTATCTTCTCGATGGCATCCTTGTGCTTGTGAATAATCTCCTGTATCTTGGTAGCATCCTCCTGCATCTTACGGGTGGCTCCGTCATACTCACTGCGCACATCATACATGAACTTCTGAATCAGGCTCCAATTCGCCTTTCTCAACTTCAGTTCATTGTTCCAGTGCTCCACAAACTGCTTGCTCTCCGTGGCGTTGAGCTGCTTCGTCCACTGCTTTCTCAACTTCATCCTGTCAGCCAACCAGACAAGTTCATTCTCGTTGTTCCTGCGCTCGGCTTCCTCCTCGGTAATGGATTCCTCGGCTAACCGCTGCTTGATAAGGGCTTCACGCTCCTGGTAGTAGGCATCCAACTGCGCGAGAGTGGCATCACGCTCGTCTTTTGCCTCACGCTTCCATTTGTCCTTGTCACGATCGCTATTCTTGTCACTCTTATAGTTGCCTTGAATTGTGTCGTGGCGACGGTCAAGCTCTGCCTTCACCTTGTCATACTCTTCCTTCACACTTCTCTGAGCATCCTCCATGCTCATACTGTCATCAAGCACTCCCTTCTTCACGAGGTCGGCATAAATCTTGCTGAATTGCTGCCCCACTTTCAAGCCGTTCTCAACCACGCTGTCCAGATAATCAGCATAGTTCTTCAAGGTCTCGGTATCCATTTTGTCAAGGGTGGTACCATTCTTTCCCCATACATTCGGATGGGCAATGTCCTCCCACTGATTACGTACCTGTCCTTGCAGATAGCGGTTGTTGTTCTCCACACGCTGAAGCACCTGACCGCTCATCCGTGGACCTGCCTGATGAGCAAGGTTCTGATAGTCGGCTGAGAGTTCAACGAGACGCTGGGCTAACTGCTGACGTTCTTTCTTGTCGGTACTGCCATTGAACTGCTTCTGCAAGTTCTGAATCTCCTTGAGGGTGCTATTCAGCATCTTCAAGGTGTCTTGGTAGCTACGGGTGACAGCTTCGTCCATCTGAGCACCTGTACTCTCTGCAAGACGCACACGCTCACCACGCTCCTTCACAAGGTCGTTCCACAACTTCTTGATGTCGTCGAAATTATCATAGATGGCATCCTTGGCAGTCTTGTTCAGCTTCAAGCCACTCTGCGTAATGAGATATTCCATCATGTTACCTTGACGCATGTTCTGAACGCCCCAGTTGTCCTGGCTGTTTTTCAACTCCGACTTAGGAAGGGCATCCACCAGTCGCTGCATCGTCCTACGAAGCGCACTCTCAATGACACTCGTATTGCGGTCGCCTACTTCCTCGGTCAACTTGTCGCGCACGCCCGTCCAACGGTTTTCACGAGTCGTTCCATACTTCTCTTCCAACAGCTTTTCAGCGGCTTCCTGCTTCTTCAGCACGATAGTTTCACGAATCTTGCTGTTCAGGAGGTCACGGGCTTGCGTCTGGTTCTTTAATAGGTTCGTCTCGCTAAGTTGAAAACCGAGGTAGCTCTGCATCACGCCATTTAAGTCGTTAATCGTCTTCTTCAACTCTCGATGGCTATCTACATTCTGCTCATTGTTCTTGGTGAGCTGGGAAATACGATCCGAGAGTTGACGACTCTTTGCAATCATCTCGTCCTCCTCCTTGGCGGCGGCAGCGATGGCTTCGTTAAACTCCTTTGTGGCTTCTACTCCCTTGCGGATGTACTGAATCAACTTAATGATACCATCAAGCACAGCGAATACAATAAAGGTCTTGAGTGCCGACTTCAATCCTTCTATCGCCACCTTGAATGTCTGTGCAGCTCCTTGGGCTGCAACCAGCCGCTGCCAGAACTGCTTGAGGGCTCTGCTACCATGTTCCAAGGCTTGACGAAACTTCGTGCCGATATTCAACTGAAGGGAAATCAACGTAAGAATAAGCGCCTTGATGGTGGATTGCCACGAGACGATACTCTGAGAACCTTTCTGCATCCACGAAAGGAAATTGCCCAAGCCCTTGATGATACCATTGAAGAAGTCATAGATAACACTGTTGGTAAACAGCTCATTGAAGGCATTTCTCAGTCGGGCAAGACTACCTGCGGCATTATCCTGCACCTTCGTGAACTCACGCGACATCACACTCACATTGCCCATACCGACGGTGGCACTCTCATAACCCTCACTGGCATACTGCAAGGCATCACCCAAGGCAGCGGTATTTGTCGCCAGAGAACTGAGCGTCATCGCCAGTCCTGCACTCTGTTTCATGCGTCCTGTACCCACGGCATTCATCACCTCCTGCACCTTACCTGCCCTGTCTTCGGCATCCTCAATCTTTTCCAACACGGCAACCAAGGCTTCATAGCTCTTGCCCTCGTCAATCAGACTTTGCAGATAGGTAGGAGCCAGCTCTGCGGCTTTCGCCATCTCGAAGGTGTGGTTCATCACGCCACGAATCAAGTGTATCAAGGCGGTACTGCCCTGCTCTGCACTGATACCGACGGCATCCAAACGTCCTCCCAAGGCAATCAGTTGGGGCATGGTCATCTTGGCTGTAGCACCCACTGCGCCAAGTCTTCTCACGTACTCCATGATACCCTGATAGCTGGCGGCGGTATTGTTACCGAGGTTCAGAATGGAACTACCTGCGGCATCCAAGGCTTCGCCAACATCGTCACCATGTTTTTTCGTCTCACCCAGCACGTCATTCACCTTTGCCAGTCCTGCAATGGCTTCCGCTCCACCAATATCTTCACCAAGGGTGGCATTGATACGTTCACCCATCTCCACGAAACCCTTCATGCCTTCAAGCCCATGCTCGGTATAGATACCTAACTTACCTGCTTGCGTGGCAAACTCCATCAGGTCGTGGGTGGTGGTGCGGGTGTCGAGGTCCTGCAAGCTCTTCGACAAGCGGCGCACCTCCTCAGTCGTCATGTTCGTTACCTTCTGCACATTCGTCATCTGGTCACTGAGTTCCATGATATGCCCGAACTGCTTGCGTACCTCGTTCATGATGGCATTGAAGCCCAGATAGACGGCGATATAGCTTTTGAGTCGGTTGATGGCGCCACGAATACCACTTTGATGATGTGTCCAAGTTTCTGTCAACTCCTTCATCTGCTTGTCAATGGCTTTCATCTGCGCCGCCTTCGCTATATACTCGTCCTGCGTCAGTTCTGTATTGTTGATTTCGAATTTCAGACGCTTATACGCCATCCTCAATTCGTCGATATTCTTCACACCCTTTGGGTTTTTAAGAATTTCATCAAACCGCTCGGCAGTCAAGGTGGCAGTCTCCTGCAACATGTCGAGACGCTGTAACTCGCGCTCAACGGCAATGATTTTTTCTTGTCCGTCCTTGCTCGTCACGTCAAGCGTACTCTTATAGGCACGGAGTCCATTGCGTAAGCGGTCGAGGTCGGTCAACGTACCCTTGAAGCCATTGCCGCTGTTCACATTCTCCAAGTATTTCTTGGCTTCCAGCACACGGTCATTGGCTTGCTGCAAGTCGGCAGTCATCTTGCGGATAGTTTCATCAACCCTCGATAAACCTCCCTCATTGGTGGTCTCCAAGTTCTCCCTGTACTGCTGCAAGAGCTTGATATTCTCCTGAATCTTGGTGGTACTCTGCGACCCCGATGTGTAGTTCATCGCTTGCTGGGCTTTGTCTTCCAACGAGGTCTGCGCACGATGCTGGATGGTGTCGTTGATGGCTTCCAACTGGTTCTTCACCCGCTCAAGCACCCGCTCTTCCATGTTTCCGGCATCCACCATGCCCTGCAAGAAACGTTGCACATCCGACAACTGCTTGTCGGTGGCGTTGCCGATGTCGGCAAGGACATTTCCTCCACCTGTCTTCATCCAGTTACTGAACTTAACGCTGTTGATGCGCTTCTCATAAATCGCCCATTGCGATTGGGTCTTGGCAAGGGTCTGCTGCTCCTGCTTCAGCACCTCAATCACACGCAAATTCGTGGCAACACTGTTGTTGGAGGCGTTCTCGCTGGTTTGCCAGACAGATTGAAAACCTGCCTTCAGTTCGTTCAAGCGGTTCTTGATGAGCTGCATCACCTCCGACTTACGGGCAAACTCCTCGGCGGAAACGCCCGACTTCTGAACCTCGAAACTCAGACGCTCGTAGGCTTGCTCCAACTCCTTCACACTGCGCCAACTCCTTGGGTCGCCGACAATCTCACGGTAATGCTCGGCGGTCAGCGAAGCGGTCTTTTCCAGCACCGTCAGACGTTGGAACTCCTCTTCCACACGGGCAATCTCCTTCACACCATCGTCCGTGGTGGCATCGATGGTTTTGCGGTATTCGGTTAAGCCCGTCTTCAGCCGCTCAATGTCCTTCACACTGTTGGCAAAACCCGAACCACCCTCGGCAATACTGCTAATATGCCCTTTGGCTTCCAAAATGCGCTCGTTGGCTTGCTGCAAGTCGGCGGTCATCTTGCGGATGGTCTCGTCCACACGCATCAAGCTACTGGCGTCAGTCGTTGCCAGACTCTCCCTGTACTGCTGCAAGAGTTTGATGCTCTCCTGCAACTGGGTACTGTTCAAACCTGTGGTTGGAGGAGCACCTGCGGCACTCAATGCCTGACGTGCGGCGGTAGCTTGCTCATAGCTCTGCATGATACCACCAGCCCGCTCGCTCAGCGAGGTCTGAGCACGCTGCTGAATGGTGTCGTTCACACTTTGCAAACTGGCTTTGACCTTTTCAAGCACCTTGGCTTCCAGATTGCCTGCATCCACCATACCCTGCAAGAAACGCTGCATATCCGACAGCTGCTTGTCGGTGGCGGCACTCAGGTCCTTCAAGAGGGTGTCACCACCTGCCTTCTTGAAATTCTCAAAGGTGATGGCGTTGATGCGTTGGGTAATCTTCGTCCACTCCTTGCTGTTCTTCGACAAGACGTCGCGCTGCTCGGTCAAGACACGCTTCAGACGCTCGTTTTCATCAAGACTACCCTTCGTATAGTTGCTGCTCTGCTTCCAAGCATCGGCAAATCCAGCCTTCAATTCCTTAATGCGCACCTCTAACTGGGAAATATGGTTGGCTAACCGACGGAAAGACTCCATGTCCTCGTCGGTCATCGTACTCTTGCCAAATTTGCGCATCTCGTTCCTCGCCTGACTTAATGCCGTGGTCAGGTCGCGCACCGACATGCCCGTCATATTCGTCAGACTCTCTTGCAGACGGTTTAGATTCTCACGGCTCTGCTTGATAAGGCGGTTCTGCGTCTTGAGTTGTTCCTCCGTTTGTTTCATCTGCACCTGTAAGTCCTTTCCCTTAGTTCCTGCCTTCTCTGCTTCGCTAAGGGACTCGTACTGCGCTTGGAGACTCTTCAGTTCTTCCTCCAACTTATGAGCGGTATCGGTCAGCAACTTAATCTGCTTGTTAGATTCCTTCGTCGTAACATGCACCTGCACATTACTCACATAACTTGATATTCCTGGCATGGCTATATATTGTTATTTTCACTTTGCACTCTTCACTTTTCACTTCTCACTTTTCCCTTCTCACGTCCAGTTCCTCGTCGTCTGACGCTTGTAGCCATTGCTACGGAGGAACTGTCCTTGTGTGGTGGCATTCGCCACACTCTGCATGATGACAACACTGCCCGTATAAGCATACTGCCGAGCAAGCCTATCCATCAGCATCCTGGCGTGAAGACGAATTTCACTCATCATAAACGGCTTCGCCATACGAGGCTTGCCGTCAGGACGAGGGATAGGTCTGAGCGGCTTACCCGTCGTCAGCTGGGGAATAGTCATGTATTTCATGCCCTTGCCAACCGCCATCTCCACATACTGAGCATAGTTCATGTAATAAAACTGAATCAGGGCTTCGTCACCATTCGCATTGTTGTGGATGTCGGCATGGATGCTGCGCTCCAAGTCACCCGAAAACTTTTTGCCGTAGGGACTAATCTCTAAGTCCTGCATGTTCTGAAGAATCTGCTCCGTCGTTTCAAGGGCGAAATAATGAATGCGTTGCTGAACCTTTTTGTTCATCAACGCAAATTCATCTATCACTTGCTTTGCCATCGTAATTCCTTTTCTCGCAAAGTTAGTGATAGACAACCAAAATCATAAGGACAAATTTCTTAGTCATCCCTGTCTTTCTCCGTATGCGAAAGTTCCGCTTTCGCCTTTCATCCTCCCCCGAAAGTTCTGCTTTCGGTCCTTAGTTTCTCCGTATCTGAAAGCTCTGCTTTCAGCCATCAAAGAAACAAGGTTTCCACGCTCTCGTGAAAACCTTGAACTTTTGAGTCTCAATTCACGCAAAAAAATTGAAACTCCATCTTTAAATCATGGCAAAGATACGACTTTCATCGTTCCCCTCAAAATCTTTCCGTCAATTTCTGCACCACCGTCCACGAAAGTTCCTGCCACCGTTCCCGAAAGTTCCTGCCACCGTTCCCGAAAGTTCCGCTTTCGGGTAAAAAGAAAGTTCCGCTTTCGGTTTAGCTTTCAGCCCTTGCTTTCTCCGTACCCGAAAGTTCCGCTTTCGGCTTCAGTCCTCCTCTCCGAACAGCATCCCGTTCACATACTCATCCTCCACCACGCAGATATTGTACTGTTCCGGCAGATGAATCGTCAGATACACTGCCACCCATCCGTCATAAAACGGAGCTTGCGTCTTGTACTCTATATCACTAAAGTCCATCCTGCGAAGGAACTTCGGACAGCGTTGCTTATCATGCTGCAACTTGTTCAGCCAGTTCAGGAAATTGCGCATGTGTTCCTTGGCTTCTTTCTTCGCATCCCTATTCGCGTGACCGTCACCTGCGTCCGTACTTCGCACACAGAAGTGGATGGTAAAACTCTGCTTGTCGTAGGCAAACTGCTCTATCTCGCCCTCCAGGTTACTCTCCATGATGACACACGGACTCATCCGCACGTTCATTCCCTGCATAAAGTTCTGCAGGTCCCAGTAACTGTTGCAGAAATAAAACCTACGACGTTCGGAATTCTTGGCGAAGTTATGTTGCATCTTCTTATAGATGCTACACCAGAACTCTACTAACTGAGGATAGTCACTGACTTCACTTAATTTCATGTTTTCGTTATTGTTTTCGTTATCGTTCAAGAAATCCCTTCAAATCCTTTAAATCCTTGATTTTTATCTACGGAGTCTCGGAGTAAAGGAATTTCCTGTTTCCGTTTTCGTTATCGTTATCGTCCAAGAAATCCTTTCAAATCCTTAAAATCCCTGACCTCTTTAAATCCCTGATGGGGCTTTCACATGACAAAAAGCATGTAGCTTCCTCATGCTGCGCTCATACAAGTTCGTGTCACGCGAAAGCAAAAGCATCTCGCTACTCCTGCTTCGACTTTGATTAAGAGAACCAGTCAACAAGAGGTTCCCTTTTTCGTTTCCGATACACAGACAACGGAAAGCAATGTCCCTTTCGGCTATCGTGACAACGGAATAGCGGGCATGATGAGCGAGGTACTTCTCGATACGCTCACGGCTCTTGCGAGGCTGGACAATGATATTCAGTTTCCGAATCAGCCAGTCACTCTTGCCATCATCCATGACAGCCATCCTACCGAGCAAGCTATGAAGCATGTCTAACGTACTGTCTTCTATGTGGACCAAGGCAACGGTGACTTCCGAACCAGGCAACCACCACACCATCTGACCGAGGAATTCGGACAACTGGGTTTCACTGTTTGTAAAGAATACCTCGGTACCACTCTTAGGCATATTGCCCCAAATCGCACTAATCTCGGTCTTGTAACAGCATGGCTCCACCTGCATCACATTCTCTGACATCGGCTCCCTCCTTTCTTAAAATCGTCTAACACCCTTCACGAAAGGAGCAAAGACACTGTTGCATGGGTTCTTAGGGTCGTAGTCATTGGAAGGAGGACAGTGCTTAGGGCATTGCTGCTGTCTGTTCAGACGCTTCTGCTCTTCTTCTGGCAACGCATTCCCGTCCTCGTCATACCACAAGCCGTCATCACCGAGGGTGGGAGGTGCTGGCACATAGAGAGGAGAGGTTTTCACGTAAGGGCGGAAAGAATCCTGATGTGCGACGATACACCTCTTGGCTAAGGCAAGCTGCATGTCTCCACGCTCCACACTGTCCTTGCGACCCTCGCCCGAAAGGGATTCAGCATAGCGCACCAACGCACGACGTAGGTAATTCTTTGCTTTCTTGCGCCAGATATAATGTTCCACCTGACTTGCTGCATCCTCACCATCATTCCCATCCGACCCATTATCCCCATCATGCCACTCATGAACAAAAGCAGAAAACAACTCCTCACCGATGGCTGGTTCCAGATATACGCTCTGAGCCTCCTGAAGATTCGGGAACATCTCAATGAACTGCTTCCTGCCATCCTTCAGAGTCGTGTAGTTTCTGAGTTCATGGGCTGTCGTAAATAGCAAGTCAGCCTTATAGTAGAAGAACTCGCTTTCCTTCCATTCTGTCTGATACAACGGTTCTTTAGACTCCGCATCCAACTCTAAAAGGGTCAGCAAATTGTCCTCGCTTTGCCGCGCTTTACGCCAAGCATCACGCTCGAAGCGGTCCAAGGCTTTCTGCTCTGCCGATTCGTAGTAGTCTGCAGACATCTGATTAAAACCACCTCCCTCATTGAAACTCAACGCATACACACCTGCATTGTCTGCCAACGTGTAGTAGAGGGCGATGCGCTGACACTGGCGGAGAATCCTGATATTCAAGTCTCTGTTATTGAATGTGGCGTTTGTCAAGCCTGTGTCCTGCAAGTTCTCCACAAGACTGTCATACTCGGTGGCGAGCTTATCCAACAAGGCATCACCCAAGAGGGGCGTGAGGCGGACATTCACTTCATTGTCGATGTCACTAATCAAGCGGTCGAGGTTCGTCCACTTACTCTGAGGATAGATAGCTTCTATCTCTTTGATATTACAGAAAAACATATTTCATTCTATTTTTCACTTTTCACTCTTCACTTTTCACTTTTTATTTGCTCTCCGTTGATACAACCCCCGTCTTGCTGTTGTCCAGCGTCGTGAGGTTCTGCTGTTCTATCACCCATTTCAAGTGCTTGTCACAGTCATTGAAGGTGGAAATCATGTCCAAGAGCCATAGGTAACGACGCTGACTTGGACTCACCTGCTGCTCCTTCAGCAAATGCAACTCACGCTGGAACGTGCCTCCCTTACCAGAACTACCAGGACGTGAGCCGATCAGTTCGGGATGAACACCCATTGCAAAGAAGATGATACTGCTCACTTCCTCCAACTCGGCTTTTAAGTCCTTGGCGTTCTGAGGTTGTGGCACATCTACAATCTCAATCGACTTCACGAGCGTCTTCTCATCTTGGCTCAGATAGGCATCCAATGCAACGGTCTTACCGTTATTGTCGCGCTTCTTCAGGAATTGGTTGATGTCGTTAATCAGACCCGTCTTGATAGCATCCTGCTCGTCCTCGTTCGTCGCTCCCATCTGGTCGTAGAGTTTCTGAAGGTAGTTGAGATTGATGTAGATGATTTTTCCCCACATCGTAGAGTTGTTCCTCGCCGCTGCCTTGTCGAACATCATTGTATAGGCATAGTTATACACATAGCTCAGGAAGATACTCCACCACATAGGCTGTGGATAGTAAGGGCGGAGTATGTTCGCACGTTTCAGAGGGATGCAGAACCATGCCGTGCGCTCATTCACCTTCTGACGTTGTTGACGCGATACCCACGAATTCAATTCTTCAATGGCACTGTCGGAATTGATGACAGGGTAGGCGATGACCTCGCCAAATTGCAAGTCGGGAGTGCATTCCTTGCGCCAACGCTCGGCATAGAAGACATTCTCAATCTTCAAGTCCTTGCTCATCTCCTCGTAACGGGTGCAGACACAAGGCAGAAAACCGAGTTTCACAATCTTAGGATTCCACTTGCCGCTCTTACCTCGCGACAAGCCAATCGTAGGAAAGGCGATGTTCATGTGGGCATCGTCAGTACAATACTTCTCATAATGCTCACAGAGATTGTTGTTCTCAAGGAACTCACGAAGCCATTGACTTGTGCTTTCCCATTTTTCATAGTCTTTGACAAGCTGATCGATTTCCTTGTCAAGGTACTCTTTGAGACGAGTATGCTTGCCACCCTTACGCGGACCTTCCTCGCCACCGTTCCCGAAAATTTGGTTTTCGGGTAAAAGGTTACCGTTCCCGAAGGTTCTGCCTTCGGATTCCCCGTTCACCCCATCATCCTGCGACTCATCATCATCCAAGGCATCTCGTCGTGAAGATAACTCTATAAGTCTATTCAGAATCAGCGTACCAGCAAGAGGGTAGGGGATGCTCTCTTCCTTGACCGTCCCTCCAGCGTATCGTGCCCATACGTAAGTGGGTTTGGGACCATGCCCTTGCGTGAGGTTGATGATGTATTCCATAGCAGCAGCAGTGTAGGGGAGGGCTGCCACTAACTGCGCAATCCTGTTCGGCTGGTCGTTGGCACTGCCCCAGGCGATATACTTGCCTTTGACGGTCTTGCTATCCACACTGATTGCCTGTATTTGCTTACCGTCGGGAATGAGGTTGCTGCCCGTACCAAGCATCGACTTGTTCGCCCATTCCGCGCAGCCACTCACCACCGAAGGGTCGTTATTCTTGCTGTTGCCAAACCCTGTCACCGTGATGGGAATATAACCACGTTTCTGCAAGCTCTGAATCTTGCTGAAGGCTTTATCAACGGTTTTTTTAAACTGATTCTTCTGATTCTTTGCCATGATGATTTGTTTTCGTTACTTAGGCAAAGTTAATATCTCCCCACCAAAATCAAGCGGACATTTTTCTCCCCCGCCCCTCCTGCCACCGTCCCTGCCACCGTCCCCGAAAGTTCCGCTTTCGGTTTCCAGTTTCTCCGTATGCAGCGGTTTTGCCGCTGCCCCTTCCCCTGTTCCGCTTTCGGCTTTCAGTTTCTCCGTATGCAGCGGTTTTACCGCTGTCCCTTCCTCCTGTTTCTATTTCTGCTTTCCCCTCCCCATCTTTTTTGTCCTTTCCTCTGTCATAGATTCCTCCTATCTTTGTTCAAAGCAAAGACACTTACTCCATGAACCAGTTAGCTCTCTATATCGACTCCATCCCCGTCTGTCTGGATGACGACCAATCAATCAAAATAGAATGGATTTCTCCTGTCTGGAACCCCGAATCTAACGGACTGTTTTCTTACAACTTCCTGCTGAGCTGCGAGGCAAACCGCGAACTCTTCGGCAATATAGATGAACTGCACGGACAGTCCATCTATGAACGACTGCACGAGAAGCCGTTCTCGCTATACGTCAAAGGACTGCCTTTCTGCACGGGAAAGGTAGAGGTGGAAGCGGAGGTGGAGATAGAAGAGGGTCATATCCCCATCGCGCTCGTCTCCAACGGTCAGGAGCTGTCTAAACTCATAGATGGTATGAACTGCCAGGATGTACCAGTCAAGGACAAGATACCCGTGGGAACGGTGTTCGACCATCTGGAGTGCGCATTACAATACGAACTGGAAGGAGACTACTCCGACACAAACGCATTCATACGATTCGTCACGCATGTCGAGGAAAGGAACGGACATACATATCCTATCACCTATTCGGAGATGGAAGAGGATTTCGACATCGCCATCCCTGAAAACGTGTTTGCCATCAACCGACATTCCATGAGTGGACGGGAACAGGACTTCGAACACATGGTGTCGGACATCAACGTGTCGTTGCCATACCCTGCCGCCAAGTTCTGCAACGTGCGAACCTGCATACAGCGAAGGGTCAAGGATGAAGAGTCGAACTCGTGGAAGTCTGTTCGACAATACGATGTGTTCGACCCCGTACTCGACGAGGAAAATGCTCTTCAGCCTACGGAAGAGGACATCGAGACAGCACGTAACTCCAGAATACCGCTCTACGGCACTTGCTTCTATGTGCCTTATTTTTTCGACTGCCTCTTTCAGCATATCAACGTCTATGTCAAGTCGAACCGACTCACGGACATGGACGACTACAACCGACTGGCGTTCTTCACGACGCAGTGCAACTACGACAAAGGGACGGCTCGCGTGGTGTTTCGCTCTCAGGAGAGATTTGCAGACAGGTACGGACTCGAAATCAAGGAAGTGGCAAGCGCCATCCGAGAGACGCATTTACAGTACGTAGCAGTCGGCAATACGGTCTATGCCAACTCGAAGAACTTCCCGAATAAGGATGTGAAGGAGGTGATGGAATCCATACAGAACGCCTTCTGCGCACGATTCGACTATTCCAGCGATGAGCAAGCCATCGAAATGTACTACGTAAAAGACATCCTCGAAGATAACCAGCAGCACGACCTCAATATCGAGGTGAGCGAGGTGCACAAGGGCGAGAACCTGGTGCGTGGCTTCAGACTCAGGTACGGAGGTGACGACGGAGACACATCCTACAACTACCAAGACTTCTTCAAGTCACAGCTACAGTCCTACAAGTACATATCGGCATCGGTTAACGACGACACATGCTACATTGATCCGACAACGGGCAACGCTTACCGAACCAAAATCAACGAGGAAGCAGAGGACGTGGATGAACTCTACCCTGTACTCGTCGAAGTGGGACAATACAACGCCGCAGAGGACGGAGACTGCACGGACAGCGACTACGTGGAGGAACTGACGATAGGCTTCGCGCCCGCCATCGTGAATGCAGTCGTATTCAGCGAGGACGACGACGAATCAAAGTCTTCTGGTAGGACTGCCAACAGGACTTCGAGCCAGGGGGAGAGGGAAGAGAGTCATAGCACAACGCGATATGCGGTGCTGATAGCAGAGGAAATAAACGGACTTGAGGAAAAGACAGTGCCTGTGAAATACCTCACCACCTATGGACCGAAGCGCACCATCGACGGCAGGGTTTTTTATGATACGATGACTTACCGCTGTAGCTATACCTTCAAGGCTCGCTACTCCTACCGTGAGGCTTATCTGAAAAAACTGGATGAAGCCTACAGCGCACGCGACGGACGCTCCTACGACGCTAACGGAAACAGAGAGCAGACATCGCAACGCACCATCAACAAATACACGACATTCTTCACGCCTTACGAGGATTCCCCTTTCCAGAACTATGACGCAGGATTCACGCTCGGCATCATGCGAGGACCTGGCAACGCGGGCGGCGTGGAAATCTTCGATACCAACTATGACGGTGAAGGAAACAGCAAATGGAATACCGTACCAAAGGACTATGCCTTTCATATCGACACGCTCGACTACGAGGGCAGTGTTTTCGACTATAACGGTACGGAGGAATCCATCGGTGGCGAACTGGAAAACCGCTTCTCGCTCAAACTCAGGGCGGAGAAACAAACCCCTGCTGGCATCTACCATCAGCGTACCATGCACACCGTCGAAAGCCAAAGCGACGCAATCGACTTGCTCAACACGTACTTCTCGGACGGGAATATCACGACACACACGGGCGTACACCAGACATTCTACAACGAAATGCTGCTGGCAGGATGGTCAATGTCGGAATACTCAGGACAACGCACCTTCGCTACGCTACTGACAACAAGGGATAAGAAGAATCGCGAGAGACGACTGCTCATCACACCTATCATATCTTCTACCCTCGTACTCACACCAGCGGAATTGGAGGATTACGTGAACGAGCATATCCGCTATGCAGAGGATTTTCTCGCTGCCGACACACAAGGACTCATCATCCGCGTGGATGCAGACTTCATCGATGCAGCCACATACATACAACTCGCCAATATCGCTTACGGCATTACTGACGTGTCGGAGGTGAGCGGACGAAGCAGGAGAGTGACGAACATCGCCATCGCACAGAAGATAGAGTCCGACTACTACCCTGTCGAACCGACAATAGCAGCTTACCGTGGACTCATGGACAAGTTTTATTCGGCGTATTCCTACTGGATTCGACACCGAAATACGGCATTCATCACGGGACACATGGAAATAGCCGACCTTATCAACATCGATTTCAAGAAGAAATACAAAATAAACGACCTCGTGGGACTCATCAACCGCATCCTCTTTTCCCTCGATAACAAAAAGGGACTCTCGGATGTGAATATCGAACTCTACTACATCTCTTAATTAACATGGCATCATTCGGACCTCTCACTCAAGGCGAAGGACTGAACTTCGCACATTCTCCCATTATCGTGCAAGTGGTGGCGGGCACATTCCCTGCTACTGCATACCTCTGCAAGGTAAAGCTCAGAGTGGCTTGCACATTCCTGCTCTATGATGAAAACGGTGACTACACGGCGGTCACTTCTGAACATCCGTTCTCTGCCGAAGCTGCATCGGGACAGTCAATTCCGTTCGATATTTCGTCGGCAATACGCTCGGCACTGGCTCCGTTCATCCCAGATGCCAACGAGATATTGCAAAGCGGTGCGTCATTCACCTACCCATTCATCAAATACCACCTCTACGCCAAGGATGAATACATGCTGAAAAACGTGCGCTACGACTCGCCCGAAGCCATCTTTGGAGGATACGTCAACGAACAGCCTGCCGTCAACGGAATTGGCGTGGCTGGAGGATTGTCGGCATTCGAGCGGTACAAAACCGCTCACTTCCCTTCGGAATACCCAATCAGCTTTTCTGACCTAACTCGCAAACCTGCCAACGGAGAGGTGTATGCTGTGGGCGACATCATTACTCATGCCTATTTCGATACGCAACTCAAACGGGTGGTAGCAACAAACGCGACCATCATCCAAGGGATGAACACGTACTTCGACGGAATGCGACGGGTATTCGGAGAGACAAACGCTGATAGACGACTCTTCGCCTTCGTGAATGCCTTCGGAGTGGTAGAGACGGTTTCTGCACTGTCAAAGGAAAGTCTTGAATGGGAATCGGAAAGTGAAGAAACAAACCTCTCACAAACCCCATCGTTTCATCCTGCTCCTGTTCGAACCATGATACAGGCGGAAGGCACGGAGTTCTACGGATGCTCGTCTGGACCTCAGACAAGGGAATGGATTGCATGGTGGGCAACGGAATTTCTCTCGGCGAAGCACTTCTGGATGATGATGGAAGGACTATGGGTTCCTTGCACCATCAAACCAACCGATGAGAAAGTCACCATCTACGATAAGAAAACTCAGAATCTTCAGTCGGTGGACTTCGACGTGACTCCTGCCCTGAACGGATCATCCATCACATCATTCGTCCTTTGACTCTTCTCGCGTATAGGCACTCTTCAGAATACGAGCACGTAAGGCTTTATTCTCCTTCTGCATCTCCTCGATTTTCTCCTCCAGCTTGCTAATCTGAACACGCAACAAGCCTATCGTGATATTTGTTTCTCCCTGCTTCTGGTAGTCCAAACTCTTATAGATGTCTTTCACGGGGGAATTCTTGTCTATCAGATACTTACTCGGATTCAAAGAGAAAGCATCGCACAAACGTAAGAATTCTCCTACCCATATATTCGAAGGCTTGTCGTCCTTCGGCGGAAACCACTGGTCGAAAGTGACTTGATTCGTTCCAAGCACTTTCCTTAGCTTGATTTTACTTGACACACCTGGACGGGAAAGCAAGTCACTCAGCAACGTCTGGATGTCAAAGGTGATGTCCGTCCACTTCCCTTTAAACACCTTGTAGTCGTTCTCTCCCTCACCATCGGGCGTGATAAATGCACTCGTCCCAATCCAGTAGCGGTTGCAGTAGTAGATAAGTGTGGAAAGACGTACTCGCTTCCTACGCTTCATCTTCTGCAACTCGTCACTGTCTTCCTCTATCAACTTTCGAACCTCCAAAAGATTCTTACTCGTCAGCAAGGGAAAGAGCTGAAGCAGTTTCTGATTGAACTTATACATGTGTGTTTTATTTTTGTGCAAATATAATAAAAATTTTATCCTACACAAAAATTATTTTGAGGTAAAAATTTATTTGTGTGAAAATATTTTAGGCAATTCGTAATTTTTTGCATAAAAATTTTTGTTGATAAAAATTTATCTGCTATATTTGCAAGCGAATTTTAAAGAGATAAAATTTTTTACAAATCCATTTTCGCACCCTCTGCGAATCTACTTTCCAAAAACCACCGTTCCCGAAAGTTCTGCTTTCGGGTTCAGAAAAAACCACCGTTCCCGAAAGTTCTGCTTTCGGTCATCAGAAAGAAAGAAATCTATGAGCTCCTGTCCTTACCTATTATATATAGACCTCTTCTGTGGGGCTGGTGGAACGTCCACTGGCGTTGAACATGCAACCATCAACGGCTCTAAATGCGCCAAGGTGATTGCTTGTGTCAACCATGATGCCAATGCCATCCTCTCGCACCAGGCTAACCATCCCGACGCCCTGCACTTCATGGAGGATATTCGCACACTGGAACTCACTCCGCTCATCGAGCACCTGCACAAGATGAAGAGCCTATACCCTGACGCACGCGTCGTACTGTGGGCATCGCTGGAATGCACGAACTTCTCGAAGGCAAAGGGAGGACAGCCAAGGGATGCGGACAGCCGCACACTCGCTGAACACCTGTTCCGCTATATCAAAACCATCAAACCCAACTATATCCAAATAGAGAATGTGGAGGAATTCATGTCGTGGGGAAAACTCGACGAGAACGGACACCCACTATCTCGGTTCAACGGCGCGGATTATGTCCGATGGGTGAAGCAGGTGAACGCCTATGGCTATGAATTCGATTACCGCATCCTCAATGCCGCTGACTTTGGCGCATACACTTCAAGGAAAAGGTTCTTCGGACTCTTCGCACAAATCGGACTACCCATCGCTTTCCCTATACCTACATACGCCAAGGATGGCGACTCTGGCATGTTCCTCACCTACAAGAAATGGAAAGCCGTCCGCGATGTGCTCGACCTCCAAGAGGAAGGGACAAGCATATTTCAACGTAAGAAGCCGCTCTGCGAGAAAACACTTCAGCGCATCTATGCAGGACTGGTGAAGTTCGTGGCAGGTGGAAAGGACAAGCACGACGCTTGGATTCTCAAGTACAATTCCATGAACCAGTCCGCACAGCATAACGCACCCTCCATCGACGAGCCTTGTCCCACCGTGGCGGTACAGAACCGCCTCGGATTGGTCAAACTGAATTTTCTCAGTAAGCAGTTTTCAGGTGAACCGATGAGCAAGAATCAAAGCATCGAACAGCCAGCGGGCACAGTCACGTGCGTGGATCATCACGCTCTGGTATCTGCACGTTTCATCTCTGAGTATTATGGTGGTAACGAGCATAATCATTCTCTCAACGTACCAGCTTCTACCATCACCACAAAGGACCGACACGCTTTCGTGACTGCCTATTTCGGAAATGGCTACAACAGCTCTATCGATGAACCCAACCCTACCATCACCACCAAGGAGCGACACGCCCTCGTAAGTATCGACATGGATGCTCCCATGCCAGACGTGCCTTTCGACAAGCTAAGATTAGCGTCATCTCAGTACCTAATGAATCCGTATTCGTTCCAAAGCGATGGAGGAAGCATCGAAAAGCCTTGTTTCACACTCATTGCACGGATGGACAAGATGCCTCCTTACCTGGTCAGCACGGAACAAGGCGACCTCGCCATCGAAATCTATGAGCACGACTCACCCATGACTCGACAAATCAAGGAATTCATGGCAATGTACGGCATCATCGACATCAAAATGCGAATGCTCACAGTAATGGAACTGAAACGCATCATGGGATTCCCTTCCGACTACATCCTCATTGGTACTCAGGCGGAACAAAAGAAATTCATTGGCAACGCGGTAGAGGTGGGCATGGCACAGAAGCTGTGTGAAGCACTCTGCACGAAACTACTCAACGAGAAATGGCTGTAGCATCAAAGAAAACAAAGAAACAACAGACGGGCGTCTGCTGCATGGACTGCAAACACGCCATCTGTATGAGGCGAGTCAAAGAAAACCCTATTATAGCGGAATGCAAAATCACCAAAGAAAGGTTTGTGGCACGATACAAAAAATGCTGTAACGAATACGAACCAAGAATCGGAGCACTCCGACTTTCTCAATGGGTCGATGCCACTTAACCCCTCCAGCCACCGTCCCCCGAAATTTTGTTTCGGGTTTCAAAAGCCACCGTTCTCAAAAGTTTCGCTTTCAGGTTCCCCTCTCCACCGTCCCCGAAAGTTCTGCTTTCAGTCCTTCGTTTCTCCGTACCTCTCGGCTCAGCCGAGAGCCCACTCATAAAAACCATTAACCCCATAAACCCCAAAAACAAATGGCAAACACTTACCTCAAAGAACCCTACGTTCACCCCAAAATCGAGCTGAACGAATCAGACTACAAGCGAATCCTCAGTCTGGCACGAGCAAACGCCAAGCAGATTGAGAAACGAGCGCGAGAACTATACGAGCAATACGGCGTGTTCGAAGTCCGCATCCGTGCAGAAGTCAGAAAAACAAACATCGGTTGCGATGACCTGAAACACTCTTACGAACTGGACTGCAAGCCATCCTCTCTCTATATCTATGCCCCATCGATGGATGACAACACCGACAAGCCACTCGTCTTGCTGTCTGAGGAAGAGAGAAGAAGAATTTCAGTCTTTGCTACTAATTACGTGAGAAGCTTGTTCGATACTTGCTTTGGCGAAAACCTTGCCAGCATCAATAAGGCACATTCATACGAGCGTTCGGCTCGACGCACATGGAAAATCACCTTCCTCTTCACCATCTTAGGATGGCTCGTAGCATTCGCATTCTTCGTTTTCTTATTTCAAGTTTACTTTCATGGGAACTAATACTTTCGCACCTGTCTGCATGGCAGAAGAATATTGGGCAAACACTTACTTTTCCATCGCCCGACATACAGGTGAAGTTAAAATCGGCTCACATGAGTACATCATCGTGAACAAGGAAGGAAAGGACATCTACGAATGCTCCATCGAAGCGGAAAAGGCTGGGCGTGAAAAAGCCATCGAACCAGGCGAACCCGCCGACCTCTGCCGCAAGGACTTCGTAAAATTCTACCGCGCCCTGGGACGTGAGAAATTCCTGAACGTACTCAAGGAACACCAACATGCCTCCGACAAGGAACTCATCCAAATCTACCAAAAACTCACCAAGAAATGACATCATGAGCCGGAAACAAACGCCTTACTTCACACCCTACAACCTAAGCATCGGCGACTGGGTGATGATAAACAAGCAAAAAGAAAAAGTAAGATTCATCGACGATTACGGCAACGTAGGATTATCCGACGAGAAACCTTGTCTGATAAGCGAACTGCGCCCCATTCCACTCACCTCCGAAATCCTCATGAAGAACGGATTCAAGCACACAGGTATTGGCTTTATCATCGCTGACATCAACTTTGCCAATATCGAAGGTGGTGGACAACTGATTTGGGATGGTGGACGCATAGAGACCTTCGTCCATTTCAGCAAACACGAATTTGCTGTATGCCAATGTAAATACGTACACTTGCTCCAGCACTTCCTACAAGTAATCGGCATAGAAAAAGACATCGAACTTTAATATCTTAATCATGGAAATAACAGGCTTGACTATAGGTGATAAGCTGCTGCTGAATGGACACCCTCACACCATTCAAGGACTGCAAATGAAGGATGGCAACTGGCTGTTCTTCTCGAAGGAACTGCAAACATGGTGCTCTGTTATGGATGCCTTCCCCATCTTCATCACACAGACATTCTTGGCTAAGAACTTCGACGAGAAAAACGGAGGATTCAAGTACGGCATATTCGAGGATTACTTCGACCTCTCCATCGAGGAATACAACGACGGCACTTACTCCATCGAATACCACATCACGGAAATGTCACTGCCTGATACCGTCATCTCCAACGTCTGTTATGTCCACGAACTCCAGCACGCCCTCAACCTCTTCGGACTCTCCAAGGAACTGGAACTTTAAAAGCCACCGTTCCTGCCACCGTTCCCAAAAGTTTCGCTTTCGGGTTCCCCTCTCCACCGTCCCTGAAACTTCTGCTTTCAGTCCTTCGTTTCTCCGTACCTCTCGGCTCAGCCGAGAGCTTTCTCACCAAACCCATTAACCCCATCAACCAAAAAACTATGACACCTGCAACCATCATTCTCACAGTCTTCCTGATACTGGCGGTTTTTGTTGCTGCACAGCTCGACGACAAACTTCTCAAGGAACGCCACGTCACTAAGGGACTACTCGAACAACTGGGACAAGCCAAGGCTCAGACGAAAGACCTTGAAAAACGTCTTCAAGAAGCCAACACAACCATTCAGAAGCTCAATCACAAGCTCGAAGCTTGTGGAATCGATTACGACAGACTCCTGACCGACTACCACCGTTTGGAAAACGAAAATCTAAAATGATATGGCAAGAATCTCCAGAGTTATCAAACTAAAACTGGGACCAGACACGCACATCATCAAGAAGAATGCTGCCGACAAACAAGGTACTCAGGCTTGCCAGCAATGCTCTTTGCGAAGCCTCTGCTTCGAAATCGGAAAGACAGAGCGAAAACGACTCTGCGACGCTATCCTCATAGAAGTTTATGACTCACCATCAGACTTCTCTCCCTACGGCGGACACTTCGAAGTCTCCAGCCATAACCCAGTCTAAATCCCTTTTCTCCATCCCCACCACCGTCCCCGAAAGTTCCGCTTTCGGTCAAAACAACCCATCAACAATGAATAACGAAAAAGCCCTGCTCTACCTCTTTGTCTCAGCCGACGAACACCGACCTTCCATCACGGCACCATTCCTTCAGCATGGCAAGGTATGTGCCACAGACGGACGTAATCTCATCCGCATCAATGCAGCACTATGCGAAAATACATATCCCGAAACCGTCAACGACCGCACACCTCCTAATACGGAAACAGTGATTCCTGCACCCACACGCAACGAAAAACTGACACAGAAAATGCTATCGGACGCATTTGCAAAAGCACCGGAAAAAGAAAAAGACCGTACCTGCCCTGAATGCGGAGGGAACGGAGAGGTATATTGGCATTACCACGATAGGGACGGTAAACATTATACTCATTGGTACGGTTGTCCCGTGTGCGAAGGAACAGGAGACATTTCCGGCTACAAACCAATCACATGTCAGTTCACTATCAACGGCTGTTATCTGGCTTACGGACACATCAAACTCCTGTCAAACGTTATGAAATACCTTGAAGTGGACACACTGATACTTCGACACGCGGAAATGCTCGAACACAGAGTCACACCCATGCTATTGGGCGTTGAAGACAAAGACATTGAAATAGTCATAATGCCCCTATGCCCTGGTGAAGACATCGAAGAAATCACCATTCTCTAACCCACCACCGTTCCTGAAAGTTCTGCTTTCAGTCTTTCGTTTCTCCGTACCTCTCGGCTCAGCCGAGAGCCTTCTCACCAACCCCATTAACCCCATCCCCCCCCCCATCATGGAAATAGCAATCATCATCGCATTCGCTGTCGTCTTACTCCAAGCCATCGTTATCTTCGGACTTGGAAAGCGATACACCCAAGCAATCAAGCAAATCAAAGAGATGGAACTTGACCTTCAAGACCATATCACTGGCAGCGACAAGGACGCACGAACCATCACCGCCCTCAGACGTACCATCAATGAAATAAAGACATTCCCTAACGATTATCCTCCTATGGAGTGGACTCAAAAGGACGAATCTATATGTAATTCCATCCTCTCCGATTTGGATCAAGAACTTAAACAGGCAATAATAAAAGGGTACGACGCTGTTTGTAAAGAGAAATTGGACTGGCTTCAGTCCATCAGAGAAAGGATTAGACTCCAAATGAATCTCTACACAGACATAAAGAATTCCCAAACCTCCAATCATCCGTAGAAAAAACTCAATAGAACCATGAAGAAAGCTTATTTCAGCAAGAGGTACGGACTTCGGCAAGCCGTTTTGAAAAGACGAAAGACCAAGACTCGGCGCATCATCAAAGGCGACTTCGAGAACGTGACCGCGTACCATGCAAATGGAGTTTGGCACTTTATCGCAGACACAAAGGATGGCGACTCAATCGAATTGAAACCAGCCTTTCAAATTGGCGAAGTGGTTGCCGTGGCGCAAAGCTATGCGAGTGCTATCAATCCTCTTGATTGGGCAAATAGATTGATATACAAAGACACACCTGGCTGGAACAATGCTTTATACACCCGTCCCGACCTCATGCCCCATTGCATCCGCATCACCGACATCAAATGTGAGCGCTTGCAGGACATCAGCGACGAGGATTGCATCAAGGAAGGATTGCTTGTAGGCGAAACAGACCCAAAGATGTATGGTTTCAAGGTTGGGAAGCACGTTAATAGTTATATGTCTCCTCGCGAAGCCTACGCTGTCCTCATCGACCGCATCTGTGGCAAAGGCACATGGAACCGCAACCCTTGGGTATTCGCTTACGGTTTTGAACTCATAGAATAATTCACCCCATTATCCCCGTCAACCCAATGGAAAGAAGACTACTCCCTGTCTATTACGGATGGGCAAAACTTAACAAGATAGCCAAGCGTGAGGCTTTGACGGTCGTCTTTCTTAATGACTTCACATCGCCACGCACCAACAAGGACGGCTACGATGGTGTGACACGATACATCGACGTGTGCGCCATGAGATACCAGACGGATGCAGAACGGGAGGATGCAAAGCTCTGCAACCGCATCTACACCGTCTATAGCATCTTCATGGATGACAAGCACATCCGTGGAAGTTTGGCAGCCGCCCTCCATGCCAACTTCATGGCTGACAAGAACAACGTCAGCGAGAAGGACAGAAAGGAAATCATGGAGAAGCTGAAGACTCACTACATAGCAACCCATCGAGGCTACAGAGAGCCAAGAGGCTACCAACTAAGTATTGAATTTGAAGATTAAAAAGATTTGACTATGAAACTATACGAAGGAACTGCCCCATGCCCAGGATGCGGGCGAACGGGTGAAGAGGTGGCACGTAGTAGTAAAGATTCGCTGTGCCATGACTGCATGAACGCATTGGAAATAGGCAAAGCTATCGTCAAGGAAAGGAACCTTGACCGTAACAATTACATAATGGATGACCTCAGAATAGGACTATTAACGTGGTACACCATTCCTATTAGAAAAATTGAAAATGCTTTGACCGACTTACTCTCTACATTCTCTCAGTTCGACAGCAAGCATGTAGTAACGAAAGACGGTTTTGATGGGAGCATTCTGGCAGGAAGGCTTGAAGCAGCTACAGCAAGAGATAGGTTTGTTTTGCCTGATATAACTTTTGACGCTGCAAAACGGTTGTGTGAGTCTCTAAGAGAGGCTTGTTTGCAATTGAAGAATGACCGTGATAATTACAAAAATGAGCTCGACAAAAAACTGAACGAGGAACGTAATCGCATCTATAATGATGGTGTAGCACACGGTCGTAACCTTCTGATGCAATTAAATAGTGGCGAAATCGGTGTCAACGACTTCGAGAAGCCTGTCAAGAAATTCTGAATTGCAAACTAAACAATGATTAAACAGATGTAATCATGAACAAACGAATAGCAAGAAAGGTGCTGAACAGAGACAGTTTTCATTGGCAATGGTACAGGAGAGGTCCACTCATATCTCTTGCACCCATCCACTCTGAGCTGTACTTCAGAGCCTGCAAAAGACTCCACGAAAAGCCATACTACGACAGAACGTGGTTGGCAAAAATCCAAAGATGGAGAAAAGAATCAAAGGTAACCATCAGACGTTAACCTCCTAAATTAAACAAAACAAAAACTTATTCAAGAACTGAAAGGAGGTAAAGAATGAAAAAGATTATAATATTTGTACTTGCTGCCTTTATGATGGTGGCATGCGACTATAGAACAGAAGCTGAAATAGAAGAGGCAAAGCGTTTAAAAGGTTGTAACATTATTGTTATTGATAGTTGTGAGTATCTTAAAAATGATATGGCTAATGGTAATCAAGGATTCGGACATTTCGCCCACAAAGGCAACTGCCGTTTTTGCAAAGAACGCAGACAAAAAGAATTAGAATGGTTGATAATCAAATTAAAAGAAAAATAAGTTATGCACATCTTTCATAATCATTTTAAGTATAATGATAGTTGGATGTGGTGTGATTGGGTAAGACATCAGCCTTTATTCGGAATGCCACACCTTCACATTGCATGCACAAGATTTGACATGTATTTCATTTTTGAAATTATATGGGGAAAACTTCATTGGTATTGGACTACTGGGAATGTAAAATATAAAGCACGAAAAGAACACTAATCAATCATGAAACTAAAAGACGAAAACTCCCTTATTGATAAAATTGAATTTGCGGTTGCAGATTATTGCAGTGATTGTAATGATAACGACTTTAATATTATCTTGTCTGTATCAGCTTCAGATGGGTGGGTTAAAGTAAAAATAGAAAAAGAAAACAACTAACGATTATGAGAACAATAAAATTCAGAGGCAAAGATGTGACGATTATAAAACTATCAAAACATAATCTCATTTAATTATAGAAAAAACGAAAAAATGGAACTATGAACGAATTTCCAATGACTTACGATGATGCACTGGCCGTGATTACGGCTTGTTGCAATGGTGCCAGAAACAAGCATCTGAAAGGAGCATTGCAAGTAGCACAGCGTGCCCTCCGCACCGAGATTGGACGGGGCCGAAGGTTCGACACAGACCTGGAAAGTGCTGAGAGCGACTACGTGAGAGACATTGCCTACGGGCAAGGCTTGGAAGGTGAGAGTGCTGACGATTTCTTCGGAGATGTAAAGGCCGACGGCTACGACTTGATGGAGGCTTTCCATGATGGAGCAGAATGGCAGCACGACCACAACGTCAGAAATGACAGATGGAAGGACTTCGACCATGTGAAGGGAATCCTGCGTTTGGTTCTGGAGAGCCACATGCACGGTGGTGAGTCTGACGAGGTGCTGGCAGAATTGGATCAGCAAGTACGCGATGCGTGGATAGTGAATACTACGAATTAAACGAGTTTCACGGATGGCACGAAAATCCTTTCCGTAGGATATAAAAAAAACAAAGCATTGAATTTGATTAACCCCATTAAACCCATAAACCCCATGAGCCAACCCATAATCGACAGGAACCAGCGTCGATACGAAATCGCAAAGGAAATGCTGCCTACCATCATGCGAACAGCATCCGCAATATTAGCCTGTGGACACGAACTCGGACCCGAAGCAGAAGGAAAGACGCTTGCAGAATACTGTGCCGAATCCGCATGTGCGTATGCGGATGCACTTATCGCAGAACTAAAGAAGTCAACGGAAAACTTGACGCCAGTCGTAACGGACACCAAAGAAGTTGCCATTGGACAGGTCATAGAATTCGATGGCGTAAAACTGATATGTGTAGAATTGCCAGAGGGAGTACATGAGTGTACGGGATGCGCATTCTATAACTCAGGCAGCTGCAGATACAAAGGTCCATGTAGTTTCACAACCCGCACCGATGGCAAGGAAGTGATATTCATTCACAAAACTTAGAACTAATCAATCATGAAACGAGCAGGAGAAAGCCAGTTGCAGCGCATCATCCGCAAGACTGGACGCAAACCGATTCAATGCAAGTGCAAGCAATGCCAGCAGCAGTGCCACACACCGTGCCTGGCAACCCCACAGGACATCCTGAAACTGATTAAGGCTGGCTATGCCGACCGTTTGGCATGGACTGACTGGTATGCTGGAATGCTCATCGGAGTCACCGACCACATCATCGGAATGGTACAAGCAACAACCGTAGGAGATTGGTGTACCTTCTTCCATGACGGACTCTGTGAGCTGCACGACAAGGGACTGAAGCCAACAGAAGGACGCTTGTCGCATCATTCCATGAAGATAGACAACTGGACACCGAAAAAGTCCATCTCTTGGAATGTGGCGAAGGAATGGGAAGACGCTGACAACACTCCCGTACTGGAAGAAATCATCAAAGAATTAAAAAAAACAAAGCACCATGATGAAAAAGAAAACCGACACTAAGAACGACAAACTGTTTGTGACCGACGTGGTGTCCCTCTTCAAGCAGCTCAAGCACCAAGAAGAGTATAACATCATCTCTAACATCCGAGAGAAGTTCCAGCACCTGATACTGGTGGATGGTATCAACGGAGTCAAAGAAGAGTGCCAGAAAGTCATCGACGAAGTAACCAACGGACAGCCCATCAAGGGTCACATCAGTTATTTCGCTGAGTATTCCGAAGAGAACTGCCAGAATATCGAGATAGTCAGATACGCACACGGAGGTGGTCAGAATATTGCCAAGCGTACCAACGGAGGTGTGGTGATAGCAACACTTGTCATCGTCAAAATCAAAGGCGAGTATTCACGCATCATGGGATTCACTTGGTATCATCCAGAACAATTCGACCCCTTCGCCCATCTAATCTAATCCAAGAACTCCGATGATATATATCTATAGAACTCTTTGGGCGATATTCTATATCCCCATCTTCCTGATGGAATGCGTGGCATTCGTAATAGGCTGTCTTTCTTACCCATTTATTGCTTTTGTTTACTATGTCAAGCATGGCTCAACCATAGGTCTGAAATGGGCAGGTGACACAATAGCATTTTGGATCGAGAAAAAATATCAGAACCTAAGAACATACATCGAAACATTATGAAAATCCTATCAAAAACCAAAGGCAATGCAGAAGAGTACGGACGATGGAGCGTAAACCCCTACATCGGCTGCTCAAACGGTTGCACATATTGCTACTTGAAGTCGGGACCATCAGGCAAATACCTCGGACAGAACAAACCCGTACTGAAGAAGGGAATCATTGATGACGAACATGCCTTCTATCTCGCTATGGCGGAAATCCTCGAAAACCGCAAACAAATCCATAAGGATGGTGGTGTGTTTATGAGTTTTGTGACTGACCCTATGCTTGAAGAATGTCAGCGTTTGTCCTATCGCATAGCAGCAGAATGTGTGAAATATGAAATACCTGTCACATTCCTAACGAAACGCCTTGCCTATTATCTTGACTCAGCAATCGAAGAATATCAAAACCTCTGGAAACTCGATAATACGCTTGTCGCTTATGGCTTCACGTTGACAGGACACGACGAGCTGGAACCCAATGCACACGACAATCGCGCAAGGATAGCTACGATGCGTGCATTGCGCCGTGCTACATACTTTCACGTTTGGGCGTCAATAGAACCCATCATCGACTTCCCATCCTCCTTCCGTATGATCCAGCAAGCACTCGATGCAGGGTGTGAGCATTTCAAAATTGGTTTGATGACCAAGAACACAAAAGTATGTCGTGACAAGTACGACGTATCAGAATGCCTTTCCTTTATTCAGGACGTGATGGTAGCGACAAAAGACAAAGCAACGGTCTATTGGAAGCAATCAGTCCGTGACTTCATCGGAGGTACACCAACCCATCGCCGTTTCTCCGACAAAGAACTACACAAAATTCTCGACGACTACCCTCACGCCGTCAGCAAGAACTGGAGCATCTTCACACAAAGTAACCTCCATACAGAGGATTGAAAAAGAAATAATTTTATAAAGAGCCATACGGGGGCTGTGCGTGACAGTCCGCTAACAGTATAATCTGCCAGACACAGGTGCAACTCCTGTAGCCCTCGTTTAATATCAAAAAAACTATGAACGAAAAGATTTATGCAGTACCTAACCCAATGTGGTTATCGGACACTTTTGTGTTTCGCAAGCATGAAGACAAGAAACTTGGTACAGTTTACATAAAGCTGAACCACGAAAACAAAATAGAGGAAGTCGGCATTAATATTGAAGATAGGATGCACAACACACCTCTGGAAAGTATTCTGACAGAGAAGAGTTGTCAAGAGGCTAACGAACTTCAGAAAACAATCCTCAATAGTATCGGTGATGAGTATTGGTATGGAGTTCTGAATCGTAAAAGGAGATTCTCTTGATAAAGATAACATCAAACATCCGAACAATCAACCAACGAATAGAGGACTATGACAGAGAAAGAACGAAAGGCAAGAATAATGAATGGAGCCAGTAATTATATGACTGGAAGGGCGATGGCACTCTCCTTTAAACCGCTTTCATTACAAGATGTGAAGGATGCTTATATAAGCGGAGCTTACGACATGGAACAACTGATCGACTCATCGATGTGGTGGAAGATTGCAGACGACGAACTACCCAAGATAAACAGAGAAGTGATAGTTCTTACGTCTGACGGGACATTAGCATACGCTCATCGTCCACAAGAATCATTTAAGGGGAGGACTATTGCTTCAGGCATAGATGAAATAATCACCCCTACACGATACGGAAGAGGACAATGGAATATCCCCAACGTCCTATTCTGGCTCGACATCGAAATTCCTGACATCAAAGACTACTTGGAGAGAACAAAACAATCCTTCCAAATCCTTTAAATCCCTGATAAAATTAAATCCCAGATTAAGACAATAGCAGCATTGGAACAGTGCGCAACTTCTGCGAAGCTAACCATACAGACACGCTCATTATAACAGGCGAAGGAGACAAGGTGCTTTTCGAAGCAATACTAAAAGACAAGGAATCATGACTAAAAGACAAAGAAATAATTTGAACAGATTGCGAGAATTGGTTGCTGATTTTCAGCCATACATTCCTTATGTGCATGATAGCACTGTTATAGAGATATTCAATTATATTGGGACTGTGCTGTATGGCGTTCTTGTAGATTGTCCTGAAAATGAAGAGTTAGAGTATAATCTTGAACAAATAGAAAAATCTCTACAAGAGTTTGAGAAATTATTAAAACATGAAAAAAGCATTGGATAAATGGTATGAGTGTTTTCGACTCTGTTTTAAAAAGTGATAAGGGCTTTGAGTGGAAATTAAACAATTTAAACTATAGATAGAACGTGTTATGGATTTAATAAAATGTAAATGTATAAGAACTGCAAGGGTAAATGGATTAACATTTGTTCCTGATGAAGTTTACTACCTCGAAGAGCAGGTATTTACTAAGGAATATAAACCTGCCATACATCCTCAGCCTGCTCGTGGTTATCTCATCCGCTACAAACGCTATAAGGTCGCATTACCAACAGAGGAACCACTGTTAGAAGACGATGATGATTTGTACCGTATGGTAAATGTACGAATAGCATATTTCTACGACCGCTCTTACTGCGAGCACCACGATTGGAAAGATGAACGAGGATGTGATACAGAATGCTTTGAGGACCATTTCGTTACCATTAGGCCCACTCAAGATAGCGTTGTGCCTAAGTTTAAGAGCAAACTCTATACAAAACCATTGACAAGAAAGTTAAATAACATTCCTATGGAATTTGTAAAAGAGGACATCACAGGTTATATGAGACGAAACTGGCAGGAGCAGATGTATGCAAAGTTCGGCGGCATGAGTCCTGAAGACTGGGATTTCGATACCTTCATGCAAAGAATTGGTGAATACACGATGAATACGAAACAAAATAAATAACCTCTACGGAGGAAAGGAGTTGTTTTTAGTGAGGAATTTTTACTTTTTACTTTTTCATTCAAAATCATTCCTTCCAAATCCTTTAAATCCCTGATAAAATTATAAATCCCAGATTAAGACAATGGCACGAATCCACCGCAATGGCAACATGCTTATCAGACTTGATAGCATCGTAGCAGTATCATCCGACATGGACAAACCTAAAGAATTGGCGATTTTCACCAACTCACCAGGAATATTCAAAATCCATTTTGAAAAAGACGAGGAAGTAACCAAATACATCGACGACCTGCAAGCAAGAATCGAGAAGGAACTTCCCGATTCTATAACCATGAGCAAAAAAGAGAAGACCAACAAAGACTTAACAAGTAAAATAATCCGCTCTACTTTCATCCGAGGAGAGGAGGACGGCAAGAAGGACATGCTGGACGCTGCCTGTGACTACCTCGAAAGCATCGAGATAGACGTGTATTTCAACGCGAACAAAGAGAAGCCAGACTTCGACTATGAGCGATTCGTCAATGACTTCCGCACCTCCCTCACCAAAAAACTCCTGTCTCCAAACACTCTTTAAAGAATGACCTACCAGGAATACATACAGCGACATATCATTGCAGCTGATTACAAAGAGCAGAATAACCAATGCGAAGCCGTTCCCATGATTTCAAAAGAGAATGCAGAGAAGGCTTGTGAGTTGGCAGTGTGCAACTTCGCTCAGGACCTACTACCGCTCTGCGAGTCCGCAAGAAAAGAACTATTGAAAAAAGTAATCATCGATTTCAAAACAAAATATGGCAACAGAGAAATGCTTTGACTTAGACAGCATCCGCCGAAGCTGTCCGCACGGTTCCAGCGTTAACTTTCCAGTCGGCACCGTCATGCACGTCAAAATCGGCGACATGAACTGCATCAAATGCCCCTGCTTTGGAGGAGCCGACGAATCAAATCCAAGCAACCAAAAGGAGATGGCAATCATCTGTCACTACCCACACTTCAGTCAACCAATGAAAACATTTCAACAAAATGAATCGAGTCCACCAAAAACATAATAGCCGATGAATCATCAACCTCCTTTCATCAAAAAAGGGAATAAATTGGGAAATATTTAAAATTGCAAATCAACCGATGTAGCATAACGAATGCGAGGCTCATCCCCTGATGGTGGTTCCAACCCACCCATCGGTTTTTCAGTTTTTCCGAACCAAGTTCCGCTTTCGGTCCTCCCTCTCCACCGTTCCCCGAAATTTTGTTTCGGGTTTCATCAACCCCATAAACCCATCAACAAATGTCCTCACCAAACACCCAAACAACCCAAGACACCCTCATTTCCCGCCCCACATTCAAATACAATATCGGGGATATACTCAAAATAAACAACATTAGTAGTTTTGTTTCTTCTGACCTAAACAAAGAGTACAACGACAACCTGCAGGTTATTTTCCGATTCTATGATGGAAACAACAATAACGTCTATATAGTGGAATGCGAAGACGGCTTTGCTTTCACACTCTGTGAGCAAGAAGCAGACTTGGTTAAACATTCCACAGTCCCGAACACACCACCTGACAACAAACCAGTGAATAGCCGTCAACTCGACGAGGAAACCTACCAGGCACTGAGACGTTTGGGTGTGCTCGACACATCTGTCCGTTCCTACAACCGAGGCAAAAGCGACTATTCGCGCCACATCATCCAACCGTGGAGCATCTGGCAAGAATACAACTTGAACCCGTGGGATGCCGACATCGTGAAGCGCATCCTCCGTACCAAACAAGGGGACAGCCGACGACTCGACTACGAGAAAATCATCCACATCTGCGAAGAACGCATCCGACAAATAGAATGCGAAGCAGAGAATCCACAGCATAAGCATTGATGAATCCATCGGCTTTCTCCGTACCTCTCGGTTCTGCCGAGAGCCTACTCATCAACCCCATAAGAAAGCATTATAGATTTCTTCATAATTCAGTTCGGACTTGTCTGCGAAGATAGGAACGAACGCCTCGCATAACCCTTGCCATTGAGCAAACAACATATCTCTCAGGCTTACCACAGCCCGCAGAGGGGATAATGGTACTAAACAGGATTCCCCTCCATTTCAGAAATCCCTTCAAACCCTAAAAATCACAGACACATACGTCCCCGTGGTGTTTGGCAGCTGGGAAGGGGTAGCAGCCTCGGACTACCCCCCCCCAGTTTTAATACACAACTTCACATGGTAATCATCGACGGAAGAAAAATATATGAACAACCTGCGTGCTGCGGACAATGCCCGTTCCTCTTCGACTACTCCACACACATGACCCCAGCCAAAGGACCATTGCCCTGCACACTCTTCAACGAAATGCACAGATACATGACCACCCCTCCACGCCGCTGCCAAAAACTCTTTAAGAAGGCATTCGAGTATTTCAACGACAGCGGCATCGACCTCTCCATCGTCAAAAACCAAAACAAAGAACAATGAAACTCTATATCTCCACACCCATCAACGCACGTTCGGAAGCTACCTTCCAAGAGAAGTACGAGACAGCTCGGAAACGTGTGGAAGAAATCAAGGAACAACTGCCATCCATCTACCAGGAATGCTACGACATCGTTTCCTCCTTCGACCTGAACCCACTCGGAACCTACACCGAAGCGGAAGCAATGGGAAGATGTATCCAAGCCGTCATGGAGTCCGACGCCATCCTGCTCGACGATGGTTGGGTGACATCCCAAGGATGCTGTCTTGAATTCCGCACAGCGGAAATCTACAACAAAATCATCTATTCCACCAGCCCCAACAACCCCATCAATCCCATGAACCCCATCCTCCCAGATGGATTTCACAACAAATCTTATGTTTAATTGACCCCATCCACTACAAAAAAAACGGTCCTTGCCTCACGACAAGAAACCGTCCAACGTAATTCAAAAACTAACTAACTTTTAACTAAAATAATCTATAGTACACGCCTACCCCAACAAACGGCTCGGCGTTTTTGTTCTTCATTCCAAGACCAACACCACCCATCACACCAACACCCCAACGCGGATATTTCTTGATAGTAATTGTCTGTGTGTTGGTAATGATCGTCGTTCGCATCCTCAGTTCAATGGAGTCCAGCTTTGCATGATAGCCACTGACCCAAGCCCTATATAGACTATCCTCATAGATTGTCTGCTCAATCGGTATCTCCACCTGAACACTGTCCATCATCTTATTGGCGTCAATAAGATGGTCGTCTTTCTCAGTAAGTGTCGGTTCTGCCGACACCTTCAGATACCCCACTTCGGTCCTTACCTGCATACTGTCCGTCGGTACGGGCTCGCGCACCCTCACGGTGTCATGCACCGTCACCGTGTCACTCACCGTCACCGTGTCCCTCGTCTCCTTGAACACAACACTCGGCTCATAACAACTGCGCACACAAATCACAGCCAGCACAATCACAGCCAGCACCCCAATCGCACAGAGCTGCATCTTTGCTATATCCTTCATAACATCTTGCTTTTAGTTACCGTTCCCGAAAGTTCTGCTTTCGGGTAAAAGAAAGTTCCGTTTTCGTTCTATCAAACCGACAAACGCCGATAAATCGTTTTGCCTTCTTTGTTTCTGAACGCTTCAAGAACTTCATTCCTCTTTGCCGTTCTACCGTCTTGGTAGCTTACATGTATCCAGTCATAGTCGTATTCGTTGATAATCTGCTTGACACCTATCTCTCCGTTCTTCATCATCTTCACAAGCAGGTCAAACAGAGCCTTGTTATCGGCTCTTGAATCGCTCTGGCTTCGAATGTCGGCGGCATTACCGTAGAGATGGTCACTGGTAGAAGCTCCACCAACAACCTTGTTCAACCTCGGACAACGATACCCACAGGTGACGACAATACTTCTATTATACTTGTTACGTAGTGGCTGGAGAACTTTCCTGCATAACGTCGCAAGTTTATTCTTGACAACAACACTGGGCGTATTGTCGATACCTAACCTTTGCGCTGTAGCTGATTTTATCAGCTCCTCAAGCGTGAAATTATCACTCAGTTTCATCATGCTCCTTGTTTTCTTTGTTTTCCAATACTGAAAGCACCCTGTCTTTAAGGTCCTGGTTCTTTGCTATCTCTCTAAGTATGCGGATGAAATCCTCTTGCGCCTTCTTCTCCTTAACATTCGATGGCTCTACAATACTCTTCACCTCCACAAAGGAAATGTAGAACGTACCGAGAAGCGTAAACAAGGGAACCATAGGAATATCATAGCGATACTCATGCCAAAGAAAGAATATCAGCCCGATTTGGACAGCATCCACAAAGGTCAATGCGATAAGCATGTTGTAATACTTGTTCAGCTTGTCGATGGTTCTGCGATATGCCTCGCTCGTCCTCATTTCACCTCGCTTCTTTGCCTTACGAACGCCGCTCCATAAATCAGCACCAATCAGTCCGAAGACGATGACATAGAACAACACCACCAGACAACCAACTATAATCAATGTTACTTCTCTTCCTTCCATTTTTTTTCTACATAATAATGATTAAAGTACCATCAGAATGAATGCCTGGACAATAGCACCAATTCCGCTCCATTTCACATAGTTCTTCAAATCCTCTCGTTCCAATACACCGCTTTTCTTTTCCTGAGCCAACTCACGATATACGGCAAGCATACAAGCAAGTCCGCTAATCAAGAGACCCAAGACAAAAAAGACAATAGCACCCACCTTGTTCCTGTCAACTGCCTTCAAACTATCAAGCCATTTCATATTACATTGTTTTTTAGTGTTACCAAATATTACCCCACTCATCCTCTTTCTCCGTATGTGAAGGCTCTGCCTTTACCTGTGGAGTTGCACAACCCTCGTGATAGGAATAGAACTGCGCATAGTCTGCATCTAATTCAGTTTCACGAGTTATCATTGCTGGTTTTAAATATTCCTTTTTCATTGCTCTGTCAATAATTGAATAATTCCTTGTCCTACTACGGAGCACAAGAAAGTTAATATCATTGTCCACCAACTGTGGTCTTTCTTGTACTCGACACGAAAGTAAACCACGTAAAAGATACTCATAATCACTCCCGAATGTGCGGCATTGTACCAGTTGCACGAACTCAATCCTACCACCAAACCCGCCAACATCCATGCCCAGCGAGTTTTCCACTTGAAAATTCTGCCGATAAATTTAATAATTTCTTTCATATTCCTTCTTGTTATTTGGGGTTAATACTAAAATATTGATAAAAAGTCTCAATTTCCAAAACCTATTCCACCGCTTTCGCGTACCTTGGAATCGAAGCGAGGTGCCATAAGCACTGAGTAAGCGATTCGATACACAGATACACAACGCCCTCGTCAAGATAATACAAGCCTTCCACCAGCTCCATGTTTATACTGAAAGGAATAGGATTTTCCAATGTGCCTTCATCAGCACCACCCTTCACAACTTGGGTGAACAACGATGTGGCAACTCTTGGATTCCAGTTGTCTTGTGCCGTATGTGTCTGCACCACCTTCCAGAGCGCATCATCATAGTAGTAACGCTCATCTTTCTTCAGCTCCTTACCAAGCATCGACTCCCAAGATGGAAAGAGTTCAATACACTCCAAAGCGGCATCATCATCTCGCTCCACCACCGTTGGCAACACCATCTTCTTTAAAGCAGCGACTACATCCTTGGCGGTTGGCTCCTTCTTCACGTAGGTAAATATCTCGTCACCGAAGGAAAGCGGTTCAGGATAGCCGTCTTGATAGTCGTATTCATGGACAGCCGCGTAAGTCTCCAAGCCTTCAATCGACAACTGATGACTGTTAGTCATGTCGTAGCACTCAGCGGCATACACCTCCAAGTCCTTCAGCATCGACCTCGCACTCGCAATCGGCACGTTGAACAAATGACAATTCCCAAAGGAGAGATTGGTGGTTCTCTTGCCTTTCTCTTCTTCTGCGTCAAGCCTCGAAAGAATACTGGTACGTGTGGTTTTGTCTATCCAGCAGTTCTTGTCCTCATAGCGGAAGACATTGACATCCTCCGACGATCCGTAAGCCGAGTTAAGTGCGAACAACAACTTCTTAGATGCCTCAAACAGCTCATCGTCTTCTACATGCACATTGAAAGTATGGACAAGCGCATTACTGACACCTTCAAGCTCCTGAACACTACACAGCCTTCCCGACCCAATGATGGCATCGGCAACCTCCGTGATGGTAGGCACTTCCTCTGACTTGAACTGCACACTGTCTGCTTCCCATTCTCCATCATCAGACGGGGCGACATTATAGTTCAAAGTAATATAAATCACTTGTGGACCTACACTCGTCACCATCTGACTTGGCTTCTCTGTAAATTTCTGTTTCATTTTTTTGATTTTATAAATTAAGTTTGAATACATTCTTCATGTGGATACTCTCATAGTGACCCTGCACATAGAAATACGTCCAAAAGATTTCACCCATCAACGCAATCATCTCCTTCCGATAATGATAGGTTCGCTTCCTCCGACAAAATCCAAGATAGGAATTCACGACCTGCTCAATACGCTTGCAGTCCAGATACGTCAAATCCTTCTTTGCCTCCATCAGACGACGGAACCCGATAGCACGCTCCTTGAATCGAGCCAGCGTCCTGTTCGAAAGATACAGTCTGCAAGGCTTGATATAAGTACCGACAAACAACACGCCATGACTCACTGGCTGCAAGTATCTCTCTTCGTGCATCTCCAGCTGAAGATGGGTCTTGAGGAACTTTTCCATCTTCACAATCGCACCCTTCAGGAAATCGAGGTCGTCACACTGACAGACGAAATCATCCACGAACCGCTCGTAGGAGAACGAATGGTGACGGAAAAGGAAAAGCACATACATGTCGAAATACGACATCAAGAAGTTGGCAAACAACTGAGTCGTGAGATTACCGATAGGCTCACCCTTGGTTTTCTCACAACCAAACAAGGACTTGTTAGGCGATAACCGCTCCCAAAGATGCACGGGCGAATTCAGCACACAATTCTCTTCTGGACGATGCAACACAACTGTCTTCGTGGTATGGATAAGCACGTCCCAGAACATCTCTGGCATACGCTGCATACCAAGACGAACAAGGACATCGGGAGAAACCGACTCGAAGCCCTTGCGCTCCATGCGCTTCCTCCATCGGTTGATGAACCTCTCCATGAAGTACCACAAAACCAACTTGTCTATACTCATGAAGAAGCCTACAATATCACCCTTGAATAGCCATGCCTTACGATGATAATGCCCAGTGATACGCTCCATGCCTTCAGCACAATGTGCAACACATTTGTCTGTACCGAAACCCTTACGGCAATTGAAACTGACATTGCCCTGCGACACAAAACGCTCCTCAAACAACGGCTCTAACCGTAAGCAAATCCAATGGTGAACAATCCTGTCACGAAAGCTGGCGGCAAACACCTCCCTCGGTTTGGGATAGAGAACCATAAAGCAGGTGGATGTGCCTGGTTGATATGTCTTGCTCCACAACTCGTATGCCAAGGCGGGAATATCCTCTATGGCTTTAGACATGTACTCGATGGCTTGCTTGGAACGGAACTTGCCGTGCATACAGTCTTTGTACGCCGCCCAAACAGAGTCAAGAAAGGCTTGCGGCACGGAGCTATAATCGTGGAACGCTGTGACCGCCCTGACAACATACGAATTATACTTGTTGTTGTTGTTCACATTACCATTCTGGAAATTCACGTTGTACGAATTCGTGGTATTGTTCTCGGACGCGGACCAGAAGTTACTGTCTTTTTGCGATTCTGCATCTTCGTAGCTAACACATCTTGAGAATGTGTTAGCGAATCGCCCGTTCAACGGATTATAGGATGCTCTAACCATAATTGCTTATGAATTACCCTGACCACTGGTATAATCTCGCAACGCTATTGCTTGCGCGACGATGCCCCGTGTCAGCTGCCTTATCTTGTTCTCTGTGTCCTTACTGATATGATTCATCTTGTGCAAAATCTTGATGTCGTCCTGAACATCTTCAACGAAGATATGGACCATATCAAGATACTCTATCCTCATGGCGGAGTCACGAGTCGCATGTGCCAATCCTACACATTTCTTCGCCTCGCTCACAGTCAGCAAGATACTGTCTATGTAGCGAGTGAACTTCCTCGGAACTCGTTCATAAAGACATACCACGAAATACTTCAAGTTCGCAATGTCACGATAAATCGGCATCTGACGAAGTGTCCTGTGCTGACGCTTCTTCTGCTCACTGTCTTGTATCGTTGCTTGTGGAATGACTACACCATTTGTGCTCATATCATTGTTGTTAAATCATTTGTGTATCCTTGGGCGACGGCTTGAATGCCGTCGCTATAAGTAAAAAGTGACACGCTAAAGCGTGTAGGTGAACGCTGTGACCGCCCTGACAACATACGAA
>OCVV012871479.1_pt1 | contig 77279 bp, 73 predicted proteins | sample 1539721 | NCBI WGS metagenome assembly OCVV01 (sample SAMN02144230, study PRJEB22623) | gut metagenome | biome: sheep rumen | host: Ovis aries | place: New Zealand
ACTGAACGTCCTAGCTTAGATATTATGAAAGAAATACTTTATAATGTAGAAAAAGCTGAAGGATATACAAGAGAAGCAACTGAACAAACTCTTAGAGATATGGAAGAATATAATAGAAGTCTTCATGAATATGATGGTACACCAGTATTTAAAAGTGAATCAACCGCCCCAGAAGACAATTGGATAATTAGAAAATAAAAAAAGTCTACAAATGTAGACTTCTTTTTATTATTAATTAAGATTATATTTCTTATTAAATTTTTCAACGTTACCTGTTTTCTTTTTATTACCTTGTGCTCCAGTATAGAATGGATGACATTTACTGCAAACTTCGATTTGTTGTTCTTCTTTATCAGATAAAGCAGTAAAAGTAGCTCCACAAGAACACTTAAATGTACACATAACTTGATTTGGATGTAAATTCTTTTTCATCTAAATTCTCCTTCCGCCATAACTAACTGATTAGTTATAGAAATTCATTACTTGATTAATATATAACATCTAGACCTTAAATGCAAGTTTTTTATGTCTTTCTTGGCAAAATAAAAGAGGATTTTTTAATTATCCTCTTAAATGACTACCACATTGTATACAATATCTAGTATTAATATCAGGTCCTCCACATGCAGGACATCTATTAATATTAGCTACCTTTTCACTTGGTCCTTCTGCAATCTTTTCATTCTTAGCAGATATTTTTAATACTCCTGTTACCATAATAATATTTGTAATAATAACTAATGCATAAAAGAATGTTAAGTCTATTTGTCTATTTGATGATAAGAATGCATCAAATGCACCATGTATAACTGAAGGTACTGCTAAACTCAATAATAAAAATATTAAATATATAGCATTACCTTTATTATGTGATTTTCTTGCAAGTCCTACAAAGAATCCCATTATAAATCCAAAAGCTGCATGACCAGGTACTGATAAGAATGCTCTTAAAAGTGCTGTTGAATATCCATATTGAACAACATATAAAATATTTTCTAAAGCAGCAAATCCAAGAGAAACAAATATAGAATAAACTATTCCATCATATAACTCATCAAATTCTTTAGATTTATAAGCTACAAATATAACTACTAACCATTTAGAAAATTCCTCGATAAATCCTACTCTAACTGTGTAATTTACAAATAATAAAACTCCATTGTGAGCAGCCTCTAATGTATCTACAAAGTCTCCAAGCATTCCATCAATAATTGATGTAAATACAAAAGTTAATATAACAGATACTACTGCTCCACCAATAAGTAGTTTACCTAAAATTTTTCTTGGCTCAGGATTTCTATCAGACGTATAAATAAAAAATAATATTGCATAAACAGGCAATAAAGCTAAAAGAGTTAATAATCTCATTATTTATCACCTCTTAAATCTTCTTTATTAACATTTAATTTACTTAATAAACTATCAAATGTATCTTGTAAGTCTATAGCATTTTGTCTAATACTACCTTCAAGAAGACTACAATTAACATTATAACTTGATGGGTTTGAAGAGCACTCTGTTATACCACTTTTTATATTATATACAATAAGATAATCAATATATCCTGTTGTGTAATCACATCTTACTCTATCATCAAAATAATATAGTTTAAACTTTGTTGAATCATCTTCATAGAAGAAATAGTCATCGTTTAAATTAAAACCAAAATACACTCCAGTTTCTTCATCAATACGACCAAATACGTTTTCTTCTTTTTCTTGAAACTCATTTTTTTTCAAATCACTTTTAAATGAATCTAATGGATCAGTAGAAAAAGATAGTTTTTCTCCACCTACAACCGTTAATAAAAAACCAATAAATATTGTATATATTATAATTGCAGGTATAAATATCTTCATATTTAGTTTTCTATCAACCTGTTGTCTATTCTCAACAGGCATTTTATGTGTATCTAAATATTTTACCCATTGATCAAAAACATTTCTTGCAGGCCTAAAATCACATCCACAAGTGGGACATGAAATTCCATTTTCATCACTAATTTTATTACCACAATTAGGGCAAAACATACAATCACCTACTATACATATAAATTATACATTAAAAGAAAGCATTAAAAAAGAACCCTAAGGTTCTTTTCTTATTCATCTACTAATTTAATGTTAGCACCAACATTATTAAGTTTATCAACAATTCGCTCATATCCTCTAAGTAAGTGTTCTACATTATTAACTGTTGTAGTTCCTTTTGCAATCATACCAGCAACAAGCATTGATGCTCCTGCTCTAAGATCAGTTGCTTTTACTTTTCTTCCTACTAACTTAGTAGGTCCTGATATAACTGCCTTTTTATCTAACGCATTAATATTTGCACCCATTCCATTTAAATATGGAACATGTCTTAGTCTATTTTCATAAATTGTTTCTTCAAAAACAGACTCGCCCTTACATTGAGTTAAAAGAGAACTAAGAGGTTGTCCAAGGTCAGTTGGAAAACCAGGATAAACCGTGGTCTTAATATTAACAGCTTTTAAATTATTACATTTCTTAACTGTTATAACATCATCATTAATTTTATAACTTACTCCCATTTCTTTAAGTTTATAAAGAAGAGAATAAATATGCTCAGGTACAACACCTGCAACTTTTAAATTTCTACCTAAAAGAGCTCCAATAATAACATATGTACCCGCTTCAATTCTATCAGGTATAACAGTTACTTCCCCATCTCCAAGTTCAGTTACTCCTTCAATAATTACTGTACCAGTTCCTGCTCCAGTAATTTTAGCTCCCATAGAAATCAAGAAGTCTGCAATATTAACTATTTCAGGTTCTCTTGCAGCATTAAGTATTCTTGTAGTTCCTTTTGCTCTTACAGCAGCAATCATAACATTGATTGTTGCACCAACAGATGGTACATCAAAGAATACTTCTGTACTCTTAAGTCCATTAGAACTTATATGAAATTCATTATTAGATTCACTTACTTTAGCTCCCATCTTTTCAAAACTCTTTAGATGAAAATCAATTGGTCTAGAACCTATTACACATCCTCCAGGAGATGCAATATCTACTTTTCCAAATAAACCAAGTAAAGAACCCATGAAATAATAAGATGCTCTTAATTTATTAGCATACTCATCAGGTATAAATTTATTTTTAACATTTTTATTATCTATATAAACAGTTTCGTCTTCATATTTTATATCTGATCCTAAGAATTTCATTATATCTATTAATGTATTAACATCAGATATATTAGGAACATTTCTAATTACACACTTTCCTTTAGTTAAAATAGCAGCTGGAATTAAAGCAACAACAGAATTCTTAGCACCACTTATATTAATAGTACCACTTAATTCTCTACCACCTTCAATAATAAGTTTTTTCACTTATATCTCACCTCTTAACCATATTATAAACTATATATATCACTTATTTACAAAAATAATACATGTCTTTACACAACAAAAAATAGATAAGTATTACCTTATCTATTTATTAATTATAAATAAATATCTATCAAAACCTGATAAATCTTTTTCAACTTTAACTATTGCATTAGGAAATTTATCCTTAGCAATTTTTGTTAAAGCTTCTCCATGATTATATCCTATTTCAAAAGCTATTATAAATTTTTCATTTAAATACTTATAATAGTTATTAATAATAAATTTATAATGTTCCATTCCTTTATCATCAGCAAATATTGCACCTTTAGGTTCATATTTAACCTCAGGAGATACAACTTCCTCCTTATCTACATAAGGAGGATTAGAAATAATTACATCATATTTATTAATTGGCTTATATTTATATAAATTCTTCATTATAAACGTTATATCTGCATGATTAATTCTTGCATTATTCCTTGCAAGTCTAATTGCTTTAAGAGAATAATCAATTGCAGTTATATTAAGTGTATTAAGTTCACCCTTCAATGCAACTGGTATACAACCAGTTCCTGTTCCTATATCAAGAACAGAAGCATTTTCTAGTTTGTATTTCTTTATATAAGATAAAGTTTTACTTACTAACTCTTCAGTTTCAAATCTAGGTATTAATACACCTTTTTTAACTTTTATTTTATAACCATAGAAGTCTACATCACCAATTAAATATTGAACTGGATAATGCTTTTCTAGTTTTTTTATAACAGGATTTATATTCTTATATTTCTTTTTTAATAGTTTCCAATCATTATCAGTAATATTATTTGGTTTCATCACTCTCAAGTTTCTTTCTTTGATCTTCAGTTATAAGAGCATCAATAATTGAATCTAAGTCTCCATTGATAATTCTATCAAGTTGCATAATAGTGAAACCAATTCTATGATCTGTTACTCTATTTTGAGGATAGTTATAAGTTCTAATTTTCTCTGATCTATCACCAGATCCAATTAAACTTCTTCTCATATCCCCTTCTTTTTCTGCTTTTTCTCTTAATTGTAAGTCATATAAACGAGATGCCATAATCTTCATAGCAATTTCTTTATTCTTTATTTGACTTCTTTCTTGTTGAGAATAAACAATTATTCCTGTTGGAATATGTGTAAGTCTTACAGCTGAGTCAGTAGTATTTACACCTTGACCACCATTACCTGATGCACGTGTAATATCTACTCTTATTTCATCCATATTAAGTTTGAAATCAATATCTTCTGCCTCAGGCATAACTGCAACTGTTGCAGTAGATGTTTGAATTCTACCATTTGATTCAGTTACAGGTACTCTTTGTACTCTATGAGCTCCTGATTCATATTTTAATTTCGAATAAACTGAATCTCCTTTAACCATGAATTCAATTTGAGAGAATCCTCCAGCAGTACCAGCTTCTTCATTAAGTACTTCAATCTTCCAACCATTCTTTTGAGCATATAATGAATACATTCTAAATAAGTCTCCAGCAAAGATATTAGCTTCATCTCCACCTGCAGCTCCTCTTATTTCCATAATAATGTTCTTTTCATCATTAGGATCTTTAGGAATCAATAGAACTTGTAATTCATCTTCAACAGTAGAAAGTTTACTTTGATTTTCTTCTAACTCAAGTCTTGCCATTTCTCCCATCTCAGGATCATTAACCATGTCTTTAAGACCTTCTATTTCTTCCTTTAAATTCTTATACTCATTATATTTACTAATAGTTGGTTCAAGTCTACCCTTTTCTTTAGATAACTCTAAAGTTTTAGAATAATCTGATAATACTTCAGGATCACCTAATTCTTTAACTATTTCATTATATCTTTTTTCTAATATATCTAATCTTTCATTCATTTTCTTAACCTCATTCCTTTAATATATATATTTAAAGTAATTAAGCTAAGATTCTTGATCTAATTCATCATCATTTACGATAACTAAATCTTTATAGTCATCTTCTTCTAAATCATCATCAAGAGAATCGTCATCATAGTTAACTTCAGAATTATTTTCTTCTTCATCAATATCTTCTTCAAGTTCACTTTCATCTTCATCATCTTCATCGCTTAATGATTCTTTAGAAATAGAAATTTTATTTGAATGTCTGATTGTTAAATCCCACATACCTTTTTCTAACATAATAAAATTATGATCATTTGAAAGTAATTGGAAGAAGTCAAATATTCTATCTTCTAATTCACTTTCTGATAAATTCATTAATTTAATCACTTTCTTAAATAAATCTTGAATTGTTAATGGTTTATTACTATTTTCCAAAACATATTTTGCTACGTCTGAATAAGACATATTTTCTAACTGTTCTTCAGTTAATGCTTGTATTGCCATTTCTTTTCCTCCTAAATCCATTGATTTATATTAAACATATAGATTATAGCATAGAATTAAGTCATGTCAATATAAATTAATATGTATAGAATTATTCATATTTTCCTCAAGAAAATACGAATAATCTATTTTTATTTCATTATCCACATTTTCAAAGACATATTTAGTTAATTCTAAGTCTATTGATCCTGGATGATTAACTAATTTTAAAATCATTGTTTTATTACTAATATCTATTAAAATATTTGTATCAATATTTCTTTTTTCGAAAGTTTTTTTATATAAATCGATATAATAATTAGAATTATCTACTCTAAATATCATTTTGTTATTAACAATTTGATAATTAGACTCACCTTCTAATTTAACTTCCCCATTAGATATTAGTTTCATTTTTAGTTTATTCATATTTCCTCCTATAAAATAAAAAGACCAATTACTTTTGGTCTTGATTATTTGTATGTTTTACTCTAGGTATTCTAATAACAAATTGATACATATCATCAAAAGCAAACTCTTCTTTTAATACTTCAACACCATTTTCATTTGCGTTAGCAACCATATCCTTTATACCACGCATAACATCATCAGTTGTATTATATGTTACTTTTTCAATACCCTTTTCTTCTTCTTTTTTATCATCTTTACTTACTTGATCACTAGATACATCTTCATCATCATCTAATTCAAGTAAATCAATATCTTCATCAATTTTCTTATGAATTCCAGCTCCACTGAAAGGATTAACACCAAAGTTAACTCCTCCATTCATATTAACAGATGAACTTTCTAAATCATTTAAGAATACGTTATTATTAGGTTTATATGCACCATACTTATATTCATTAAAATCTTTAGGATTATCAATATTAGATGTTTCTTCCATTACTTTCTCAACATCTATATCATTTTTATTAACATTTATTCCGCCTACTAAATCAGCTTTATTTGATGAATACTCACCTATAATAGATGCTATTTCATCATCTAGTTTTTTAACAGGCCATCTTTCACTTATTGTTCTATTTAATAATTCTACTTGTCTAAATTTATCAGTAAGTTTAAGTAAACTTCTTGCATGTCTTTCACTTATCTTTTCATTTGATAAAGCATCTTGTACTGCAGGATCTAGATTAAGTAATCTAAGTTTATTAGCAATAGCTGATTGACTTATACCAAGTCTAGCCGCTAATTGTTCTTGAGTTACATACTTTCTATCAAGTAATTTTTTATAAGATTTAGCCTCCTCTATTGGAGTCATATCTTTTCTATGTGTATTCTCAATAATAGCAACTTCTGCTGAATCATTATCATTTAAATCAGTAATAATAACTGGTACTTGAGTTAAACCTGCAAGTTGAGCAGCTTTATATCTTCTTTCACCAGCAATTATTTCATATTTATCGCCAATTCTTCTTACTGTTAATGGTTGAATAATACCATGACTTCTAATTGAAGAAGATAATTCCATCAAAGCAGCTTGACTAAATGTTAGTCTAGGTTGAAATCTATTTGGAATTATTTGTTCAATGTTAACAAGTCTAATCTGAGATTCCATTTTCATAAGATTTCACCTTCCTATTCTATATTAATATTACTTTATTTTTATCCTTTTTACAATTGCCTTACAAAAGAAAATGGAAACTATTTATTTCCATTTATCATTCGTTGGTAGTCTTTTTTTATTTTACCATAATCTCTAGGATAACCGCTTGGATTTTTTCCTATTTTACGTATAGATACAGCAGTTCTACCTTCATCAGTATCTGCTAAATTAAATTTATCAATATACTCTACTTTTCCATTTAACTTACTTATTATGTTATTAGATAATTTTAATTCTTCTTCACCATTACTACCCTTTAAAGCAAAGAATATTCCATTTACCTTTGTTAATGGTAAACATAATTCACTTAACACAGGTAAAGCAGCTACTGCTCTACTAGTTACTAAGTCATACTTTTCAATATTACCTTTACGAGCAAATTCTTCTGCTCGTGTATATACCGTTCTAACACCTTTTAAATCCAATTTATTAATTAATTCATCTAAGAATTTTAACTTTTTATTATTTGAATCTAAAAGAGTTACATCTAAATTTGGAAATACTATTTTTAAAACCATTCCAGGAAATCCTGCACCTGTTCCTATATCAATTAGAGTTTTTACTTCATTTAAATTGATATATTTAGCAAGTATAAGAGAATCATAAAAATGTTTTAAATATATTTCATCCATCTCAGTAATCGCTGTTAAATTAGTATGACTATTAAATTCAATTAGAAAGTTTGCATAAACATTTAAATCATTTAATTGTTTATCAGTTATATTAATATTAATTTTCTTTAATTCTTGAACAAATTTATCTATATTCATATGCTCTCCTATTATTGATTAGGATATTCTTTTTTTAAATACATTGCAAGAATACTAATATCAGCTGGATTAACACCACTTATACGTGTTGCTTGAGCAATTGTTAAAGGTTTAACTAATTTTAACTTTTGTCTTGCTTCACTAGCCAAGTTCTTAACTTTATCATAATCAATGTCTTCAGGAATCTTTTTAGATTCTAACTTTAACATTCTATCTACTTCTTTTAATGTGTTATTAATATATCCTTCATACTTAACTTGTACTTCTACTATTTCAAGAATCTCAGGAGAGTATTCTTCTTCAATATAAGAATATAAATCATTTATTTTAACTTCAGGTCTCTTAAGTAAATCATATAAAGAAACACCATTAGTTAATTCACCAATTGCTTCTACTAATTCTTCAGATTCATTCTTAGAAGTAATTCTAATATTTTTAAGACTTTCTATTAGTTTAGCTATATCGCTTCTCTTCTTATCAAGTCTATCCTTTTGTTCTTGAGTTATAAGACCATATTTATAACCGTAGTCTCTTAGTCTAAGATCTGCATTATCATGTCTTAATATAAGTCTATATTCTGCTCTACTAGTAAGTAATCTATAAGGTTCTTTAGTACCTTTAGTAGTTAAATCATCTAATAGTACACCAATATACGATTCATCTCTTCTTAAGATTAAAGGATCTAATCCTCTTACTCTTAAACCAGCATTAAGTCCTGCAATTAAACCTTGACCAGCAGCTTCTTCATAACCAGAAGTACCATTTATTTGTCCAGCAGTATAAAGATTCTTAATTACTTTAGATTCTTCACTTGGATACATTTGTAATGGATTAATTGCATCATATTCAATTGCATAAGCATATTTAAGTATTTTAGCATGTTCTAAGCCATGAAGTGAATGCACCATCTTCTCTTGTACATCAATAGGCATCGATGTTGAGAATCCTTGTAAATAAAGATCTGGATAATAATCACTTTCAGGTTCTAGGAATAATTGATGTCTTTCTTTATCTGCAAATCTAACTACTTTATCTTCTATTGAAGGACAATATCTAGGTCCAATTCCTTCAGCATATCCTCCATACATTGCAGATCTATCTAAATTATCTCTAATAATTTTATGAGTTTCTTCATTTGTATATACTAAATAACAACATCTTTGTTTATTAACATCGTATTGAGGTTCAATATCAAACGAGAAAGTCCATGGAGTTGGGTCCCCATATTCAGGAGTTAATACTGAAAAATCTACTGAATCAGGATCTATTCTTTGAGGAGTACCTGTTTTAAGTCTTTGTATTTCAATACCTAATTCTCTTAATTTATCAGATAAATGTTTAGAAGATACTTCTCCATGAGGTCCTTCAAACTTATGAGTATCTCCAATTAATATCTTACTTTTAAGGTAAGTACCAGTAGTAAGAACTAAACAAGTACACATAATTTCTTTACCTTCAGCAGTAATAATACCTTTTATAGTATTATCTTCTACTATTAAGTCTTCTACCATTGCTTCAATGATATCAAGTGTTTCAATACTATTAAGTTCTTTTAACATATTTCTTGGATAAACTATTTTATCACCTTGTGCTCTTAATGATTTAACAGCAGGACCTTTCCCTGAATTTAACATCTTTATTTGAAGATGAGAAATATCAGCCACTCTACCCATTAAACCACCTAAAGCATCTATTTCTCTAACTACTATACCTTTAGCAGTCCCTCCTATTGAAGGATTACAAGGCATATCAGCTATATTTTTCATATTAGAAGTTATTAAAGCAGTTTTTAGACCTTGTTTAGCAGCTGCATTTGCTGCTTCACATCCAGCATGTCCTCCTCCAACAACTATTACATCATATTTCATAATATCACTTACTTTCCAACACAGAATTTTGAGAATATCTCATCAAGTATATCTTCTTGGTAAGTTTCTCCTATTATTTCACCTAATAAATCATAAGAAGTCTTTAAATCTCCTGAAATCATTTCATAAGGAACTTCCATTTTAACTGATTCAATTGCTTTATTAACAGCATTTAAAGATTTCTTAACTAAAGATATTTCTCTAGCATTAGATAAGAAATTATAGTTTTTACTCTTTATTTCATTAAATTTAAACATATCACTTATTGTCTTTTTTAACTCATTTAATCCATCTACATCTACAGTATTACCATATATAACAGGAACATCTTTAATTAATGATGTATCTACATTTATATCTTGGTCATTCTTGTTAATAAATACTATCTTTTTAACATTAGTATTATTAATAAACTCTATATCATCATTAGTAATACCATTTATTCCATCTATAACCATGATTGCAAGGTCTGCATCCTCTAATGTTTTAATGGATTTATCAACACCTATTTTTTCTACTATATCATCAGTTTCTCTTATACCAGCAGTATCTATTAGATTAATCTTTATACCATCTATTTCTACAGATCCTTCAACTATATCTCTAGTAGTACCAGCAATATCTGTAACAATAGCTTTTTCTTTATTTAAAAGTTTGTTTAAAATTGATGATTTACCAACATTAGGTTTACCAACTAAAGTAACATCAATACCATTTTTAATAATAGAACCTTCTTGAGATGATTTAACAAGCTTTTCAAGTTCATCTTTAACTATATTAAGTTCAGTTAGTAAATTACTATTAGTTATTTCATCATCATCTACTTCATCAGGATAATCAAAATGTACTTCTAATTCTCCAATTAAAGACATAATTCTTTTTCTCATAGATTTAACTAATATAGATAAATTACCTTCTACCCTACTCATAGCATATTTTCTTGCTTCATCAGTTTCAGACACAATTAAATCATTAATACCTTCAGCTTCAATTAAGTCTATTCTTCCGTTTAGGAATGCTTTCTTGGTAAATTCACCAGGTTCTGCAAGTCTACATCCATTTATAAGTAGTAATTCTAATACTTTATTAGTAGTAGCTATACCTCCATGTGAATTAATTTCAACCATATCCTCTTTAGTAAACGTTTTAGGGGCTTTCATGATTGATACTAAAACTTCATCAACAGGATTTTCTCCATCCATGATAAAACCATAATTAATAGTATGACTATCAACTTTAGTTAAATCTTTACCCTTAAAAATACTATTTACTATTTCTATTACATCAGGACCAGTTGCTCTTACTATAGAAATAGCACCAACACCTAATGCAGTTGATATTGCACATATATTTTCATTCATGATTAATACCCCTTTCTGTACAGGCGTATAATAGCACTTTTTTTAATAAAACACAATAAAAGAAGCTTACTCAGCTTCTTTAGGTTTAATAACTATATGTCTATTAGGTTCTTCTCCTACACTTTCAGTGTAAACTTTATTAGATTCACCTAATGCATTATGAATAATTCTTCTTTGATAACTATTCATATTTTCTAGTTCAGCAGGAACTTTAGATTTAGCAACTTCTCTTGCAACATTCTTAGCAAGTCTTACTAATCTTTGTTCTTGTTTATCTTTATAATTTTCTACATCTAATAAGATATATGGATATGAATTAATTTTGTTAAAAATTACTTGTTTAACAACAGTAGTTAAGGCTTGAAGTGTTTTTCCTTCTTTACCAATTAAAATGTTGTTATTATCTGAATACATCTTAATAGTAATTTGTTCATCTCTAACTTTAGATTCAAATGTAACATCTAATCCCATGTCAGTAGTTAAACTCTTTAAATAATCTTTAACGAATTCAACTAAGTCATCTTTAGTAATAACATGAACTTTAACAACTTCTTTTTTAAGTAAACCACCTTTAGTCTTAGTAGTATAAGTATATACGTCTTTTTCTTCTACTCCTAATTCTTCAAGTGCTTTAGCTAAAACCTCTTTTTCTTCTTTTCCCTCAAAAATTTGTTCTTTCATATTACTCACCTTTTCTATTAGATTTTTTACTCTTCTTTTCAGTAAACTCTAAATCCTTTACTTCTTCTTCTCTTTTATTCTTTCTAACAAAGTCTTTTATATCAACTTTTTTAGTTTTAGATTTAGATTCATTCTTATCTTTAGATTTTAATCTAATATAGTATGATTGTCCTACACCAAACGCATTTGTAACAATCCAATATAGACCAATTGCAGCTGGTAATTGAACAGATGCAATACCAATAAATACAATCATAAATAACATCATGTATTTTTGTTGTTTAACTTGATCTGGATTGCCACTTGCCATAGAACCCATACTAAACATAAATGTTAATGCAGTAAATAATACAATTAATACAATTAATAATATATACCAATAATTTCCTGTTTTAATTCCATACATTGGTGTTGTACCAAGTTGGAATACCCATAATTTATTTTCAAATATTGCTGGTACTCTATTAATAGCTTCTAAGAAAGCTAAGAATAAAGGTAATTGAATAAATGATCCTAAACAACTAGATAAAGGATTAATATTATATTTCTTATAAACAAGCATAGTTTCTTGACTCTTTCTCATCATTGAGTCTTGATCACTCTTGCCTGCATATTTCTTTTCAATTCTTTGTAGCTCAGGTTGCATGTCTTTCATCTTTTGACTTTGAGATGCAGCTTTAGCACTCATAGGTAACATAATAATTCTTATTAATAAACCTATAACCATAACTGAAAGACCATAATTACCAAGTAACTTACCTGCTTTAATAATTAGCCAAGCAAGTGGTCTTACAAATAATTGAACCCATAATCCATCATAACTATCTTTTTCATAAATCTTCATATCACTACATGACTTTAAACTATCAAGTTTAACTTTCATGTATTCTTCATTATCAGAATAAAGATTAAATAATTCTTTTTCTTCTGGAAGACAAATAATATTTGAAGTTAAGCTTTGTCCTGTATAAGGATTTGTAACTGGTTTTTTGTTCTCATCAGTCATTGTTTTTGAACAACCAGTCACCATTAAAATAGCTACTAATGCTACGACCAGTAGTTTAATATTTTTCTTTTTCATTTAAACACCTATCTCTTATTAACTTATTAAACTATTCATTAATTTATTCATAGTTTCAAAATCCATATCTAAAACAGATTTCTTAACTATTATAATATAATCCATATTATTTTTAAACAATTTTTTATTGCTAGTAACAATCTCACGCACTTGTCTTTTTACTCTATTTCTAATATGGGCATCCCCTATTTTATTACCAACAGCTATACCAAATCTAGTATAGTTAAGATCATTAACCTTATTATATATAATATAAGCATTATTTTTTAATAAATTACCTGTATGAATAATATCATCAAAATCAGAATGTTTTTTAACCATTTCATATCTTCTCATAATTTATTCTCCTAACTTTATATATATAATAAAAAAAGTCACTTATCGCAGTGGCTTCAATTATTTACAAAGTACCTTACGTCCTTTTGCTCTTCTTGTTTTTAATATTTTAGAATTCTTTCTTGCAAAGAAACCATGCTTCTTAGCTTTTTTACGATTATTTGGTTGAAAAGTTCTTTTCATAGTTTCACCTCTCTCTTCTCCTGAAAGCAAGGTTATTATAATATATCAACAATTTGAAAGTCAACATAAATATCGTAAAAATGTTGAATTTAATAGATATTAACAAAATTAACAACGTTGTTTATAACTTTATTAACAAAAATAGTTATTATTTAAAGTAAGTTTGTTGAAACTGTTGAAAACTGGTACAAAGTGCTTTATAATAGGCAACTAAAGGTTGATAAGTGTGTTGATAACCCGTTGAAAAGCAGTTTCAATGAAATTATTAATACAATTTTTCTGAACATTGATATATAATTAAATTGACAAAAAAAGATAGGGTAGGTGATGGAAACGATGAAAGAGTCATGGACTCAAGTTTTAGACATAATTCAAAGTAAAATTAATTTTATTTCTTTTAAATCATGGTTTTCTAACCTAGAACTAGTAGAAAAGACTGAAACTTCCCTTATATTAAAGATAGATTCCCCATTTAAAAGGGACTATATAAACAAAAATGAAGCATATATTGATCTATTAGATGAAGCAATTATTACAGTATATGGTTTTCCATTACAATTTGAAATATATACTGAAGAAGAAATCAATAATAATGCTGTTAAGCCTAAGAAGGTTGAAAAGTCAGAAATTATTAACGTAGAAGAAAGAGAGAATAGGGTAGGAACAAACCTAAATCCTAAGCTTACTTTTGACAACTATGTAGTAGGTAATAGTAATCAACAAGCCCAATTGATGGCTTTAACGGTTGCTGAACAACCTGGTAAACTATATAATCCTTTATTCATATATGGTAAAAGTGGTCTAGGTAAGACACACCTAATGATGGCAATAGGTAACTATATAGTTGATAACACTGATAAAAAGGTATTATATGTACCTTGTGAAGAATTTACTGATGACTTCCAACAAATATTTAGAAAACAAGCTGATGATAATTCAGAAATAATGTCTAAGTTTAGAGAAAAGTATAGAAATATCGATGTTTTAATAATAGATGATATTCAAAGACTAGCTAAAAAAGAGAAGACACAAGATGAATTCTTTAATACATTTGAAAACTTACATAAATTAAATAAACAAATTATTATAGCTTCTGATACAAGTCCTAACGACTTGCAAGCATTCGAAGATAGACTTAAAACTCGTTTTGTATGGGGTTTAACAGTTACTATTGAACCTCCTGATATAGATTTAAAGAAAAAAATTCTTAAAAATAAAATAGCAGGACATGAAGCTGCAGATAGAATAGATGAAAATGTACTAGATTACATTGCAAATAACTCTGAAAATGACGTAAGACACTTAGAAGGATTAATAAATAGATTATATTTCCTTATATCTATGTATAATCCACCTAAAGTAGATCTATCATTTGCTCAGGAGTACTTAAAGGACTCATTTGGTAATGCGTACTATACAACTAATAATATAGGTAAGATACAAAAAGCTGTAGCAGATTACTATGGTATTACTGTAGAAACATTAAAAAGTAAGAAGAGAAAAGCAGAGATTAATCATCCAAGACAGGTAGGAATATACCTTTGTCACTTAAAAACTGAAGAATCTCTTGAAAGAATTGGTTTAGAGTTTAATAAAAACCATTCAACCGTTACTCATGCTTGTAAAAAGATAACAGCTCAGTTGAAAACTGATGAAGAATTAAAAAAAGAAATTAAAGAAATTACTGATAAGTTATAATTGATGTTTAAAACTTAAAAATTTTGAACAACAAATAATCAAAACTTTTATTAAAAACAAACGTATTTAAGGCAAAGGTTAATAGTTATGAACATTATGAACGCCTTTATTAATAATACATATAAATAAATAAGAAAGAGGGAAAACAAAATGAAATTTTCAATTAATAAAAACAAAATACTAGAACAATTAATAAATGTTAATAGAGCAATATCTCCTAAGAATATTATTCCTATATTAAATGGAATTAAATTTGAATTAACAAATGAAGGTTTAGATTTAACAGCATCTGATCAAGATTTAACTATTAAAGCTCATATCGATAGTAAAGATATAGAAACTATTGAAAGAGAAGGATCTATAGTAATTCAAAGTAAATATATTATAGATATTATTAAATCAATGCCAAGTGATATAGTTAATTTTGAAGTAATAGATGGATCTAATATCATTATTCATTCAGAAACTACTCAATATAATTTAAATTGTTTAAATAGTGATGATTATCCACAAATTAAATTAGAAGAAAATGCAAACCATATTAGTTTAAATGGTTCTACTTTAAAGCAAATGATTAAACAAACTATATTTGCAGTATCTACACAAGAAAGTAGACCTTTATTAACAGGTATAAATATTAATATAAATGGTAATATCTTAGAATTTATTACTACTGACTCTTATAGACTTGCTAAAAAGACTATAGTTTTAGACGAAAATTTCAATGAATCAGTTAATATAGTTGTTCCTGGAAGAAATATGAATGAATTAGATAAAATAGTAGGGGATAATTCTAATGTTGAAATCCATGTATTTACTAACAAAGTATTATTTAAAGTAGATAACATACTATTCCAATCTAATTTACTAAATGGACAATATCCTAATACTTCAAATTTTGTTCCTAAAGATTTTGAATATATTATTAATACTAAATTAAATAAATTCTTTGCTTCAATTGATAGAGCTGCATTACTTACTCAAAGTAAAGAACGTAATATTGTTAAAATGGAAGCATTAAAAGATAAATTATGTATTTCTTCAATGGCATCAGAAATTGGTAAAGTAGAAGACTATGTAGAAGCTGATAGAAATAATGAAGAAAAACTTGTTATTAGTTTCTCAGCTAAATACATGCAAGAAGCACTTAAAACTATGGAATCAGAAGATATTACTATATTTATGAATGGGGACTCAGCACCAATAGTAATTAAATCTGCAAGTGATGAATCATTAATCCAATTAATTTTACCTATTAAAACATATTAAGATAGTTTAAATACTATCTTTTTTATTTTTTAACTATTTTCGACATATCTCGACAATTATCAACATTCACCCCTGATATATTGAAAAAAAGGAGGTGAGTTATGCAAAATTACTTAATAAGTAAAGATACATTAGCTATTATTCCAGATGGTAAAACAAAAAGTCTAGTTTTTGAGAAAAATAGACAATTTATCGTTAATAGAAAGCCTAATAGCATTATTAAGTCTAATTGTTCTATGCATGGAAGTAGTTATCAAGGAAGATTAGATGGTACTAAAGTATTAACAGGATATACTTATAAAGCACCAATAATAATAGAAGATAAGTCTAAATTAATTTTCTTTCCTACATCTTCTCCAAGACTTGAAAGTGTTTCTTGGATAAATCTAGAAAATGTAGATTATGCATATCAAAATAAGAATGATTATTCAAATATGATTAGATTTAATAATGGTTTATCTATTAAAATTGATAGTTCTTTAAACATACTAAATAATCAAATTTTAAGAGCTACCAGATTATCATCAAAAATTATTCAAAATCGCATCTAAAATTAGAATTTATTTTTTTAAAATACCTCATTTTATGATATAATTATATTGGTATAGGTGTACTACTTATATAGAAAAACTCGTTAAAATTGATTTTAAGGGGGTTAAAATGAAAATTGAAAAAATTAAGCTAAATAATTTTAGAAATTATTCCAACTTAGAATTAAATTTTAATCCGACCAAAAATTTAATAATTGGAAAGAATGGAGAAGGGAAGACAAACATAGTTGAAGCTATATATGTCTTAGCGTTTTCAAAGTCTTTTCGTGGGTCACATGAGGATGTAATTGTAAAAAATGGTGAAACATTAACTAGAATTGAAGGGGTTGTTAAAGACAAAAGAAAAACATCCTATAAGGTAATTATTAATGAAAACAACAAAATTGTTAAAATTGATAATACTGTTATAAGAAAAATAAGTGATTATGTCTCTAATATCAATATTGTACTATTCACATCTGAAGATTTAAAACTTATAAAAGATACGCCAAATACTAGAAGAAAGTTAATAAATATTGAATTATCACAATTTAATAATGAGTATTTAAAAATATTAACTGTTTATAACAAGATTTTAAAACAAAGAAATAACTATCTTAAAACATTATATTTAAATGGTAATGCTTCTAAAGACTATTTAGATATAATTACAGATCAATTAGTTACATATGGTCTTAAGATACATGAGTTTAGAAGTGAATTTATTAAAGATATATCTGAATATATTTCAAATAATTATAAGTCTATAGCGAGTGTTGATGGATTAAGTCTTGTTTATAAGTCTGATTATACTAACAAATCAAAAGAAGATATTCTTAAGTCTTATAAAAGAAGTATTAATTCTGACATAAGATCTGGAGTAACTTCTATGGGAATTCATAGAGATGACTATGATTTTGTCTTAAATGATAGACAATTAAAAGACTTTGGTTCAGAAGGAGAACAAAAGAATGCAATAATATCATTTAAAATGGCAGAATTAGACATTTTCAGAGACAAAAAAGGTATTATACCTATTCTTATACTAGATGATCTATTTAGTGAGCTAGATAAGACTAAAATCAATAATATTATTAAATTTATTAAAGAAGATATTCAAACATTTATAACAACTACCGAAATTAATAAACTTTCTAAGAGTTTAAAAGCAGGTAGTAAAGTATTTAAAGTTAAAGATGGAAAAATAGAGGAGGTAAATTATGAGTAATATGATTAATAAAGAAATTGATGCATATGATGATAGTGAGATTCAAGTTCTTGAAGGACTTGAAGCTGTACGTAAAAGACCTGGTATGTATATTGGTACTACATCAGAACGTGGACTTCATCATTTAGTATGGGAAATCGTAGATAACTCAGTAGATGAAGCTTTAGCTGGTTTTTGTACTGAAATACAAGTAACTGTTGAAAAAGGAGATATTATTTCCGTAAGAGATAATGGTCGTGGTATGCCAACAGGTATTAATGAAAAAACAGGTAAATCTACTATTGAAACAATTTTTACTGTATTACATGCAGGTGGAAAATTTGGTGGTGGAGGATACAAAGTATCAGGTGGCTTACATGGTGTAGGTGCATCTGTTGTTAATGCTCTATCTGAATGGCTTGAAGTTAAAGTATTTAGAGATGGAAAAGTACATTTCCAAAAATTCCACAATGGTGGTCATCCAATGGATGATATGGCTATTATTGATTCATGTGATGATGATATTCATGGTACTGAAGTAAGATTTAAAGCTGATCCAGACATATTTAAAGAAACAACAGTTTATAAATATGAAACTCTTGAAAGAAGATTAAGAGAACTTGCATTCCTTAATAAAGGACTTAAGATTCACTTAATTGATGAACGTGGAGAAGAAGTAAAGAAAGCAACTTACCACTATGAAGGTGGTATTGCAGAATATGTTAAGATGCTTAACAAGAATAAACAACCTATTCATGAAGATGTTATTTATTTAGAAGGAATTAAAGATGATATTTCTATTGAAGTAGCCTTCCAATACAATGATGAATATAAAGAAAATATTTATTCGTTTACTAATAATATCAATACTATCGAAGGTGGTACACATGAAGATGGTGTTAAATCAGCATTAACAAGAGTTATTAACTCATATGCTAAACAAAATAACTTACTTAAAGAAAAAGATGATGCCTTAACAGGTGAAGATGTAAGAGAAGGTTTAACAATGATTATTTCTTGTAAACATCCTGATCCTCAATTTGAAGGCCAAACTAAGACTAAACTTGGTAACTCTGAAGTAAGAAAAATTGCATCAGATGTATTCTCAGAAGGATTTGAAAGATTCTTAATGGAAAATCCTCAAGATGCAAGAGTTATTATTGATAAAGCAACAACGGCTTCACGTGCAAGAATTGCTGCTAAAAAAGCAAGAGAAGCAACACGTAGAAAAACTGGACTAGATAATATTAACTTCATGGGTAAACTTACTGATTGTAAGTCAAAAGACCCATCAGAATGCGAAATATTCATAGTCGAGGGTGATTCAGCCGGAGGATCTGCAAAAGAAGGAAGAGACTATAATACACAAGCAATTCTTCCTTTAAGAGGAAAAATATTAAATGTTGAAAAAGCAAGACTTGATAAAGCATTAAATAATGAAGAAATAAAGAGTATGATTACAGCATTTGGTACAGGAATTGGTGAAGAATTTGATATTAATAAATTAAGATATCATAAGATTATTATCATGACTGATGCCGATGTTGATGGTGCTCATATTAGAACATTATTATTAACACTATTCTATAGATTCTTTAGACCAATAGTTGAAGGTGGATACGTTTATAGTGCTCAACCTCCACTATATAAGGTTACATATGGTAAAACTACTAAACTTGCTCAAAGTGATGAACATTTAGCACAAATATTAGCTGAAATTCCAGAAAAGTATCAAAACTCTAAGATTATTAACCGTTTCAAAGGTTTAGGAGAAATGGATGCTATGGAATTAAGAGAAACAACTATGAGTGCAAAATATCGTACATTAAGACAAGTAACAGTAGAGGATGCTATGGCAGCAGACAGTGTATTTGATTTACTTATGGGTGATGAAGTAGAACCTAGACGTAAGTTCATTGTTGAAAATGCTCATTACGTTGAAAATTTAGATTTCTAGGAGGTATAACATGGAAGAAGAAAACAGAATTGATGAATTAGAAGAATTAGAAGAAACTCCAGAAACTACTGAAACACCTATTGAAGAAGGGGTTGTAGAGGAAATACCTGAAGAAAATAGAATAGTTACAAAAGACGTTGTAGCAGAAATGAAAGATTCATTTCTAGATTACTCAATGTCAGTTATAGTAGCTCGTGCATTACCTGATTTAAGAGATGGTTTAAAACCAGTTCATAGAAGAATACTATATTCAATGTATGAAAATGGTATTACACCAGATAAACCTCATAGAAAATCAGCAACTACTGTTGGTAATGTTATGGGTACATACCATCCACATGGTGACTCTTCAATTTATGAAGCATTAGTAAGAATGGCTCAACCATTTAGTTATAGATGCCCATTAATCGATGGTCATGGAAACTTTGGTTCAATGGATGGAGACGGAGCTGCAGCAATGCGTTATACAGAAGCGCGTCTTGAAAAATTATCATTAGAGTTACTTAGAGATATTAGAAAAGATACAATTGATTTTGTACCAAACTTTGATGCTACTACTAAGGAACCAGTTGTTTTACCTTCTAGATTCCCAAATGTACTAGTAAATGGTACTATGGGTATTGCTGTAGGTATGGCGACAAACATTCCTCCACATAACTTAAAAGAAGTTATAAATGGATGTGTAGCAGTAATAGATAATCCTGAAATTACTACTTTAGAACTAATGGAAATAGTAAAAGGACCTGATTTCCCAACTGGAGCAATTATACTTGGTAACTCAGGTATCAAACAAGCGTACGAAACAGGAAGAGGAACTATTACTATAAGAGGTAAGGTTGCTATTGAAGAACATGGTGGTCATCAACAAATCATCATTACTGAATTACCTTACCAAGTTAATAAGAAAGAATTCCAACAAAAGATCGCAGAACTTGTTAGAGATAAAGTAATAGATGGAATATCTGATCTACATGAAGAAACTAACCTAGAAAATGGTGTTAGAATTGTTATTACTCTAAAGAAAGATGCCAACGCAAACGTAATTTTAAATAATCTATATAAGAGCACACAATTACAAACAACATTTGGTGTTACATTACTTATGTTAGACGAAGGTGTTCCTAAGATTCTAAATTTAAGAGACATCTTAATTAAATATACTAATTTCCAAAAAGAAGTTATTATTAGAAGAACAAGATACGATCTAGCTAGAGCAGAAGAAAGAGTTCATATTTTAAATGGACAAAAGATTGCTATAGATAATATCGATGAAGTAGTTCAAATAATTAAAACATCTAAAGATGATCAAACAGCAAAGAATAAGTTATCTGAAAGATTTGGATTAGATGATATCCAAACAGAAGATATCTTACAAATGCGTTTAAGAAAGCTTACTGGTCTTGAAAAAGACAAGATTGAAGCTGAAATTAAGGATTTAATGGAAAAGATAGCAGATTATAATGATATTCTTTCAAGTGATGCTAGAGTAAGTGAAATAGTTAAACAAGAAATGTTAGATATTGCTAATAGATATGGTGATGAAAGACGTACTTATATCGATATGACAGCAATTGATTTCATCGAAGATGAGTCACTTATTCCAGAAGAAAATATCATGATTCAATTAACTGAAAAAGGATATATTAAGAGACTTGCTACAGACACATACAAGACACAAAATCGTGGTGGTGTAGGTGTTAAAGGTATGTCTACAAATGAAGATGATTATGTTAAATTCTTAATCAATTCTTCTACACATGATTGGGTATTCTTCTTTACTAATAAAGGTAGAGTATATAGACTTAAAGGATATGAAATACCAGTATATAGTAGACAAGCTAAAGGGTTACCAATCATTAACTTACTTCAAATTGAAAAAGATGAAAAGATTAGTTCAATTATTAATGTTAAACAAGAAAATGATAGTAAATATTTAATATTTGCTACTAAAGATGGTCTAGTTAAGAAAACTGCTGTAGAAGAATACGACAGTATTAGAAAATCTGGTAAGATTGCTATAACATTAAAAGAAAATGATGAATTAATTAATGTTCAATTAACAGATGGTACTTATAACGTAATATTAGGTTCTTCAAACGGAAGAATGGTAGTATTTAATGAAAATGATGTAAGACCAATGGGTAGAACAGCAACTGGTGTAAGAGGTATTAATCTTACAGATGATGCTACATGTATAGGTATGGATATAGCTCATGACAATGATAACTTACTAATCGTTACTAAGAATGGATATGGTAAGAAGACATTTATAAGTGAATATAGACTTACTAAACGTGGATCAAAAGGTGTTACAGCTATTAATGTAACAGAGAAAAATGGTCCAATGATATCATTTAATAGAGTTATAGATGGATTAGATTTATTAATTATTACTGAATCAGGTATGATTATTAGATTACCAATTGAACAAGTATCTCAATTAGGAAGAGTTACTCAAGGTGTAAGACTAATAAACTTAAAAGATGAACAATATGTTTCAACAATAAGTTTAACTGAAAGAGAAGAAAATGTTGATAACTCAGAAGATATTGACGATGAATCTGAAGAAGTTGATGAAAATAATGAAGAGATCAATGAATAATTGATCTCTTTTTTAATTTAAAAGTGTAAAGTAAAATATTTCCCGGGAAATAAAAAATAACCACTTTTTGCTTAAAAAGTAGTAGTTTTGAACAAAAAATGTTAGAAAATAGATAAAAATAAGACAAAAATGAAGAAATTTTAAAAAAAAGAAAAACTTACTTTACACTTTTATTTATGAACAATGTTTCACGTGAAACTTTTATATGCGTGAAATAAAATATAAACATATGTAGGGACGGAGAAAAACTTTTTATATATAATAAGAGACAATATATCTGTAATAATTAATAATTATTTAATATAAGGTTTTACAATTATATCATTTTAGTAAAATTAGAATTTTAGAGAATATATATGATTGTTTATTATTGAATAGTTTTAAACAATGTTTCACGTGAAACATATTAAATGCGTGAATTAAATATAAACAGAAAAAGGGGACGGAGAAAAATGTTTATTATGATTTAAAGAGCTGTGTTCTCTTACTATATGATATAAAGATATACTTTATAAATGACTATTTATAAACTTAATAAGATTAGATTATTAACTTATTTATTCAATGATATAAGCAATCAATTATGAACAATGTTCCACGTGAAACATAAAATGCGTGAACCATATATAAACAAAAGATAGAGATGGAATAAACGTTTATAATTAAAAATACACATCATTACGATTTTTATTAATATTCAGAATAAACCGGTTACTATCGTATGTATGATTTAACAATCACTTATATTGTTTAATATCACAAACTTATTAACAATGTTTCACGTGAAACATTTGAATGCGTGAAACAAATATAAACAACAAAAAGAGACGGAGTAAACGACTTTTTTATATTATCTAATAATGATAAAAATAAATAGAATATATAAAAAGAAAAAATATTATAACAAAATTCAGAATACTAAATTTATAAGTAGTAGTTTATAAACAAAAAATGTTTCACGTGAAACATTAAAAAACACATCAAATATTTGATGAATTTAAATAAATAATTACTTACAAAACAAAAGAAAAAATAGAAGTTAACATAATACCATAAAAAGTGATTTTTCAACATAAAAAAATATTGATTATAGAACTTAATATGTTATAATGAATATGCGCAACAGTTATATTAGAAACTGGTCAGAGTGGGAACACAGCAGCCATAATAATCCCTAATTGTGTGCGCTTTTTTTATGAGGTAATATATGAATAAAATAATAGACAGACTTTTACTACTTGCAGATAAAGCTGAACTTGAAAATGAGGTTCCAGTATCTGCGATAGTTTTGAACAATGGAGTTATTGTTGGAGAAGGTTATAACCAACGTATCTCTAAATGTGATGTAACTGCTCATGCAGAAATAATTGCGATTAAAGAAGCAGAAAAAAAACTTGGCGATTGGAGACTTAATGACTGTGATCTATATGTTCTCCTTGAACCATGCAATATGTGCAAGGAAGTAATTAAAGAAGCACGTCTTAAAAATGTATATTATTTTGTTGAAAAAAGTTCACATATAAAAGGATTTAATAAAACAAACATATGTTTGATTAATGGCGAAAGTTTATCTGATAAAATTGATAATTATAAATCAAAAATAAGCAAGTTTTTTGAGGCAAAAAGATAAACGAAACGTACATATATATGGTATAATTAAGTTGGTGAGAAACTATGGATTATCAAGTTTTATATAGAAAATATAGGCCTAAAAACTTTGACGAAGTAATAGGTCAAAAACATATAACAACTATTCTTAAAAATTCCATTGTTAATAATAAAATTGCACATACTTATATATTTACTGGTCCACGTGGAACTGGTAAAACAAGTTCAGCAAGAATATTTGCAAAGACACTTAATTGTTTAAATCCTAAAGATGGTATTTGCTGTGAAGAATGCGAAAACTGTTTAGATTTTAACAATAGTCCAAATATAGTTGAACTAGATGCTGCATCTAATAATGGAGTTGATGAAATCAGGGAGATAGTTGATAATGTTAATATTGCTCCTACAAATGGTAAATATAAAATATATATTATAGATGAAGTTCATATGCTTACTTCAAGTGCATGGAATGCATTTTTAAAGACTTTAGAAGAACCACCTGAAAGTGTTGTTTTTATACTTGCAACAACAGAAATTAAAAAGGTCCCTATTACAGTTCTTTCAAGATGCCAAAGATTTGATTTCAAAAGAATTGATGTTGAAGAAATAAAGAATAATTTAATAAATATATGTAATAAAGAAGAAATAAAATATGAAGAAGAAGCATTAAGAGAAATAGCTATTTTAGCTGATGGATGCATGAGAGATGCTTTAAGCTTACTAGATCAACTATCTAGAGTAAAAGAAGTTATATCTTTAGATATAATTAGAGAATACTTTGGCTTGGTTACAAGTGATGATATTGATAACATATACGCTTCTATTATTAATAATGATATAGATGGTTTAGTTAGAAAAATTCAAAGTATTAAACAATCTGGTGTAGATGTAAAAAATCTAATCGAAAAGTTAATAGAAGAATTTATTGATAAAGCGATTAGTATTAAGAAAAAGGGTATTAGTAATAATGCATTTAAACAATTAAAACACATTATTGATAGATTAAATGATTTAATAGGAAGACTTAATCAAAATTCAAATGGTTATCTACTATTAGAACTAGAACTTATATCATTTATTAAAGATGATATTAATCAAATTTCTCAAAGAGAAATAAAACAAATTATTTCCCAGGAAATAATTAAAGTTGACACTAAAATTGACGTCAATGATTTACTTAAACCTACAGATATTTCTCATTACAAAATGTGTGATGAATTTATTAAATTAAGAATTAATAATACTTTAGCTAAGGCTAATAAGGAATATAAAAAAGAATTTAATAATGTTTGGAATTCATTTATAAAATACATTGAAGATAATAATGTTAATGAATTTAAACAATTAGTTTTAAAGTCTGTTCCTACAGCCGTAAGTGAAGAATATGCTGTTTTAGGTACAACAAGTGAAGCTCTTAAAACAATTGGTAATACAAAGTTATTTGATATAGAATCTTTGTTAAATACTAAATTTGATAAAAACTATAAACTTATCTTTGTTAAATCAAAAGAGTGGAATGAATTTACAGAAAAGTTAAAAAATGGTGAAGAAAAAATAGACCATGAAATAAGAGATGAAAGTGATTTCATACAAGCAAGCGATAGCTCAGTTGATATTGCAACTGATTTATTTGGAAGTAAAATAAATATTCAATAAGAAGGAGAATGATAAATATGAATATGCAAGCTATGATGATGCAAGCACAAAAAATGCAAAAAGACATAATGACTAAAAAGGAAGAAATTGAAAAATCAGAATTTACTGGTACTTCAGAATTAGTAGATATTACTATATATGGAAGCAAGAAAATTAAATCTGTTAAATTTAAAACTAAATCTTTAGATGAAGATGATATGGAAATCTTAGAAGATATGATTAAAATTGCTATGAACGATGCTATTAGACAAGTTGAAGCTGAAACTGATAAGAAACTTGGAGCATACGGTAAACAATTAGGTGGATTAATTTAATCATGATTTATCCAGAGGTATTAACAAACGTAATTGATTCTTTTAAGAAGATACCTGGTGTTGGAGAAAAAAGTGCAGAAAGATATGCATTTGCTTTATCTGAACTAAGTGAAGAAGATATTGATATCTTTGTTACTAGTGTTAAAGAAATGAAGAAGAACCTTAGAAGATGTTCAATATGTGGTCATATTACTGATCATGAAGAATGTTCTATCTGTACTGATAAAACAAGAAATAATAATCTAATATGTGTTGTAGAAGATTATAAAAGTGTATTTATGTTTGAAAAGTCAGGATCTTTTAAAGGTAAATATCACGTATTAAATGGTTTAATATCTCCAATAGATGGTATTTATCCAGACGATATAAATATTTCATCTTTAATATCTAGAATTGAAAAACCAGAAGAAACAGAAGTAATTATTGCTTTAAAACCTTCAATTGAAGGAGAAGCAACTACTTTATATTTAAAAAAGATTTTAGAAGATAAGAAGGTTAAAGTATCAAGATTATCATATGGTATTCCAGTTGGTGTAGATCTTGATTACTTAGATTCTATGACTTTAGATAGAGCCTTATTAGATAGAAAGGAAATATCTTAAAACAATGAAAGCAGCTGAGGTTAAAAATAATATTATTGAATCATTCAATGAGAATAATAATCCTCATGCTTTTTTAGTGTCTACAAATAGTTTAGATAGATGTTTTGAAGATATTTATGAAATAGTAAAAGAAGTTAATTGTACAGGATCACATAACATTGAATGTTCTTGTCCTTCTTGTAAATTAATTAATATGAAAAGTAGTCCAGATGTAATAATAATTGAACCATCTGGTAAAGAAATAAAGGTAGTATCAATAGAAGATTTGATTAGAAACTTTGCTACTAAACCTTTAATTAATAAGTATCAAATATATATTATTAAAGAGGCAGATAAATTAAGTATTAGTTCTGCTAATAAATTACTTAAATTTTTAGAAGAACCTAATCCAGGAATAGTCGGATTCTTACTTACTAATAACACAGGTAAGATATTACCTACTATTAGAAGTAGATGTACTCTTTATAATTTTGATTATGATTTTACAAATTTATTATCGTTACTTGATATAACTGAATCAACTTTCGATAAATATTATAATGAAACACAACAATTAATATTTCATTTAGAAAATGAAAAGAAATATAAATTAATGTTATATCTTAAAAATATAGCTAAGAAGGAGAGAAATGATATTTTAGAAATATTAAATCTAACCTTAAAGATATATTCTATAAAGTTTGAAAATGTATTGCATAGTTGTTATAATAAATTTGAATTTTTAGACCAAATAGTTGGATCTATAACAACTAAGGATGAACTTTTATTAACAAGTAAAATTGATAATATTAATAATACAATTAAACTAATTGATAGAAATGGTAATAGAGATTTAACTCTTAGTAGATTAGCAGTAGTTTGGAAGTGATAGTATGAATATAGTTGGTATTAAATTTAAAGGAAATGGAAAAATATATTGTTTTAAAAACGAGAATTTAGAATTAAAGTCAGATATGCATGTAGTTGTTGATACTGAAAAAGGTGAACAATTAGGTAAAGTTATAAATGTTAATATGAAACCTGCAAACAATATAGATGTTGATACAATGAAAAATGTATTAAGAATTGCAACTTCTAAAGATGAAAAAGACTATGAAAAGAATTTAAAAGATGCAAAAGAAGCTTTAAATTATATTAAAGAAGCTGTAGAAAAAAGTAATATTGATATGCGTGTTTCTGATGCATCATATACTTTAGATAAGAAACAATTAACATTTAATTTTATTGCAGATCAAAGAATTGATTTTAGAGATTTAGTTAAAGATTTAGCAGCTAAGTTTAAAACAAGAATTGAACTTCATCAAATGGGTGCAAGAGATAAAGCAAAAAATGTAGGTGGACTAGGTTTATGTGGTAGACCACTTTGTTGTAGTGAGTTCCTATCTTGCATGGAAACCATTAGTATTAATATGGCTAAGAATCAAAACTTAGTTTTAAATCCAACTAAGATAAATGGTGCATGTGGAAGACTTCTTTGTTGTCTTGCATATGAAGATGATGTTTATACTGATCATAGATGCCAACTTCCTAAAGTAGGAGAACTAGTTACTACTCCAGATGGAAAAGGTAAAGTAACATCTTTAGATATATTAAATCTAAAATATACTGTTGATTTAGATGGAGAATCAAAAGTATTTGATGTAAAAGATGTAGACAAGGATAAAAATGAAAAATCAAAAAGAAGTTCTAAATGATTTATTTGATTATGATTATAAAATTTATCAAAATGAAGAATTCTTTAAGTTTTCGATAGATTCTATTCTATTAGCTGAAATTGTTAGAATCAAAAAAAATAAGAATAAAGTATTAGATTTATGTTCAGGTAATTGTCCTGTTCCTTTAATACTTGATACTAAGTTTCCAAATTTAGATATTAAAGCAATAGAGTTACAAGAAGAAATATATGACTTAGGAAAAAAGAGCCTAGAAATTAACAATATTAATAATGTTCAATATATTAATGATGATATTAATAATATAGATAAGTATTTAAAAGGATATAAGGCAGATGTTATCACATGTAATCCACCTTACTTTAAAACTAATCCTGATATTAATATCAATGATAATAAAGTAAAAGCTATAGCAAGACATGAAATAACTTGTACTCTAGAAGATTGTATTAAAGTAGCAAGTTCTCATATAGAGTATAATGGTTTATTTTACATGGTACATAAAGATTTCAGACTTGCTGATATTATAATTTTGATGAATAAATATAACTTTGGAATTAAAAGAATTATACCTATTTATAATGATGAATCATCAGAATGTACTTCAATTATTGTAGAAAGTGTTTACAAAGGCAAAGATTATGTTAAAATAGGTAAGCCAATTTATATTAATAAATATAAAAGTTATAAGAATATTTTTTAGGAGGGGTTCTATGAAATTAATTGTAGGATTAGGTAATCCAGGAAAAGAATATGAAAATACTCGTCATAATATTGGATTTAGAGTACTAGATAAATATCTAGGAAATGTTAAATGGTCAAAAAAGTTAAATGGAGAGTATTATGAAACTAACATTAATGGAGAAAAGTATATTTTCTTAAAACCACTTAGTTTTATGAATTTATCTGGTGGCGTAGTTGGAGCATATGTTAAGTTTTTTAAGTTAGATTATAAAGATGTTCTAGTTATTCAAGATGACTTAGATCAAGCTTTGGGTGCGGTTAAACTAAAGATTAACTCCAGTGCTGGTGGCCATAATGGTATTAAAGATATAATTAGAGCTTTACATACAGATGCATTTGCTCGTATTAAAATTGGTGTTGCACATGATAGATCAATTGATACCAAAGATTATGTACTAGGTAAATTTGGTAAAAGTGAACTTGAAAAGATAGATACAAATTTAGATAAAATATTTTATGTTATTGAAAACTTTAAATATGACAATATAGAAACATTAATGGTAGATTTCAATAGAAAAGGGTAATCATGGATTTTTTTAGTGAATTATTTACTTATAAAAATAATGATTTAATATGCGGGTTAACTGATGAGTTAGCCGTTTTGTATTGCTATAATTATTATAAAAAATATAATAGGAATACATTAATAGTTACTAATTCATTATTTGATGCGAATAGAATTTTTCAAAAACTAAAGACATATACAAATGATGTATGTCTTTTTCCCATGGATGATTTTTTATCATCAGTTGCTATAGCCTTATCTCCAGATTTAAAAGTTAAAAGACTAGAAACTCTAGAAGAAGTAAAGAAGGATAAACCTAAAATAGTTGTTACTAACCTAACAGGTTACCTACATTTTCTTCCATCAATTAATTCTAGAGATGAACTTCAATTAACTCTTAAAAAAGGAGAATCAATTAATAGAGAAGTCTTACTTGAAAAAATTGATAGTTTCGGATATAAAAGAGACTCTTTAACCACGGCAACAGGAGAGTTTTCTCTTCGTGGTTATATTGTAGATGTATTTCCAATAGAAATGGATCATCCAGTTCGTATTGAGTTCTTTGGAGATGAAATAGATTCTATTAGATTTTTTAATGAAAATACTCAATTATCTATAAATGAAGTAGAAAGTATTAATATTCTTCCTGTTGAAGAAGTAAATACTAATGAAAAGTCTTCTTTATATGAGTATATGAAAGAACCTCAAGTGTTTAATGTTAATCCAAATCAAATATCTCTTGGTTATAATAAACTATTATCTGATATAGAAGAATATAAAGAATCTAAAGATATTGATAAGAGTTATAAATATATGTTTAGTTTTGATGATATTAAAGTAGTAAATCGTATAGATATAGATACAATTAATAACTTAAAGGGATCAAAAGACTATAAATCTAGACCAGTATTAAAATACAAAGGAAATTTTGATGCATTTATCGACTTTGTTAATAAAGAAGTCGTTAATAAAACTGTAATTATTTGTCTTTCAAAAGAAAAACAAATAGAAAAAATAGCTTCATTATTTAATAAAGTTAATATTGGTTCTATCAAGGATCAAGAAATAAACATTATTAATAAAGAAATAAATGAAGGCTTTATTATAGAAGATAGATGTTATATTTCAGAATATGATATAGATGATGAAAAAATAACAGCTGTATATAAAAACAATTATAAAATTGGAACAAAGATAAGAGATTTCAATGATATTAAAATTGGAGATTATGTAGTTCATAGTCAACATGGAATAGGTATATATGGAGGTATAGTTCCTATTGATAAACAAGGACTTTTAAGGGACTACATAAAGATAAACTATGCTGGTAATGATAAAGTATATATTCCAGTTGAAAAGATAAATACTATTTATAAATATTCAGATTCTGATGGTGCAAAACCAATTATTAATAAACTAAATTCAGCTCAATGGGCTAAAACTAAGATGAAAGCACGTAATAGAATTCATGATATTTCTCAAGAACTAATTGAATTATATGCTGCCCGTGCTAAGGTAGAAGGACCAGTTTTTAAAGACTTTCCTGAAGAACTTATATTTGAAAATCAATTTTCTTATACTGAAACTCTTGATCAAATTAAATGTATTAAAGAAATAGATAAAGATTTAGTTAAAAAAGTACCAATGGATAGACTTCTATGCGGTGACGTAGGATTTGGTAAAACAGAAGTTGCTTTCCGTGGAATGTTTAAAACTGTACTAAATGGATATCAAGTTGCATATCTATGCCCAACAACACTTTTATCAAGACAACAATATAAAAGTGCACTTGAAAGATTTAAAGAGTTCCCAGTTAATATTGCTCTTTTAAATAGATTTACTACCATTAAAGAACAAAAACGTATATATGAAGGACTAGAAAAAGGAACTATTGATATTGTATTTGGTACTCATAAACTTCTAAACAAGAATATTAAATATAAAAACTTAGGTTTACTTGTAATAGACGAGGAACAAAGATTTGGTGTATCTCAAAAAGAAAAGATAAAAGAACTTAAAAATGAGGTAAATGTTCTAACTCTTTCTGCAACACCAATTCCTAGAACTTTAAAGATGGCTATGTCAGGTTTAAGAGATCTTTCTATTATAGATACTCCTCCAGTTAATAGATATCCTGTTCAAACATATGTAGTTGAACAAAATGACTTTTTAATAAAGGATGCTATTTATAAGGAACTTACAAGAGGTGGTCAAGTATTCTTACTATATAATAAAGTACAAGATATTATAGATGTCCATACTAAAATTAAAACACTTGTACCTGAAGCAAGAGTGGTTGTTGCTCATGGTCAAATGAATAAAGAAGAACTAGAAGATGTTGTAAGAGACTTTATAGATGGTAAATACGATATTTTAATTTGTACTACTATTATAGAAACAGGTATAGATATACCTAATGTTAATACTTTAATAGTAATAGATGCAGATAACTTTGGATTATCTCAGCTTTACCAACTACGTGGACGAGTAGGAAGATCTAATAAGATTGCTTATGCATATCTTATGTATAAACCTGCAAAATTATTAACGGAAACAGCTAAGAAGAGGTTAGAATCTATTAAAGACTTCACTGAACTTGGAAGTGGATATAAGATTGCAATGCGTGACTTATCTATACGTGGTGCAGGTGATTTACTAGGTTCTGAACAGGCAGGATTTGTAGATGCTATAGGTCTTGAGTTATATACTCAGATGGTTAATGACGAGATAAAGAGACTAAATGGTGAAGAAGTCGAGGAAGATGAAGAAAATCAAAATCCTCTTATTGAAGTATCTAACCATATTAAAGATGAATATGTATCAGATGAAAATGTTAAGATTGAAATTCATAGACTTATTAATGAAATTAAAGATGAAGAATCTCTTGAAATGATCAAATCTCAAATTGAAGATAGATTTGGTAGAGTAGATGACGACATGGAAGTATACATGTATGAAGAATGGTTTGAAAAGCTTGCTGAAAAACTACATATTACTAAGACTTCTAAGTTTAATGAAACATTCTCTTTAGAATTACCTGAAGATGTATCTAACAAGATAGATGGAGAAAAGTTATTCTTAATTACATATAATATTTATCCTAAATTTAGATTATCTTATGCAAATAAGAAAATAACTATTCATTTACCACTTGTAGGTATACCTAAACATTTCATTTATTATATAGTTGATTTATTAACTAAAATAATAGATATGATTAAATAAAAATTGGATTATTCCAATTTTTATTTTGTTCATTTATAATTAATTTAGGTGAGTAGTATGAAGTTGAAACTTAAAAAAGGTGCTAAAGTATCTTTTGTAATTATTATATTAATAATACTTTTAGTAATATATTTAATAGTTAAGTTTGTTATATATAATAGTTATAATAAGAATTTCAAATACATAACAGACCTTTATAAAGACTCAAAAATACTTGAAAAACTTGATTTAGACTCTGTTTTTGTATCACAGTTTATATTCTTAAATGATACATATAGAATAGGAATTGAATACAATAGTATCACTAAATTAGATAATAATACTTATGAAGTAACTGATTTAAATAATAATATATTTAGTTTTAATTATTCTATTAGTGATTCTAAAGAGGATTATAAAAAATATTTCCAAGCAGTTAATACTGTAAAAAATCTAAAAGATGATAAATTAAAGATATATTCATCTATATTTAAACTAAGTCGAGATAATAAGACTCTTAAAATTTTTAAAAATAATATACCAGTTTCTGGTGAAATAGCTTTAATTGATGGAGATGCTTTTAATGGTTATTTATATAAAACGAATGATACATACTTTGTAAAACTACTAGGTATGAATAAAGAGTTCTCCTTTAAATTCACAGGAAGTGCTGTAAATACTGAAGATATAAGAGTTATGCTTTCTACTTTAAAAAAAGAATAATTTGCAATTCTTAATAATAATTGCTAAAATATCCTCCAAGTAAGGGGGATTTTTTGATGATGGAGTTTAAGCATACAATTATACATATTAGAAAAAGAGAGAATAATAAGTGTTATTCTGTTAGATTTTCTTATGATGCAGATGCCGATGTAGTGTCAATTGAAAAACAAGCATATGGTATTGATCAAGATGTTCTAGGAAGTGTACCTATTACTAAAGTAATTAAATATGCTATGTTAGAACAAAGATTTAATGATGCTGTATATGGAACAGGAAATAATATAGAGATAGACTTATATATGGAAGACTATTATGATATGACTAATGAAAAGGAAGTTATTTCTACTCCTAGTACAACAAGAAGCATTAAAGAAAGATTATTAAAACACGCTAATAAAAGATAATTATTGCTAAAAAAATAATGTTATGATATATTAGTTTCGTTAAGCAATGAAGGAAAGAGTAGTAAATACAAGACGCGTAGAGAGTTCCTGGATGGTGAAAAGGAATAGGGAGTGTTTATGAACATGGTTCTGGAGTTTAAATCGGGTAATTTACGATATAAATTTTAAGTTGCATGATAAGTCATGAATTAAGGTGGTACCGCGGGTTATACTCGTCCTTATGCTTTAATTCATGGCTTTTTATTTTTAAAGAAAGAGGGATTTATATGAACAAAGGAAATTATTACATTTCAACAGCTATTGCTTATGCTTCAGGTAAACCTCATATTGGTAATACATATGAGATTGTATTAGCAGATGCAATTGCTAGAAACAAAAGATTAGAAGGATACAATGTTTATTTACAAACTGGTACAGATGAACATGGTGAAAAAATTGAATTAAAAGCCAAAGATAAAGGTATTACTCCTCAACAATATGTTGATGAAGCTTCAGCTGAAATAAAAAGAATCTGGGATTTAATGAATACTACTTATGATAGATTTGTTAGAACTACAGATAAACACCATGAAGAAGTAGTACAACATATCTTTGAGAAAATGTTAGCAAATGATGATATATATCTAGGTAAATATGAAGGATGGTATTGTACTCCAGATGAATCATTTTGGACTGATACTCAAGTAGTTAAAAAAGAGGATGGTACAGTAGTATGTCCTGACTGTGGTAGACCAGTTGAAAAGAAGAATGAAGAGTCATATTTCTTTAGATTAAGTAAATATCAAAAACAATTAGAAGAATATATCGAATCACATCCTGATTTTATTCAACCAGAGTCAAGAAAAAATGAAATGTTGAATAACTTCATTAAACCAGGATTACAAGATTTATGTGTATCACGTACTGCCTTCTCTTGGGGTATTCCTGTTACATCAAATCCTAAACATGTAGTTTATGTTTGGTTAGACGCTTTATCAAACTATATTACTAACATAGGATATGATGTAGATGGATCAACTGAAGAGTTTAATAAATTCTGGCCAGCTGACTTACATTTAATTGGTAAAGATATTATAAGATTCCATACTATCTATTGGCCATGTTTCTTATTTAGTTTAGGCCTTCCATTACCTAAGAAAGTATTTGGTCATCCATGGTTAATTATGGCAGACGGAAAGATGAGTAAATCACTAGGAAATGTAGTATATGCTGATGATTTAGCAGCAAAATATGGTGTTGATGCTGTAAGATATTATTTCTTACATGAAATACCTTTTGCTAATGATGGAGTATTCACAGAAGATTTACTTATTGAAAGAGTAAATGGAGATTTAGCAAATATCTTAGGTAACTTAGTTAATAGAACAATTAGCATGAGCAATAAATATTTTGATGGTATTGTTGAATCTACTGGTGTAACTGATACAATGGATGCAAATCTTAAATCTTTATGTACATCGTTAGGTGATAAAGTAAAAGCTCACATGGATGAACTAAAGATAGCTGATGCTATAGATGATGTATTTGAAGTATTAAGAGCATCAAATAAATACATCGATGAAACAACACCTTGGGCTTTAGCTAAAGATGAAGATAAACAAGATAGATTAAAAGAAGTTTTATACAATTTAATTGAAAGTATAAGAATATGTGCTGTTTACTTACAAGCATTCTTACCTGATACTTCAGAAAAGATCTTTAATCAAATTAATACTGATATAAAAGACTATGAATCTACTAAGGAATTTGGAAAATTTATATCTGGAACTAAGTTAAATAATCCTGAAATATTATTTGCAAGAATAGATGTAGAAAAGAAATAAAAGAAAATATTTTATATTTTCTTTTTTATTTACACCAAAAATTTTATCTTTTTATGAAATAATTGATATTTTCAACTATAATTAAATAAGGAGGACTTAATATGAAATGTATTAAATGCCATAAGAAAATAAAAGACAATTCAAAAATTTGTCCTTTATGTGGAGCAACTCAAGAAGAGAATAAGAGCAATGATTTAAGATACTATAATCATGCTAATGATACAGCACTTTCTCATAATTTTATTCTTACTGAAAGCGAAATAGAAGATTATGACTTTTCATATAAGTCTGTTTCAAATGGGTTAGATTTATTTAAAAAACCTATTTTTTATTTTTTTAATGTTTTTTTTGCAATTGTATTACCCTTTGTTTTTATGTTTTTAGAGTTACCAAAGACATTATCAATAATTATTACTTGTTGTTTAATTTTTGAAAACATTATAATTGGAATGATTTCATATAAGTCTCATCTAAGTTTGGTATATGGATCAATACCGATATTTAATGTTTTATATTTATATAAACACTATTTACCAAGATATAAAGGTGTTTATTCATTTTTAAAATTTTTATTCTTCTTTTTCTTTTTTTGGAATGCTGCATTCTTTATTACATTTACAATAATTGCGTCTTCTGCCTTTGACTCATGGATATATATAATTATTGAGTTTACTGAACTACAAGTATTAATCTTTTTTACAACTTATTCATTTAATAACTTTAGAATGTTTTATCATATAGGTGATATATTTGGAACTAATAAGCATTTAACTATGATATTCCCAACTGTCTATCTACCTTATATAGCCTTAAACAAAAAATTATATTATCACGAAGATGAACTCATTTAATATATTAAGTAATTCTAATTTATGATATACTACAACGCGAAAAAGGAGAATATGTATGTTTACTGATACTCATTGTCATATTACAAGTGAATTTTATACTAATATAGATGAAATAGTAGAAAATTCTCGTAAGAGAAATATTAATAGATTAATTATAGATGCTGATGATATTGAATCCTGTTATGAGGTAATAGATATAGCATCTCGTTTTGATAATGTATTTTTTACTTTAGGAATTCATCCTGAGCATGTAGATGAAGATATTAATAAACTAAAAGAAATCGTTGAAGAAAATAAGAATAATCCTAAGTTTGTAGCTATTGGTGAAATAGGATTAGATTACTATTACACGAAAGAGAATAAAGATAAACAATTAAAACTTCTTAACGAAGAGATGGATTTAGCAAGAAAGTATAATAAACCTGTTATAATTCATTCAAGAGAAGCTACAAAAGATACAATTGATACTTTAAAAGAGTATCCTGAAGTAATAGGGGATATACATTGTTTCTCAGGCTCTCTTGAAACTGCAAGAGAATATATAAAAATGGGATATTATATTGGAGTAGGTGGAGTGGTTACCTTTAAAAATGCCAATATTAAAGATGTTATTAAAGAATTACCAATTGAAAGAATTCTTTTAGAAACAGATTCTCCATTCTTAGCACCAACACCATTACGTGGTACTACTAATGAACCAGCAAATATTGACTTAATAGCAGATTTTCTTTCTGATTATTTAGGATTAGAAAAAGATGAATTATCTAGAATAACAGAAGAAAATGTTAATAGACTATTTAAACTATAAGGAGGACATATGGCTAACTTTAATTTTAAAAAGAAATTTGGTCAAAATTTTTTGATAGATAAAGACAAAACCCAAAAGATAGTTGATCTTGTTAATGCTAGTGAAGATGACTTAATTATTGAAATTGGTCCTGGAGCAGGAGCATTAACAAAAAGATTAGTTAAGAAGAACGCAAATTTAATATGCTATGAAATTGATGAAGATACAAAAGAATACTTATTACCTTTAGAAAATGAAAAAACGCATATTATTTACAAAGACTTCTTAAAGACAGATCTTAATGAAGATATTAAAGATATTAAATATAATAATTTATATATAGTTGGTAACTTACCATACTATATAACAACTCCTATTATTGAACATATTATTAAAGAAGAGATAGATGTTAAAAAACTAGTATTCATGGTTCAAAAAGAAGTAGGAGAGCGCTTCTCATCTAAACCTGGATCTAGAGAATATGGTTCAATTACTGTTTTCTTAAATTATTATTTTGATATTAAACAAGAGTTTGTTGTAGGAAAGAAGTGTTTTAATCCTGTTCCTAATGTAGATTCTATGGTTATATCTCTTTCTACTAAAGAAGATAGAATTAAAGTAGATATGGATAAGTTTGATAAACTAGTAAGAACTTCTTTTCAATTTAAAAGAAAGAACTTAAGAAATAATTTAAAGTTTTATGATTTAGAAAAGATAGATAATATCTTAAAAGAACATGGATATTCTATAAATAATAGAGCAGAAGAACTATCATACAAAGTATTTGTAGATTTATGTAATAAATTATTTTAATTGATTATAGAATATATTTAATGTATAATAATTTATATAAATATAGGAAGGTGAAACTCGATGAAAATAACAAATGTAAGAGTGCGTGTAGTTGATAAGGAAAATTCTAAAATGAGAGGCTTTGCATCAGTAACAATTGATGACATGTTTGCCGTTCATGATATCAGAATTCTAGAAGGGGATAAAGGTTTATTCTTAGCAATGCCTAGTAAACAAATTTCTCCAGGAGAATATAAAGATATCGCTCATCCAATTAATCAAGAAGCTCGTCAAATGTTTAGTGACGCTATTCTTGAGGAATACAAGGCTGAGTTAGAAAGATCTAAAAACGAAGAATAAGATTGAAAAATCTTATTTTTTTTGTAAAAATTCATGTAAATTTCAAATTATTTTTTTCAAAAACCCACATAAATAAACAATACTAGTTTATATTTAAAGTGGGAGAACGTGATATGAAAAAATTAAAGTTAAGATATGCCTTATATTTTATAGCTTTAGTAAGCATAGTTGCTATGCTTGGTTTTTCGTGTTTTAACATCTGGGTTCAAATATATGATAATAAACTTAAAGTAGAAGAGTTAAATCAAAAATATGAAGACCTAGTTGATCAAGAGTATACCCTAAGTGGTCAAGTAGATAAACTACAAGATCCAACATACATGGCTAAATATGCTAGAGAAAAATATCTATATACTTCTGAAGGTGAATTAATTATAGATATAGATACTAAAAAATAAACGTAGATTTGAAATATTACATTTAATGTGTTATTATTTCACTTATACGGGGTCGCAATGGTTTCGACAGATTATAGTCCTGTATTAGTTGCAAGTGGTTGGTAACCTAATTACCAAAATTAAAATTAACTGACAAAAATACAAATATGACTTTAGCTTTCGCCTAATAGGTTGAAAGCCTTCCCACACAGTGCTGGGATGGAGTGCCATTTAATTAATTGCCTATAGTTAGTTACTTGGTTCATATATATAGGATATATTAATAGTATTTCCTAAGTACTATTAATGAATATTTATTAGGATAGTATAATCTTAGCTTGTAAGATGTTTTTGGTTATATAAATTTCTAATTCTTACTAAACTTGTAGACGCTAATATGTGAGTAATTTGGACGGGAGTTCAACTCTCCCCGACTCCACCATTGTAATATATATTCGAAGTACTCGAGTTTTAAATAGATATCAATCAGTAATGATTGATTTTTTGTTTTATATAATGATAAGCCATGATATTATATAAATAAGGTGGTTAGGTATGGTCTCAGGGGAATTTGGTAAGTTTAATGAATTATTATTTGAAAATAATTCATCTAATTCGTGGAAATTACTTCAAAACTTATTTCAACAATTTGATTTTATTTTTTGTGAATTAATTTCTGAAAGATTGTATGAAACAGAAAGTGATGAATTTTCAAGATATTTTGATATAAAAGACTCATTTAATTATGCTAGAGAGTTCTTATATTGTCTTAATAAATCATATGGAGAAAGATTTGATGTACTGACAAGAGCATTTATTGATGGTAAACCTATTTATACTATTAAGCCTATTGATATAGCTATTGATAAAGATAATAGTATTACTGACGGATTCATTAATATTGCATATGAAAATACAGCTCGTGATGCATGGTCTATTGTTCATGAAACATTTCATTTGTTTAATTATGGTACTATTGACGTAGACGGCAAGAAAGTAGTAAATTTAACCATGAGACTATTCACTGAACTAGTTTCAATATTAGCAGAAAAACTATACATTGCATTTGCTTATAATAGAAAATACATAAATGACAACGAAGCAGCTATTCTATTAAATGATAGAATAGATAATACACATTTATCTTTATATATCACAAAGTGTGAACAACAATATTTAGCACTTAACAAACAGGGTGTATACATTACTCCTTATATTATTAAGCAAATAAAAAAGCAATATAAAAGTGTTCCTTATTATAATGATGTTTGGAAAGATGAAAGCAGAACTCATGATACTGTACATAATGCTGTTCTCCGTGGAACACTTAGTTATCCAGTTAATATTGGATATTTAATAGGTGAGTACTACTCAAATTTAATCCTAGACCAATATGAAAATCCTAAAGAATTATTAATTGAATTAAATGAGATGATTTCTAAACCAGATGTTAAAACTAGCGACGTAATGGGTAATTGTTTAGAAAAGAGGTTGAAACATTAATGGAAAATCTATTCTTAATAAGACATGCTGTTTCAAAACAAAATGAAGGCATAAACATAACAGAAAAACTACCAGATCATGCTGTTGAATTATCAGAAACTGGTATAAAGATGGCAAGAGAAACAGGAATCTGGTTAAATCAGTATTTAATCCAAAACAATATTGATTTATCACATGCAAGACTATATGTTAGTCCTTTTACTAGAACTAGACAAACTGCGGAATTAATTAATGAATCTTTAAAAATTGAAGATATAGTTGAAGACTATTTACTTATAGAACATCAATATGGTCTTTTTTCAGATAATCTTTGGCCAGACAATAAAAAAATGTTTCCTACTGAATATGAATACTATGATAGATTTTATAAGCATGGTGGTAAGTTTTATCAAAGATTTCCTATGGGAGAAAGTCCTATGGATGTTGCTATTAGAACAAGAATGTTTTTAAATGAACTTAAAAATGAAGATATAGATAATGTATTCATAGTATCTCACGGGACAGCACTTAAAACACTAATAATGAACTATTTTAAATATAGTCCTGACTGGTATGCACATTCAGGACTAATTAAAAACTGTGAGGTAAGACACATAGACAAGGATAATAATATGAAAATACTAAAAAGATAGTATTTTTCTTTTTATTAAATATAACGATTCTATTTATTTATTTTTTTAGTATTGTTATAATACTAGTATGGAAGAGGTGTATTTATGAACACTAGATATTTACCAATAGGTTCTATCGTTTTATTAAGAGGTGGAGCTAAAAAATTAATGGTAGTTGGATATTTTGGAGTTAATCCAAATGGTGAACAAGTTGATTACATGGGTGTTACATACCCAGAAGGATATCTTGATTACAAAGAAATAGTTGGATTTAACCAAGCAGAGATTCAAGAAATTTTATTTGAAGGATATAAAGATATTGAACAAAATAATTTATTTGTACAATTAGATGCATATGCTAATGGAATGATTTCTGAACAAACTGCAACAGTACCTTTTACTAGTAAAGTACAAACAAATCAAAACCAAAATCCTAATATACCAAATAATCCAAATCAACAATAATTATAGTAAGGCTTTTTATAAGCCTTATTTTTATTTATAAAATGATTTTTACGTCGTTTTATGGTATTATTATTAGTAGATATGGAGGTTATGATGAAAAAAAGTAACTATATTATTTTTGCAATAATAGTTTTAATTTTAGTTGGTTTTGCTTTTATTATAAAATCAACTAAACAAATATATAAAAGTATTAATTTAGATGAGATAAGTAGTTTAGAAAATGGTCTTGTTCATGTAGGAAAGATAAGTGATGATGTTACTTCTACATTTAAAGAATATTTTGATAACTATAATCTTAAATCATACAATATGGATAATACTAAAATGAGTTCATTAAGTGCATTAATTAAGAATAACAATTTAGAAGAAGTAACTGATGATAATGGTTATTTACTAATACACGACTCTAAAATTGTATGGGTAAGTGGAGAAAACTTAAATAATACAGAACTAAACGAAGCAGTTTTAATTAATTTTTATAATAAGATACCAACAGATCAAGTAGTTTATAAAGTACCAAAAGATGGAGATGAGATGGTAAAATTAATTAAAAGAAAGAATAAATTTACTGTTTTAGTAATTGGCAAGCAAGATTGTAATTATTGTCAAATGTATATGCCAGTTTTCAACAAGGTAGCTAAAGATAGTAATCTAGATATTTACTATATTGATTCTACAACATATAATAAGAGTGAATACAAAAAGATTACAGATTTAGAATTAGAAATTCCTGCATATTGCACTACTAACAATACTAAGACATCTACAGCAGGATCTTTCCCTAAACCTATGACATTTATTATTAAAGACGGAAAAACAGTTAGCTGCGCTTTAGGATATAAATCAGAAGATAATTTAAAATCATTCTTATTCTCCTATGGTGTAATTAATCAAATATAAAAAGGATGTGATTTCATGTTTGATTCAGTATATAATAAAGTAAGTGCTTTTCAAAAGAAATTTCCAGGAACAGTATGCTGGAGATTAGACCAACATAGTAAGGTAATTGAAAAACATATTAATCCAAATGAAAAATTATTATTCGCATTTCCAGGCCAATTAAATGATGGAAAATGGGAACTATTTGATACCGCTATTATAGCGTTAACAACTGAAAGAATTATAATTGGTCATAAAAATATCTTACCAGGTTATAAGTTTATAACTGTAACACCTGATATGTATAATGATTTAACTGTAAAAGCAGGTATTATATGGGGAACAATTATTATAGATACAGTAAAAGAACAAATTACTATATCTAATCTATCAAAGAGAGCTTTACCTGAAATAGAAACATATATAACAATGTTCATGGAAGAAGCCAAGAAGCAATATCCTGCTAGAGAAAGAGAAAAATAGGAATTTACTATGAAAAAGAGATATATTTTATTTTTGTTGGTTATACTTTTCTTCATTGCTATCTTTATGTATATAACAGATAAACCAAGAACGTACTCATTATCATATGATATTGATAAATTCAAGGTTTTAGAGTCATACAATATAGACGATGGTTTTTATAATATTAAGCTAACAAAGGATGAATATGTCTTTTATTATGCAATAAATCATAAATACACATCTAAAAGAAAACTAGTTGAAAGTGTTACTACAAAAGATGTTGATAACTATCTATGTTTAAACATAAAAGTATTTAATAAAAATGAAGACTATATTTGTAGCAATACAAAAGAATATAAAGATGCATATCAAGTTGGTTTATTACAAGTAGAAAATCAAGAGAAAATAAAGACATTTGAAGATGTAGATATTTATAAGAAAGGTTCTATTTACGAGTGGAATGGTTATGGATTTACTGAAATGGTATCTGGCAAGAAGGTAAATGTACTTAAGAATGAAAAATATGATAATAGTTTAAGTTATCAATTTGAGAACAAAGTAATATTTGCCGACTATGATCATAAAAATGAATTTAAAATGTTTTATGTTCTAGATATGGAAACAGGTAAAACATTTACCATTGAAAATGAAGAAAGTATAAGTTATAACAGCTACTTTGAAGGTTTCATTGGAAACATAGTTTATTTGTTTGATAAAAACAACAATGTTCAATATGGTATAAATTTAAAGAAGAAAAAAATATTTAAGACAAGTGATAAAGAAGGCGCAGTTTACTTTGATGGTAAAAAATCTAGTCAACCTTTAAAAAATTTCAAATATAAAAATATAATGTTTAAAAATGATAATATAGTTAACTTTTTATTGAAAGATAATAAATTATATATGACTTACAAGAATTCTGATATATATATTCAAATTTTTGATAAGGTTAATTACTTAATTTATTCAAATGATACTAAAGCATACTTCCTAGTTAATGATACTATCTATCTTTATGAAATAGGAAAAGGATATCAAAAAATTGCTTCATCACTTGAATGGGAATTCCATTATAACTCTCAAATATTCATTCGTATTTAATAAAAAAGAAACGTTAAGTTTCTTTTTTTTATTAAAATGATATAATTAAAATAAGAATATAGGAGGTGTATAACACATGGTTTTTAAGAAACCTTTTGCTTTTATAATAAGGCACTTTAAAGCTTTTCATATAGTCATGTTAATTACATCTGTCTATATAATGTTTAATGCCAGTCAAATCAGATCATTAATTGCTTCTTTAGTAAGTGCTAATGCATTGATGTATGGTGGTGCTAAAACGTATGCATCATCACCGGTTATAGCAATTGCCATTATTGGATTAATTGCTGTTGGTTTTGTTTACTGGTTATTCTCATCAAGAAAAAAAGACTTAAAGTATTATACATATGTAATAGGTTACTATCTATTTTCAATTGTTGGTTTTATATATCTTTTTTCTAAACTTAAAACGCTAGCAACTCAAGAACTAAATATAGATACACTTAACCTTGTAAGAGATACATCCCTTCTTATAATGGTGGCATCTATTCCAGTTGTTGTAATATCATTCTTAAGAGGTTTAGGATTTAATATTAAACAATTTAATTTTAGTAAAGATGTAGAAGAGCTATCTATCACGGATAAAGATTCAGAAGAGTTTGAAATTCTAATTGGTCAAAACAATTATAAATATATGAGAAAAATTAGAAAGATTACTCGTGAAATAAGATACTTAATATTAGAAAACTTATTTTATATTACTATTGTAGGTGGAGTACTTGTTGCATTTGGAGTAGTGTCTGTTGCAACTGTTATTTATAAAAATAATCATCAAGTTCAAGAGTCTCACGTAACTGTTGTTAATGATGTTTCTTATGTTGTAAATGGAACATATATAACTTCTAGAAGTATGCGTGGAGAAGAGTTAAAACCTGGATATAAATATGTAATTGTAAATGTAAGTATGCAAAATCAAAATCCAAATATAACAAAGAAATATAATCAAAATATTATTACATTACAAACAGGAAGATTAATTTATAGTCCTATTTCTTATTTTCAAAATGAATTCTTAGAAATTGGTAAATATCTTAAGAAAGATGAAATAATACCTACATCATCATTCTTAACAGGTAATATTGTATTTGAAATACCTTCATCGATGAATGTAACAAGATATAGTTTAAGAATTATGAAGGGTATTGTTCTTGAAGAAAATGATTTCTTCGTTGATTATGTAAGATTTGCCGCTAATGGAGTTAATCTTGATAGAGAAAGACAAACCATTAACTTAAATCTAAATCAAAGAATCAATACTACAATAATCGATAGTGGATTATTCAATATAGTAGTAAAAGACTTTAAACTACAAGATTCATTTGAAGATAAGTATGTAATATGTAGTAATGAACTTAATTGTAATGCTACATCTACTATTGTTCGACCTACATCTTTAGGGAACAATACAATGATAGTTCTTTATTATGAAGGAGCTCTTTCTAGTGAAGCTACATATTATGAAGAATTAGATACGATGGAGAAATTTGCAAATGCATTTACTCATGTTGAGTATACAATAGGTCAGAAGAATTATTCAGTAGAGTCTAAAATACTAATGAACGATATAAATGGTAAACTATTTATTGAAGTTGATAGAGCAATAGCAAAAGCAAGCAATATCAAAGTAGTATTTGATTTTAGAAATGAGACTTATGTTATTAATCTAAAATAGGCATCTTGGATGTCTATTTTATTTTGTAGATTACTTATATATAGATAAAAAAGGGTATATTTGATAAAATTATATTTGAAAGAAGGATGAATAAATGGAATTTGTAGTATTATCTAAAAATGAATTTCATAAGATAGAAGATGATTTTTATAATTCAAACTTTTATCAAACATCTGAATGGGCAGATATAAAAGAAAAGAATAGTTGGGAACCTTTTTATGTAGGTGTTAAAGAAAAGAACAAATACGTTTTAATTTGTTTATTACTTGCTAGAACTGTTCTAGGAAGAAGATTCTTCTATGCACCACGTGGACCAGTCATGGATTTTTCTAATAAAGAACTACTTGAATTCTTTATAGAAAACGTTAAAAAGTTCGTTAAGAAAAACAAGGGATTTGTTTTCAAGTTCGATCCATATATAGAATATCAAGAAAGAGATAAATATGGAAATCCTCTCGGGGATGCCAAGGAAGACTATTGGAAACTACTAAAAAACTTAGGATTTAGACATCGTGGATTTACAAGAGGCTACTCAGATGAAGCACAATTTAGATGGAGTTATGCTCTTGATATAAAAGATAAAACTTTTGATGATTTACTACCTGACATGGATCAAAGATGCAGAAGATGTATTAGAAAAAGTGAAAAGTATCCTTTAGAAGTATTTGATGTAAATGATGATAATATCAAAGATTTTAAAGATATTATGAATCATACTGCTAAAAGACAAGAACACTTTGATAGATCAACAGAGTACTATAAAAACTTAAAGAAATATCTAAAAGATAAAGTATCTATGGTTGTAGTATGTTTAAATAGGGAAAAATATTTAAAAGACTTTAAAGATGATAAAATGTACTCTGAAATAGAAAAGTTAGATATTGATTATGTTCCTATTACAGCAGGTGTATTTATATTTGATAATGATAAATTTAACTATGTATATGGAGGAACTTATTCATACTATATGTCTTTCATGGCTCAATATAAGATGCAAGTTGAAATGATTAAGAAGGCTATTGATAAAGGATTAGATAAATATGACTTTGGAGGAATCTCAGGAGTATTTGAACCTAATACTAAAAACTATGGAGTATATGAATTCAAAAGAGGCTTTGGTGGTAGAGTAATAGAGTATATTGGTGAGTTTGATCTAGTAACTGATAAATTATTCTATAGAATGTATAAAGCTGGTTATTGGTCATATGGTAAGTTAAAATCAATAAAATCTAAGTTATCAAAATAAAAAAGATAATTACTTTTAATTATCTTTTTTTATTTGAAGAAATAATATAATTTTTTGTTTGACTATTATATTTTAATGCATTATAATTAAAACAGTTATTTATTAAGAAGTAATGGGTCTATAGCCAAGTGGTAAGGCGTGGGACTGCAACTCCCTGATCGTTGGTTCAAATCCGACTAGGCCCTCCAATTTAAAATTAACTCAAGGTAACTTGAGTTTTTTTGTGGTTTTTTGATTAAGTTATGTTATAATACATAGCTGGTAAAGGGAGATATAAATAATGGGGAAAAATTTTACAAAAAAAGAAAAACAAATGATAGAACGAAATATTGAAAACTCTAAATATTGGTTATCAAGAAGAATTGATAATATTAATACTGGTTTAAATCTTATGGGCGTATATGCAGAAATTAATTCTAATAATCAAAACCAATTAGATTTTTATACATTAGATGGACATTATATTGCAAGTAAAATTATAGGCTACACTAGAGATTATGTAAGTGAAGGCTTTGGAAAATATCCGGATGCTAAGTTTATTAATTATGATAGAGTATATTCATTTGACGTATTTAATATTGATGATTATAGTGATAGATATTTATTTAGAACACACTCTAATAGCGAATCAGGTATAGGATATACATTAGAGATGTTCTTTAATTCATTTGATACTTTAAGAGACATGAATATTAGTTCTTATCATGCTAAAGATGACTGTATTATTAAAGAGTTTGATATAGGCAATCATAGTATTAGAGCTAAAATTGATAATGCATTTGGTCCATCAGGAAATTATGTAGATGGTGAAGAAAGAGAAATATGGTTTGATTCTAAAAAGCCTTTATTATTTATGACTGAAGCAGTTTGGCCAAAACAAGGTGAAATGCATAGAGAAATTGGTTCTGGATCATTAGCAAAAGGTGCTATTTCAAGTAATAATCATTTATTTAGTCATATTCCTGATGAACAAATGAGAGAACTTATGCTTAATATTACTAGACATCCTAGAAATAAGGAATTAATAAATTATGTATTAAATGAATATGAAAAGATGATTCCTGGTATTACAAAATTTATAGATGAAAATTTCCATATGTATGGAGACATTATTAATCAAGAATACGTAAGTAATGAACGTACAGATGTTATGATCGATAATACTATCATGGAAAGATGTAATTTTGAAAATATCAAAGATGCTAAAGCAAGAACATTAGGGAAGAAATAAGAGTATACTAAAAGAGAAATTAACTTATTTCTCTTTTTTACTTTATAATGATATTTTTTTTAATTTTATATAATGTTCACGCTTAAACATGTTGTATAATATATTTGAAAGCGGTGGTTACTATAAAGATTGTATTAGTATTTTTAATAGTAATATACTGTCTCTCTATTTTTAATAATAGAAGTACTTATTTAAATAAAATTCCTAAAAACGGAGGAAAACATATGCCTAAAGAATTTTTAAAAGAATATATTGGTAAAAAAGTTTCAATTACTATTTTTAATGATGCTTTTGCTGTATCTGGAACACTTATTTCCAGTGATGGTAATTGGATAAAAGTAGAAAATAAGAAAAACATTCAAATAATTAATGCCGATCATATTCAACAAATAGTAGTTATTAAGTAGGTGAATTATGAAAACGTGTGCTGTTATATATAACCCTAATAGTGGTCATATTTTAAACAAGTCTAAAATGAAAGATTATAAGAAACTTATTGAAACTCATGGATATACAGTAACTCTTTTCGCTACTGAGTATCATGGTCATGCTAAGGAAATGGTTTCTCACTTTGGATACTATGATTTAGTTATGTCTATGGGTGGAGATGGTACTTTTAATGAAGTAGTATTTGGAAACTTAAGCAGAAAGAAACCTTTATTACTAGCTCATATACCTGTTGGTACAACTAATGATGTAGGTGTTATGTTTGGATATGGAAAAAATATCAAAAATAACATTGAATTATGTTTAACTGGTACAGTTAAACAAATAGATATTCCAGTTGTTAACGATAGACCTTTTGTATATGTAGCAGGATTTGGTAAATTCATGCATATACCGTATGAAACATCTAGAAAAGAAAAAAAGAAATTTGGTTATCTTGCATATATCTATAATGGTATCAAAGATTTCTTTACAAATACAAAATATTACCATTTATATATTAATCATGATGGTAAAGAGTTTGAGACTGATGCATCTTTAATGTTAATTTGTTCATCTACTAGAATAGCTGGTCAAAATAATTTTGTTAAAGATGTTAAATTAGATGATGACAAGTTTGAAGTTTTAATATGTAGTAAAAAGAAGAGACTAGAAATTATTGGTGCAATAGGATTGTGTGCAATTAGTCCTCATCCTGAAAAGATAGATGGAATTACTATTTTTAAAGCAAGTGACCTTACTGTTAAGTTTGATGAATATCAATCTAAAGCTTGGTGTATTGATGGAGAAAAACTAGAAATAAGAACTAAGTCATATCACATAAAGAATAAGAAAAGTATTAAACTACTTATTCCTAGTGTTAATGTAGATAAATTATTTTTAAACAAAGAATAAAGAAAGCATTATGCTTTCTTTATTTTTTTCTTTTTATTCTTAAAAACTATCTTTGGTTTAACAAAACTAGTTGAGATTAATATTCCTAATGATAGAAGAGTAATTACTAAACCAACTTTAAATCCGGGAATAGAATATTTAAACTCTATTTCATGTTGTCCTTTTGTGGCATTAAATGCAAGAAGTGCATTAGCTAAACTAAATGTATCTGTTTTCTTACCATCTACATAAACGCTCCAACCTTTATCATATGGTATAGAAGTATATACAAATTGATCATCATCTAAATATATTTGTCCCTTTAAATATGACTCCTTATATTTAGTTATTGTTAAACTATTATTATTTATTGTTTTATAGAAATCATTAAACCTATCATTATTAATTGCATATAGTTTTAAACTATCATCATTTAAATAATTAAATCCAATTACAATACTTACAATTTGTTCTTTACTTGTAAATGTAACGATTTGTCCAAGAGAATATTTTTGATAATTGTTATATGTAAGACTGTCGATATTTTCGTACTTTTCATCATTTGAATAAAGTGTTCCATTTACAATAATAAATGATATAGCTGAGTCATCCCATTCAAAGTATAAGTTATCTCCTTGATTAACATATTCAAAACTATATGCTGTAATACTTTTTTCATTTTCTAACTTATTTTTACTTATATAATCAAGTCTTACTAATACATCGTTGATATTAGCAGATTTTTGAACAAAATCTATTTGATTTTCTATTGATGAATCATTAGTATAGTTCCAGTTAAGTAACTCTTTGTTTACTCCAAATGCTATGCCTGATGTGTAATTATACCTATAAAACTTTTTATTAAATGCTGTTTTAATTGGTTCGTATCTTTTTTTATCTGAAGTAGTTCCTAACACATATTTAATATCAAACATTGTGTCATAAATAGGTGTTTGTTGTTTATATTCGAAACTATTTATATTGTTTCCATCTAATCCAAGATTCTTTTGAAGTTTAGCAAGACCTTCATATTCCATGGAAGAAAATGCTGTAACGCCATTATAGAATGATTTAGATGAGTCATTTAATGTATGTCCTTCATTATGATCAATTCTATAGAATGATGACTTATCAATTTCATTAATAAATTTAACTGTATTATCTATTTCTTCAGTAGTAGTAACAAAATTTTCTTCTACTTGAGTAATATCCCAAGCATAGTTAACCGATTCAATAACATCTATAACTGCTACAAATGATAAAGATATAAAGAATATACTTTTAAAGTTTTTAAGGAACTTTCCTAGTATAAAGAATAGGAAGAATAGTACAAGTACAATAACATTAATATATAGCATATTAGTTGTAGTATTTTCCCAAGGATCTATCATGCATATAAAGATAAATCCAATTGTATAAGCAAATACTAATATATTTTTTATGATACTCTCTTTAGTAAAATTTATTAATCCATATGTTCCGAGTAATAAGAATACAAATGTATAAATAAATGAATATCTATATGGTAAATCATTAGGTACATGGAATGCTTGAATAATAAAATCTAATTGAGGTATAAAGAAGAATGATGTAATAATAGCAAATAATGCTAAATAACATATCTTATTTCTCTTAGATATTTTAATATTAGCTATGTAAGTGAAGAACATAAATACACTTAATATACCAGCAGATATATTAGGGGCATTAATTGGATCGCTTTTAAATGTTACATTATCAACACATGATAAATGTGCTTTCAAAAAGTCTATTAATTCAAATGAATAATACTGAGTAGCAGGCATTTCACCTCCTGTAGCAGAAGTACTTAGAAGTGCATCTCCCATAGGAATTAAAAGAACAGATACAAGTGCTCCAGCTAATAGGGAAGATGATGCATACATACCTATATTAGATAGAAGTCTTTTAGTTTTATTTTTTTCTTTAAAATCGAATTTATATAATAAATATATAATGTAGTATATTACAGAAAATAAGCAAATCATGTATCCAATGAAGTAATTAGATAAAAGCATGATTGCTAAACTTATAGTATAAAGTTTCCATTTTTTATGATTAACAATATTTTCTATACCTAGAACAATAATTGGTAACCAAATCATTCCATCTAACCACATAAGATTCCAATAGTATGATCTAAAATATGCTGAGAATCCGTATAGTATAGAAACAGGTATAAAGAATACATTATTTTCTTTGAATTTTGTTTTTAAGTAAAAGGCCATAGTTGAAGCAGCAGCTACTGCCTTAAGTCCTATTACAAATGATATTCCTTTTAATATGTGTACTTTAGGAAATACTAATAGTAATAAGTTAAATGGGCTAGATAGATAATTCATAAAGTTTCTAAAGAATGGCAACCCAAGTCCTTGAAAGAAACTATAAATAAATCCACCTCCACCAGTTAATCTATATATAAGTTCATACATCATTGGCCCATATTGATGATAAAAATCAACACATAATAAGGATTTATCACCAAATGGTGTTACATCGTTAACTTTATATATATAAAGAATGGTGAATAATGAAAGTATAAATGTAATAAAAACAACTTTATTATTTTTTATAAAATGAAAAAACTTCTGCTTCTTTTTCATATTCTCACCAAAAAAATTATAACAATATTTATTTCTATTTTAAACACAAATATCATTTTTCTTGCAAAATCAAAGGTTTTGCGTTATTATTTTATAGTTATTAAAAAAGGGAGTGAGTCTCACATGGACAAAATTATTAACGTTGCAGTAGTTGCACACGTCGATGCAGGTAAGAGTACATTAGTTGATGCTTTATTACAACAAAATGGAGCATTTGGTGATCGTGAAGAAATAGTAGAGCAAGCAATGGACTCTGATCAAATCGAAAGAGAAAGAGGAATCACAATCTATTCTAAGAACTGTGCTATTAGATATAAGGATTATAAAATCAATATAGTTGATACCCCAGGACATGCTGATTTCTCAAGTGAAGTAGAAAGAATTATTAGAACAGTAGATACAGTTATCTTAATTGTTGACTCAGCTGAAGGTCCAATGCCTCAAACAAGATTCGTTTTATCTAAGGCATTAGAACAAAATCTAAGACCAATTCTTTTTATCAATAAAATTGATAAAAAGGATGCTAGAGTTGAAGAAGTAGTTAACGAAACATTTGATTTATTTGTTGATTTAAATGCTAATGATGAACAATTAGATTTCCCAATTGTATATGGTGTTGCAAGAGATGGTATTGCTACTCTTGATCCAACTGATTTATCTGGTAACACAGTAAATCCACTATTAGATGTATTATTAAATCAAGTTGAACCATATGCTGGAAACGAAAATGATGATTTACAATTACAAGTTTCTTCACTTGCGTATGATGAATACATTGGTCGTTTAGGAATTGGTAGAGTATCTAAAGGTAAGATTAAAGCTGGAGATATGGTTACATTATGTAAGAACCATGGAGCTGTTGAATCATTTAGAGTTACTAAATTATTTGTAAACGAAGGAATGAAGAGAGTTGAAAAGAATGAAGCATTCTTCGGTGATATTGTTACTGTAGCAGGATGCTCAGATATCTCAATTGGTGATACTATTTGTACAAAGGATAAACCAAATCCACTTCCACCAATTACTATTGAAGTTCCAACACTTTCAATGAACTTCTTAGTAAATGATGGACCATTTGCTGGTAAATCTGGTAAATACTTAACTTCAAGACATATTAAAGATAGACTTGATAAAGAACTTGAAACTAACGTTGGTTTACTTGTAGAAGAATTACCAGGATCTGATGGATATAAAGTATCTGGTAGAGGTGAATTACATTTATCTATATTACTAGAAAACATGAGAAGAGAAGGATATGAATTATGTGTATCTAAACCTCAAGTATTAACTAAAGATGTAAATGGTGTTAAATGTGAACCATTTGAAAATGTTATTGTTAATGTACCTTCTGAATATGCATCTACAGTTATAAGTGATATTCAAGAAAGAAAAGGTCTACTACAAAGTATGACTACTACTGATGATAACTATACTCATTTAACATTCTCTGCTCCAACAAGAGGATTAATCGGATATAGATCTTCATTTATTACTAATACTAAGGGTGAAGGTGTAATGGTAAGAAGTTTTGAAGACTTTAAACCATATGTTGGAGAATTACAAACTCGTAAAAATGGTGTACTAGTTTCTATGGAATCTGGTAAGACATTAGGTTTCTCATTATTTAACTTACAAGATAGAGGTCAATTAATAGTTGGACCAGCTACTGATGTATATGTTGGTATGATTGTAGGTATTCATAGTAGAGATAATGATTTAAATGTTAATCCATGTAAGAATAAACAATTAACTAATACTCGTGCATCTGGATCAGATGATGCTATTGCACTTGTTCCTCATAGAACATTTACATTAGAAGAAGCATTAGAATTCATTAATGATGATGAATATGTAGAAGTTACTCCTGATGATATAAGACTTAGAAAATCTATTCTTGATCCAAACGAAAGATATAGACAAAATAGAAAATAGAGCATAAGCTCTATTTTTTTATTGTTTGTTAATAATAAAGAAGTTTTAAACAATAAAAAATAGAAGTTATTAACTTCTATTTCTTTTCTTCTCTTTGTGCTAAAGGAACTTTACTAAATTCATTTTCAATGTAATTAGTCTTTATAAGTTTCTTAAATGTATATTCTGAACATACAAGGTCGAATTCACCAATGAATTCAAATACTTGTGGTTTCCATTTTAATCTATAGTCATTTAAGCCTTTAAATCTAGCATTTTCTTCAAATGAAGAAATACCACCTATATTACAATAAGTAAAATATGGTTTATATCTTTCAAATATTGCATAATATAAGAAATGATTTGGGTTTAATTCTCTGTATTCATCACCAAATCCAGATTCTACTATTGTTATAATACTATGATGTTTAATAACTAAAGCACCAGCTATAATGGCTTCAGGGTGTGCTTTTAATCCTTCTGTTGCTTTAATTATTTTGTCCTTATATCCTTGTAATTTATTATCACTATTCATTTTAGCAGTAATATTACTTTTCTTAGGATTTCTAGCAATTATATCATTCCATTTATAATTTAATTGTTCTTCTTTAGTATATTCATCTCTAACATATTCGAGATACTTTTGGTAATCTATTTTTACAAAAAGCAAATCAATGGAATTATCTTTATTAAATACATTGAATAAGTCTTTATAATAAGCAGCAGTTTTATCTGTTTTATTTTTTACAAAATCATATAATATATCTATTTGTTTAGCATCTCCTAATACTAAACTCATACCTTCACTTATTCCATGTCTTATCTTTTTTCTATAGTTTCTATTTATTTTTTTGAAATCAAATTCTTTTAAATTAAGATATGAACAATATTTTGGTTGCATAAGTTCAAACTCAGTTTGTTCAACTCTTCTTTTAACACCAAATCCTTTTAAAGTATCAATTATTCTTACGTTGGCATTGTAAGTTATATTATTTTTATTTAGTGTATCAACTTTACCAATTATTATTTCAGGATTAAACTTAATAAATATATATCCTTTTTTCTTATAAAAGTCTTTAATAGCTCTTAAGAATCCTTCAAGAATTGATGTATTAAAATAATCAATTAAAAATCCTTTAGGGGCATATCCATATTTAATCGATCCTTTTATATTTTTATTTAATATAACTGAAGCAGCAACAATTTTATTGTTTTGTGTTTCATCAACATATCCGATTAAATCGTAGTTAAAACCGTGGTTACTCATCAAAATAGCATACTTACTAGTTTGATAGAAGTTATTTAAATTACTACGACTTGCAAAATCATCAAATTGTTGTCCAGTTAGTTCTACTATTCTCATGGCAAACACTTCCTCCTATAAAATTATATCATTAAAGAATATATATATAAATAGAGTAAGACTACTATTTTACAAGTCTTTTTATATATATTTTTATTGCATGAGGCCCGTATTTATGGTAAAGTAATATCGAGTTGGTGAGATAATGGAAACAATTTTAGAAAATGTATTAATTGTTATATCAATTATTATTATTGCTTTAGTTTTATTACAAGGTAATAAAGCTGAAAGTGGTGCACAAATTATAACAGGTGGAAATGCTGATCTTTTCCAAAATATTAAGGAAAGAGGTATTGATTTAGTTATCAGTAGACTTACAATGATTGCTGGATTAATATTCTTTGGTGTTTCGCTAGTACTATTTTTATTTTTTGCATAATCTATAATTAGATATATACAATGGAAAGTACATTTTAATGTACTTTTTTTATTACGAAAAAATGATATAATGAGAATAGGTGATAAGGTATGAAAGAGGAAGTAAAACAATTTTTAGAAACAAAAAAAGAAGCTTTAGATATAGATAGTATAATGTCTGGAATGGGACTAGAAGAAGCAAAGAAAGATGAATTAAAAGCAGCTATAGATGAACTTGAAAATGAGGACTTTGAAGTTTTCCAAACTAGTAAGCATAAATATATTCTATATAAAAATAGCAATAACCTTTTTACTGGATATATTGATATTAATAAAAAAGGGAATGGATACCTTAAAACTGGTGTTGAAGGACAAAGTGACTTATTTATTCCTCAATCAGAACTTAGATATGCTCTAGATGGAGACTTTGTAGTTGCCGAAAGAATTGAATACAAATCAAATGATGATAAACGTTTCAGAGGTAATAAGGCAGAAGAAGTAGCTGGAAGAGTTATTAGAATATTAAAAAGAGATGTATCTAATATCGTTGGAGAAATTGTTAAAAACGATGAAGGCAAATTAGAATTCAAATCACTAGATAAAAGAGATATTACTTTTATTTTAGATGAAAGTGAATTAGCAAAAGTAGTTGAAGGTAATATTGTTGTTCTAGAAGGATTATCAGAAATTAATAAGAATAAATATACAGCAGTAATTAAGAATACTTTAGGACATAAAGATGATGCTGGAATGGATATAAAAATCATATGTGCTAAACATGATGTTTATTCTGAATTTCCAAAAGAAGTAGAAGAACAATTAGAAGAAATACCTTCAGAAATAAGTGATGCTGACAGAGTTGGTAGAGTAGATTTAACTGATAAAGTAATATTTACTATAGATGGTAAGGATACAAAAGATATAGACGATGCTATTTCTTTAGAAATGGATAAAGATGGTAATTATGTATTAGGAGTACATATTGCGGATGTAAGTTACTATGTAACTGAAAATTCTCCGCTTGATAAGGAAGCACTTAAAAGAGGAACTTCATGTTATCCTCCTTCATCAGTTATTCCAATGCTACCACATAAATTGTCAAATGGTATTTGCTCATTAAATGAAGATGTAGATAGATGTGCTCTAACTTGTGAAATGACTATTACACCTAGAGGTAAAGTTTCAAATGTATCTATTTACCCATCAATAATTCACTCAAGAAAGAAAATGAATTATGATGATGTTAATACAATTTTAAATATGAGTGAAGATGATGTTAATGCAATAATTGATAGTGTTGGTAAAGAAAACCTAGATAAAACTTTAAAATTAGACTTGAGTGAAGAAGAAAAAGAAGAAAAAAATGCAATCAATGAAAGACCAGAGTTAGAAAAACTTCCAAAAGGTTATGCTGCATTTGCAACAACTTTAAAAGAAATGCAAGAATTAGCTCATATTTTAAGAGATGATAGAACTAATAGAGGTGCATCTGACTTTGATATAAAAGAAGCAAAAGTAGTTTGTGATGAAAATGGTAGAGCATGTGATGTGCTTCCAAGAGACCGTGGCGAAGGTGAAAGATTAATTGAAGACTTCATGATTGCAGCTAATGAAGCAGTTGCACGTTCTTTCTATTATAATCATGCTTATGGTGTTCAATTACCTGGAGTTTATCGTGTTCACGAAACACCACTTCCAACTAAAATTGAAAGTTTTATTGAATTTATAGGTTCAATGGGACATCAAATAAAGGGTGCATATAAGAATATTAACTTTAAAACAATGAGAAGCATTCTTGAACAAGTGGAGTATGCAAATGATACTGAAGAAGAAATAATTAAATCTATGGCTGTTAGAAGTATGCCTAAAGCATATTATTCTTCAGATAACTTAGGTCACTATGGTCTTGCAAGCAAATGTTATACACACTTTACTTCACCAATTAGACGTTATCCTGACCTTCAAACACATAGATTAATAAGAGAATTCATGGTAAATGGAAGAACAGATCATAAAACTATCATGTTCTATGAAAATCTACTTCCTGAAGTATGTAGACAAGCATCTGATAGAGAAGTTAAGGCTGCAGAAGCTGAAAGAGAATGTGTAAAAATGAAAATGGCTGAATACATGGAAGATCATGTTGGAGAAGAATATGATGCTGTTATAAATGGAATTACTAGTTTCGGAATATTCGTTCAATTACCAAATTTAGTTGAAGGATTAATACATGTAGATTCTCTTGATGCATATTATGCATATGATGAAAAGAAACAAATGTTATCTAGCGAAGGGGGAGACAAGTTTACTCTTGGAGAATCTTTAAGAGTCAAGTGTAAAGGCGCATCTAAAGAAACCATGACTATTGACTTTGAATTAGTTAAAACAAAAGATTTAAAAGATAACCAAGATGTTAAAAAACTTGAAAAGAAGAAACATGGTAGAAGTTAATAATAGAAAAGCTAGATTTAACTATTTTATTGATAAAGAATATGAAGTAGGAATTGAACTTAAAGGAACAGAAATAAAGTCTATTAGAAAAGGATCTGTTTCTTTAGATGATTCATACGCCATTATTAAAAATGGAGAAATATATGTACTTAATATGTATATTGCTAAATATGAAGAAGGTAATAGATTTAATCATGATGAAAGAAGAACAAGAAAACTTCTTATGCATAAACAAGAAATCAATAAACTATTTAACGAAGTTAAACTTCAAGGTGTTAGTTTAATACCTTTAAAACTATATTTTAAAGGCAATAAAGTTAAATTATCAATTGGACTATGTCGTGGTAAACATAACTATGACAAACGTGAAACTATTAAGCAAAGAGATCTTGATAGAGATAGTAAAAGAATATAATTTATAGGAGGTAATACTATGACTGATAATAGAGAAATGACTACCGAAGAAATTGAACAAAGAAAAAAAGTTCGCTTAGAAAGAAAGAAGATTAGAAAAAGAATTCAAATTACTTCTTCTATACTATTAATGCTTGCTGGTGGTCTTATTGGAGAAGCACTAAGAGCCGGAAAAGAAGTAGTAACAGGAACTGAACTATTAAAGCAAAAAGTATATGAAGAGGTAGTAGATCCATCTCCATTCTATTGGATGGATCATTCTGATGGTTTAAAGTTCTACTATGAGACTACAAATGAAGAAGTACCTTATGATGTAGTATGTTCATACTATAGAAAGCAAGCTGAACAACTTGGTTTAAGTGATGCTGAATTATCAATTGGTCTTGCTGTACTTCCTTACAGTGTTGAAAATGATGTAATGAAATTTGACGTTTCAATGGGCGAAAAATGTGCGGCAGCAAGAAACTATGCAAGACTTGATGCTGCTAAAGAAGAAATTGAAAAACAAGGATTAGGTAGATAGTATTATGGAAGATGATAAAAGAATATTAGAGGTTTTTGAAGTCGATGGTAAAGAATATGGTGTTCTTTACGAAAAAGATGACTTTATTTATACAGTAAATACAAATGACAAAGATGACATTAAAATATTCAAGTCAGTTAAAGAAAATGATGAAGAATATGTAGAAGAAGTGTTAGACGCTGAAAGAGAAAAAGCATTAGCATTATTCTATCTAGAATATAGAAAAGATAAGAGCAAGGAGTAACCTTGCTCTTTTAAGATTATTTAAATTTTTATGATTATGATATATAATATAAATAGGAGAGTGATTATATGAACATTAACATCCGTGGAGACAAGATTGATGTAACAGAAAGCATCAAAAAATATGTAAAGGAGAAACTTGCAAGACTAGATAGATATTTCGAAGATGCATCTAAAATAGATGCTCATGTACTAGTTAGAGCAAGAAATGGAGAACAAGTCATTGAAGTTACTATTCCAACAGCAAGATATACATTAAGAGCAGAAGAAAAAAATAGTGATTTGTATGCAGCTATTGATTTAGTAATTGATGTGCTTGAAAGACAAATAAGAAAAAATAAAACAAAGTTAAATAAAAGAAAAGATGAAATAAAAGATTTCGCATTTATTCCTGAAGAGGAAGAAGAATATATAGATGAAAATCAAATAGTAAAAAGAAAAACTATTGTATCTAAACCAATGAGTGAAGAAGAAGCAATACTACAAATGGAATTGCTTGATCATGACTTCTTCGTATTTAAAAACGCTGATGAAGACTGCTTTTCAGTATTATATAGAAGAAAAGACGGAAATTACGGCATAATTTATTCTAAGTAGTTGAAAAAAAGAGTGAAAACTCTTTTTTCTATGGTATAATTATTAAGAACTTATTGACAACATGGGAGGTTGGAAGATATGGGATTATTAAGAAGATTAATCGATACAGAATATAAAGAATTAAGAAAATTCAAAGTTATTGCTGATAAGATTGAAGCTCTTGACGAAGAATACCAAAAAATGACTGATAAACAATTAGCCAATATGACTAATGTTTTAAGAAAAGAATTAAATGAAAAAGGTAAAAGTATCAATGATGTTGATATTATTGTAAGAGCATTCGCTACTGTTAGAGAAGTAGCATCAAGAAAGATTGGAGAAAAACCTTATTATGTTCAATTATTAGGTGGTCTTGCTCTTCACTATGGTAACATTGCTGAAATGAAAACTGGTGAAGGTAAAACTTTAACTACAATTTTACCTGCATATTTAAATGCACTTGAAGGTAAAGGTGTACATGTAGTAACTGTTAACGAATACCTAACAGAACGTAACGCTGATTGGATGAGACCTATTTATGAATTCTTAGGTTTAACAGTTGGTGTTAACTATAGAGATTTAACTCCAGAACAAAAGCGTGAGGTATATAATTGTGATATTACTTATACAACTAATAATGAAGTAGGTTTTGACTACTTAAGAGATAACATGGTTGTTAAGGCTGAAGATAGAGTACAAAGACCATTAAACTATTGTATTCTAGACGAAGTAGACTCAATTTTAATTGATGAAGCTCGTACACCATTAATTATTTCAGGTGGTAAAGTTAACTCAGCAAATCTTTATAAAGAAGCTGATGCTGCAGTTAAGACACTACAAGAAGAAGTAGACTATACTTTAGATTTAAAAACTAAGACAGTTATTTTAACTGAAGCTGGTTCTGAGAAAGTAGAAAAATTCTTCAAGTTAAATAATTTATATGATGCAAATAATACTCAACTTGTTCATCATATTAATCAAGCATTAAAAGCTAACTATGGTATGGCTAAAGATGTTGATTATGTAGTTGATGGAGAAGGTAAAGTTGTTATAGTTGACCAATTTACTGGTCGTTTAATGCAAGGACGTCAATTTAGTGATGGCTTACATCAAGCTATTGAAGCTAAAGAAGGCGTTCAAATTAATGAAGAAACTAGAACAATGGCAACTATTACATTCCAAAACTTATTCAGAATGTATGCTAAGATTTCTGGTATGACTGGTACAGCTAAGACTGAAGAAGAAGAATTTAGAGAAATTTATAACATGTTTGTTATTACAATTCCTACTAATAAACCTTGTATCAGAAAAGATATGGCTGACCTTATGTATGCAACTGAAGCTGGAAAGTTTAAAGCTATAGTTGAATTCATTAAGAGAGTTCATGAAACTGGAGAACCAATTCTGGTTGGTACTATTTCAGTAGAAAATAATGAAAAATTAAGTAGAATGTTAACACGTGCTGGTATTAAGCATGAAGTACTTAATGCAAAGAATCATGCAAGAGAAGCAGAGATTATTGCTAAGGCTGGTTTAAAAGGTGCAGTTACTATTGCAACTAACATGGCTGGTCGTGGTACAGATATTAAGCTTGGACCAGGTGTAGCAGATTTAGGTGGTTTATGTGTAATAGGTACTGAAAGACATGAATCACGTCGTATTGATAACCAATTAAGAGGTCGTGCTGGTCGTCAAGGAGACCCTGGTTATTCACAATTCTTCATTTCGTTTGAAGATGAATTAATGAAACGTTTCGGTGCTGATAAGATTAAAGGAATGGTTCAAAGTCTTGGCCTTGATGAAATGGAACAAGTTAGAAGTAAGTTATTTACTAAACAAGTTGAATCAGCTCAAAAGAAAGTTGAAGGAAATAACTACGATATGCGTAAGAATTTACTTGATTATGATAATATCGTATCTGAACAAAGAAAGATCATTTATGAAAAACGTAATGAAGTATTAGATTCAGAAGATATTCATTCAGTAGTTCTTGAACTTATCAAAAATTATATTGACGAATTAATTGAACAACATATGGCTCCGGAAGGATACTTAACAAATGATGATTTAGATTCAATCATGGATGTTGTAAACGGAAGATTATTAAAGAAATCTAAATTACATATGGAAGAAATTGAAGGAAGAAATGATAAAGAAGTTTATAGAATAATCGTTGATAAAGTTATTGCTGATTATGAAGAAAAGATTTCTTTAGTTCCTAAAGAAATTTCAGAAGACTTCGAAAGACATATTACTCTAAGAGTTATTGATGAAGCATGGGTTAAACATATTTCTGATATGGATTCTTTAAGAGATGGTATTGGTCTTCGTGGTTATGGACAAAGAAGCCCACTTCAAGCATATGCTATGGAAGGTTTCCAAATGTTTGAAAGCATGTTAGCAACAATCAATGCATCTGTTTCTAACTTCCTTTTAAGAATGGAAATTAAACAAAACTTCCAAGCTCGTCAAATGAAAGGACAAGCTGGAGATGGAAAACAAAAAGCTAAATCTGTTCCTATTAAAAACGAAAAGAAAATAGGTAGAAATGATCCATGTCCATGTGGTTCAGGTAAGAAATATAAGAATTGCTGTGGAAAGTAATAAATAAGACTCGCTAATAAGCGAGTTTTTTCTTTGCTAAAAATTGCAACTTTTTTTAGATACAGTTTATTATAGTGAAATTGTTTAAATTTACCATACCCTCACAGATAATGTGAAATTTTATGCTATAATAATAGTGGAGTTGATATAATGCCTAAGTATGTTAGAGTAATGGATGGATTAAAATCTAATGCTGGTGGATTTGAAAATAAATTGGATGAAATAAATATAGCTGAAAAATGGAATCCAAATAGTTTGGATCCTGAGGAGATGGGTGGATTTAATTTTGGAACAGAGGATAAAATACTTAGGTGGTTACATCGAGGAGATACTATATATGATGTCATAGTTCCTGATGATGCTGATGTATATAATGTAGATGAAGAAAAAGGGATTTTTAGAGCAAACAAAATAATAGTTACTAATCCAAGAAAGATAACAGATGAAATGGTTATAGATTTGTATAAAAAAAGCACTTTATCAGATAAGATAATAGCTCAATGTTTATTAACATTAATATGGAAAAATAGAATAGAAATATCTAAGTATATAATTAAAGATAGAGTAAAATCAGATAATGTTGATGAAATATTAGAAGAATTTGTTAATTATGCTGGTGATAAGAATTTAGCATATGAAAGCACTCAAGAAATATATAATATTTTAAAAAAACTAAAAAAAGATTCCTTACCATAGATAAAGATATTTTTATGATACAATTAATATAGGTGATTATATAAATAAGAAAATAATTATATTTATATTTTTAATTTTAACTATTATAGCAGTTGTAGTATTTGGAATTCATAGACATATTGTAGATGTAAAAAGCACGAAAGAAAATAATGATAAAAGATATTTTGAAATTAAAGAAAGTGCTAAAAAGGCAGTTGAATGGAATATTAAAGCTATGTATCCAAATTGTCCTATAACAGATACATTTGATGATTCGAAAAATGCTAATTCTGGTGGACGTTACTATAATTCTTCGTTTTTAATTAGTAATGGCTACATAAATAAAGATGAATTACTTGATGTAGATGGAGAAAGTTATTGTGATGTATATGTTGTTATTAAAGCATATTTCGAGGACCAACAAGATCATCAAAAAAACTGCTCTACAGCATATAAGATATATTTGAAATGTAAAAATTATGAAGATAAAGGATACATTAATTGGGAAAAATAATAACAAATAATGTAAAAATATCAAAATAATAAATAGATATGTCGTGCTATAATTATAATAGAGGTGTTGTTATGGGATTTGGAAGTATAAGGAATGATAAAAAGAAAAGAATGAAAATATCTTTTATCATTAATATGACAATATCTATTCTTACTTTAAATATAATTTTGATGACAATATTTGGTATTAGAGTTATCTATGGTTATGAACCATCTTTTTTAGTAGCAGGTGTTCCTATATATAGTTATTTTACTACTCAATCAAATGTATTCGTGGGAATTGTTTCTTTTATATTTGCAAATAGAGAATATCTTGTATTAAAGGGAAAGAAAAAAGAAGTACCACGAAATATATATATTTTAAAAATGGTTGCTACTGCATCTGTTAGTTTAACATTTTTTATAGTATTTGCCTTTTTGGGTTTTGTTGTAAATGGAGGACATGCTTCTTTATTAAATGATAATAATCTATTTTTTCATTTAATTATTCCTGTTATAAGTATCATGAATTTTATTTTTTTAGAAAAAACAGATACTATTAAATTTAAACATGTTTTCTTGGGATTATTACCAACAATACTATATGAAATATATTATTCATTAAACGTATTTATTCATTATAAAAATGGTGTTGTAAATCCATCTACAGATCCATATTTCTTTTTTAAAAAAAGGATCCCTTACACCATTTATTGCACCACCTGCAATGTTAGCAGTTACATTTTTATTAACCTTTATTATTTGGAAGATTAATAAGAAATCAATTAAAACATAGTAACAAAAGAATTAATAGTAATCAAAGACTAGAGAAATCTAGTTTTTTTGTGTTATCATATAAATAGTAGGAGAGTTAAGTATGGCGTATGTAGAGTTTAAAAATGTGTCAAAAGACTATATATCAGGAGAAGTTACAACTAAGGCTTTAAACGATGTATCCTTTGAAATAGAAAAAGGTGAATTAGTTATTATTCTAGGTCAATCAGGATCAGGTAAATCAACTTGTTTAAATATTTTAGGAGGAATGGATTCTGTTAGTTCAGGAAATGTAATTGTAGATGGGGTAGATATTACTTCAATAAAAGAAAAAGAATTAATCAAATATAGAAGAAATGATATTGGTTTTGTATTTCAATTCTATAACTTAGTTCAAAACTTAACAGCGTTTGAAAATATAGAATTGGGAACTCAAATGTGTAAGAAACCAATGAATCCTAAAACAGCATTAAAAAAAGTTGGTCTTGAAGATAAGCTAGATAATTTCCCATCTCAACTTTCCGGTGGACAACAACAAAGAGTTGCTATTGCAAGAGCAATTGCAAGAAAACCTAAAATCCTTTTATGTGATGAACCAACTGGTGCGTTAGACTATAAAACAGGTAAACAAGTATTAGAATTACTTGAGTCATCTTGTAGAGAAGATGGTATAACAACTATTATTATTACTCATAACTTATCAATTGCCCCAATGGCAGATAGAGTTCTAAAGATTAAAAATGGAAAAATAGAAGATGTTGTCTTAAATGACAAACCAACTAAAGTTAAAAACATTGAATGGTAAAAGATGAGTAGGGTTGTAAAATGAGAAAAAATAGAATTATCACAATGAGTTTTAGAGAAATAAGAAAATCTCTAAAGAGATTCTTTTCGTTGTGTGTATTAAGTTTCTTAGGAGTTTCCTTCTTTGTTGGAATGAAGATGTCAGGACCAACTATGTTAAAATCTCTTGATAGCTATTATGATGATAATAAAGTATATGATATTAAAGTATTATCATCCCTTGGTTTAGATGATGAAGATTTAAATGCAATAGCTTCCCTAGATGATGGCTTTGTATTAGTTGGATCTCACTCAAAGGATGCCTTATTCTTTGATGGTAAATATGAGTCAGTATTAAGAATTCATGAAATAAATAATAATATTAATAACATTATTCTTAAAGATGGAAGAATGCCTGAGAATTATGGAGAAATATTAGTTGAAGATGGATTTGGTTATAAAACAAATAAAAAAATTGGAGATAAAATAACATTAGAGTTAGAAGATGATGATGAAACACTTAAGACAAAAGAACTAGAAATAGTAGGTGTTGTCTTAAGTCCAATGTATGTTAATAAAGCAGAGGTTACTCAAAGCCGTGGTAATACTTCTCTAGGAAATGGACAAGTAGCATACTTTGCATATGCACCTAAAGAACTATTCAATATGGACTATTATAGTGAAATATATATTCGTGATAGTGGTGTACTAGATTTAAAAACACATACTAAAGAATATTTAGATGAAATAAACTCTAAAGAAGAAAAGATATCAGCTATTAAAGAAACTAGACAAAATGAACGATATATAAAAATAATTGAAGAAGCAACTAACAAGGTTAATGAACAAGAGCGCGAGGCAAATGAAGAGTTTTCAAAAATACAAGAAGAGTTAGATAATGGTAAAACAGAACTTGATAATGTAAAAACTGAATTAGATAAAGGTAAATCAGAATTAAACAGTACAAAGAAAACACTGGATAAAGCTAAAAAAGAAATTGATAAAGGTTTTAATCAAATAAAAAAGTCTAGACAGGAACTTGCTCAAGCTTTAATAGACTTAAATAAAGGAAAAAGTGAAGTTGAAAAGAATATAAGTAGTTATAATATTACTTATGATAACTTATCTAGTTTTATAAAAAAATATGATAGTTCAGCTTTCTCAATTGCCGATATTATAAAAATATTTAGTGATAATAATATTGATATTAATCAAGCAATAGCAGGAAGTACAGTTAATATTAAAATGTTAGCAAGTATGTATGGAATTGATTTAAATAGTCTATTTAATAAATATGGATTGAATAAAGATTTATTAAATCAAGCTACAGTTAAACTAGATGAAATGATTGATTCAGCAACTATTAATCAATTAAAGAAAATGATATTTGATGATAACTTTATATTACTTGTTAAAGAGTCTATTCCATCAAATGTTCCTTTTTACAGTGATATTCAAAAATACTTAAGTGATTTTATAGATAATAATGATAATATTTTAAAATTGTTTGATGCTGTAAGAAAAATTGATAAAGGTTATCCTGAGTATTATAAGAATATTAACCTAGTTAACGAAAAAGAAGTTGAACTTAATTCAGCAAATGAAAAGTATATCGCAGGATTAAATGAATATAATGATGCTTTAAAACTTTATAATACAAGCTTAGAAGAATATAATTCTAACCTTGATTTATATAATACTAAACTTCAAGAGTTTAATGATAAAAAGCAAGAAGTAACTGAGAAAATTGCTCTTGCAAGAGATAAGATAAAAAAGATTGAAAAAGCTACGTGGTTTATTCAATCTAGAGAAGATAATAATGAATATTTAACTTATATAAGTAGTTATGATAGTATTAATAACTTATCTAATCTATTCCCAGTTATATTTTATTTAGTATCTATTATGATAAGTCTTCTTGCAATGGCAAGGATGGCAATAGAAAACAGAAGTGAAATAGGTACTTTAAAAGCACTAGGATTTAGTAATATAGAAGTTAGGTTAAAGTTCGTGATATATGCAACTTTTGCTACCTTGCTAGGTGGAGTAGTAGGTTCATACTTAGGTTATAAGTTTATTCCTAAGATAGTAATAGGTATATTTAATATCATGCATAATGTTCCTTATTTTATATATGATACTAATCTTACACCAATTATAATGGGTATATTTATAAGCTTATTATGCATAGTAGGATCAACAATTATTACTATTAATAATCTAGCTAAAGAAAAAACAACAGAATTATTAAGACCAATTGCACCTCCAATAGGAAAGAAGATATTAATTGAAAAAATAACATTTATTTGGAATAGACTTGGTTATTCAACAAAACTTACAATAAGAAATATATTTAGATATAAAAGAAGAATCCTTATGTCTATATTTGGTATAGCATCTTGTACAATGATACTTTTATCTGGATACGGTATAAAAGATTCCATATCATTTGTAGTTGATAAACAATACAATGATATTAATCATAATGATGTTCTTATTTCTCTTGATGGTAAACAATCTAAAGAAAAATTAGATGAGTATACAAAAGGTGAAGATTTAGCATTCAATGTATATGCTAAGATAGATCAAGTAGAAATTGAGAATAAAAGAGTATCTTTAATAGTTCCTTATGACTATGAAGACTTTAAAAAGACTCTTACTTTAAGGGACGTAAAAACAAAAGAAGAAATAACACTTACAGATAATACAGTTGTCTTAACCCAAAAACTTGCTAAACACTTAAAGAAAAAAGTCGGAGATACAGTTACTATATTAGAAAGTGATAATCTTCCATATGAATTTAAAGTAACAAACATATCTGAAAATTATATAGGTGATTATATTTATTTCAATAAACATATGTATACTAAATATGTTGATGAATATAAGATAAATACTGAGTATATTAGATTTAATGATTTATCAAAAGAAAGTGAAATCATGACTAATATAAAGAGTAAAAATACTCATATACTAAGTTCCGTATCAATAGCTTCTGTAAAAGAACAATGTGTAGCATTATTTGATTCCCTAAGTGTTATTGTATATGTATTAGTATTGTTCTCAGGAATATTATCATTTGTAGTATTCTATAGTCTAGCTTATATAAATATAAGTGAAAGACAAAGAGAAATTGCAACTGTTAAAGTACTTGGTTATTATAATCGCGAGGTTGATAATTATATTATGAAAGAAGAGTTTATAATAACAGTACTAGGTATATTAGTTGGTTTAATTGTTGGAACTTACTATGCTTATGCTATGATAGATTCTATAGAAATTAATACAATGCAATATATTAAAGAAATACAATTTGGTAGTTACTTACAAACATTTGGATTTATGATTCTATTTACAGCCATAGTAAGTATAGGAGTACATTTTAGACTTAAAAATATAGATTTGATAGAATCTCTTAAGAGTGTTGAATAATTTGCTAGAAAGACTAGTGTTATAAACATCCTTGGAGACTTACGTTTAAAGAATTCTATGTTGATTATCAACCATGGATAACACTTATTTATATAGCAATCTTTTTAGGACCAACAATTGGATTTATTATTTTATAATTGAAAGTTAGAATTAACTTTCTTTTTATTTTAAAATTTATTTCTTGCTTTTTATATTATTTTTATATAGAATACATACTGTTAATTGGGAGAAAATTATATGAAAGAAAATGAAGATAAAGTAATTGAAGAATTACTAGACGAATGGCAAAATAATAATGTTAGTTTTAAAGAATTATTATTTAAACTGTTTATAGAAGCGTCTAAAGAAGATAAAGAAAAAGATTTAGATAAACCATATATAATTTCTTATAAAAATATTGTAGACAAGACAGCAGCATTTCTTAATAGTGAATTATTAGTAGAAGATCCAATAACAGTATCTATTATATTTGAATATTTATTATGGAATGGTTATTTTTCAAATGAACATTCCTATCAATTTAGAATGGATAAAAGAATTAATAATTTTAGTAGTTTTGGTGCTGATATTGTGAGAGGACAAGGGGTTTGTTTAAATAATGCAACAATGCTTACTGATGTTTTAAAACAAATGGATTATAACGTTTGTTCATCAATATGTTACGTACATCAAAATGAAGAAATACCTAAAGATAAAAGTAATATGCCTCCGATAGAGAGAAATATATATAGTGGAACTACATTGTTAGAAAAAATTAAGAATAAAAAGAATATTTTAGTTTATCAATTATTAAAACCAATAGCTTTAAAATTTGGTAATCATGCGATTGTTTTAAATGAATATAATGGGAAAGTTTTTGCAATTGATCCAACTAATTTATGTTTTATGACTTATAAAGAAGATAATGTCTTAACTTCTTTAAATGGAGTAGTTGATTTTGATTTAAAGAAAACATTTACTTCTATTTTGAATAGTGATTCTATTGATAAAGTTAATGATATGTATAATAAAATAAATAATACAAATAATTCATCAATTGATTTCTTAAATAATGATTTTATTAGTAATTATTATCTTGAACAAATTAATTATTGTGAATCAAAGAAAGATTTACTAGAAGATTTTCATCAAGAATGTAAAAATGATATAAATATAATTTCTAGAACTTTAACAAAACATAAATAATTATGAGGTAATATGTATAATAATTTAGATTTAAATGAGTTCTTTAAAGATGAATATTCTAGAGTTAATTATTCTGAAGGAATAGGTGGAGTAGGAATAATTACTGAAAATCAAATAGTTAATGTATATAATGATTATAAATTATGTAAGTAAGATAATAAGTACTATTTAGGATTAGGAGATCATATTGTTAAATTTGAAGAATTACTTAAAAACTATTATAAGGAGATATTTGATAAATATAGAATTACTATTGGTGCTTATACATTTGGTAGTAATGTTAGAGAAAATGGACCTGAAGTTGAGTGTTATTCAAATTTAGAACCAATATATGAATATATATCTAAAAGAGTTAATAAAAGTTTAACTAGAAAGTTAAATGATAAAAAAATTATTATTTAGTACTTTAAATTAATATAATTTAGTGTTATATTTAATACACATCTTATAAAGAGTGATGGAGGGACTAGCCCTATGAAGTCACACCAACCTATTAAATTAGGTGGTAATGCTAGCACGATAAGATAACTTAAATACTCAAGGTTATCTTGAGTATTTTTTTTACCTTTGTAAGATGTATTATTAACTTTTTATGGAGGAGGAATTATTATGATAGAAAAAGTTAATCCAAGTCATCCAGATAAAGTAGCAGATAGAATCGCGGGTGCAATTGTTGATTTAGCATATACTAAATCAGATAATCCAAAAGTGGCAGTAGAGCTTCTACTAGGACATGGTAATTGTCATATTATTATTGAAACAAGTGAAGAATTTAAAGAGGAGGAAATTGATTCTATTGTTAAAAGAATAGGTGGAAATTTAAAACTTGATTTACAAGTTGTTAAACAAGATGAACATTTAAGTAATAATCAAGTTGGTAATATTAGATGTGGTGATAATGGAATATTTAAAGGTGTTCCACTTACACATGAAGAAAAGAGATTATCAAAAATAGCAAGAGATATTTATTCTAAATATCCATATGATGGCAAATATGTACTTGATGATAAAAAACTAATAATTTGTCAAAGCAATGCTTCTACCGAAGAACTAAGAAAAACATATATTAGAAGAGATACAATTATTAATCCTCTTGGTGAATGGATAGGTGGTTCATCAGTTGATAGTGGTGCAGTAAATAGAAAACTTGGTTCTGACTTAGGACACTCTGTAACTGGAGGAGGCATACATGGAAAGGATTTATCTAAAGCCGATGTTTCAATTAATATATATGCATTCTTAAAAGCCCAAAAAGAAGGTAAGGAAATAAATATTAGCTGTGCAATTGGAGATGAATATGTAGATGGTAAACCATATTCAGAAATAGTTAAAATAGCCGGGAAATATATTAAAAAGATAGGTGGTTTTGAAAAACTAGCTGAATGGGGATTATTTTAAACAATATAGATAAAAAAAGAAAAAAAGCATAATATCTCATGTTATAATTACTTTAGAGGGTGATTATATATGAGTAAGAAAGATTTTAGAATGTTTAATTTTTTTGGTGAAGAACCTCATATTTATAAAAATAAGCAAAGACAAAGAATGGTTGACTTTGAAAGTAAAACTTTAGATTCGAAATTTTTAGGTGAAGAAATAATAAAATATTTAGAAAACATCTTTGCTGGAGAGAGTATTTTTATTAATGAAGAAGCTTTAGATTATTTGGTAGGTACTAAACTTGGTTTAGAAGTTGTTAAATATGCAGTTGCTAAAAATGTTAAAGGAATAGTTGAATTTAATAATGAATCGAATAGTAAAGATGCATATTTATTATCAAATGGTTCAGCAAATGTATTTGGTATTAGAGAAGATAACTATTTAGCACTTGATTTATATTCTCCTGTTGATACTGAAGAAAGAATTAAGGTTTATAAAGACCTAACTGATTATATAAATAAGAAGACATATCCAATTGATGGAAATCCTGTATTCGGTTTTGATGGAGAATTATTTGGATATATTCCTACTTATGGAGGACCAACTTATCAAGAAAGACTTCGTGATGAATATAGTCTTGAAGAGTATAAAAATAAAATAGCTTTACTTACCGATGAAGAGGAACTATTTAAAGGTGTGGGTACAAGTTTTGATAATCTAAGCAAGTACTTTGGAATTGAAGGAGAAATTCATAATGAAGAACCAATTACTATACCAAAAGATGTACTTTCTAGAACCTTAATTAAACAAACTAAAAATACTAGAGTTTATAGTACTAAACAAAATATTTAATTAAAAAGAATAATAAATGTTATCATTTATTATTTTTTTATGCCTATTGTTTTAAAACTAATTTAAATGTATCATTATTATTGGAATATATGTGAAAGATGAGGATTATAAGATGATAGAGAACAACAATGAGGTACAAAATAGTGAAAACAATAGTTATGATGTATACTCTAAAATCATGGATGAAAATAACAATGAAGAAAAAAATCAAAACGTAGTAGAAGATTATACAAGTACTAGAAGTAGCTTTGTTCTAGTAACTGTATTATTCTCAGTTGTCCTAATTATTTGTTGTGTCTTCTATTATCTATTCTTTTTATATGATTATCCTACTAGTAAAAAGAGTAAGGAACTAATTAGTAATGAACTTAATGTAGACTTATCTAAACTTACCGTTAATAATAGTAATATTAAAACATATGAATTAGCTGACTATAATTCATTTATAAATGATTATAAAGGAAATAATTTACCAGATGTATATGTAACTAAATTCATATTTGATGGTGTTGATACTTACAAAGCTTTAGATATTGATGACTTTATTAAAAAAGGAAATGAAGTCGAACAAAAAACTCTTGAAGCAACAGTTTTAAATATAACAGCATCAGTTAAGTTAACAGGTAAACTTAAAGGAATGCTTGCTGTTAATACTAATAAAATAGATAATGACATATCAATAGTTTTAAACGGTGTATCAATTGATACAGAGTCAAAAAAGATTCCAGCTATATTTGTATATAACAAGGATACAAATTATTCTGAGCATAAAGTAACAATTAAAACACTTGATGGTACAACTAACAATATAGAAGGTGGAAAGTTTAAAAAAACAAGTTTAATACCATTTGAAGAATTGTCTAATTATATTAATAATTATTCAGGTGAATTTAATAGATATTATCAAGAGTACACTAAATACTATGGAGTTTATACTAAGGATCAAATTGATGATATATTATTTGCAAGAGTAATAGCTGATGATGAAGATTTAATAGAAGGAGATCCGTATTACTTCTATAAAGCAAGTGGAACAATTAGTTCTGATATCGACCTTTATTTTGAAGGCAAAGGTATTCTTAATGTAACAAGTAAGAATAAAGAAGGAATAGAAGTAAAGGGTAATTTAGCATTCATAGGTGGAGATGGAGAATATAATATTTCATCAAAAGATGATGGACTTAATACAACATCAATAAGAACCACTTACTCACCAGTTAGAAATGATATATTTATTAATGTTAAGTCTTTAACATCTATTGTTTCCCTAGATGCGTCTGAAGGAGATGCAATTGATTCAAATGGTAAGGTAACTATAGAAGGTGGAAGAATAATTGTTTTATCTAAACCAGGACAAGATGATGGTATAGATTCAACAGATGGTACATATATAAACGGAGGTACTATAATATCAACTGGTGATATGAATGTTAGAGCTGAGTCATCATCTAAACAAAGAACAGTTGTTTTAACGTTTAAAGAAAACGTTAATGAAAATGAACTTATTACAATGCTTGATAGTAACAACAATGTAGTATTCTCATATTTAACTGATAGACCTTATAAAGAATTATTGTATAGTTCTCCTCTTCTTAAAGATGATAGTTATGCTTTATATAAAGGTGGAGAAATAGATGGTACATCTATAAATGGTTTTTATGAAAGCGTTAATTCATTTAAAAATGGTGAACAACTTGCGTACTATCCAGTAAGAAATACACCTCCAACGGATTTTTCTTATAATGAGTCTGGGAATATTAATTCTATATTTAAAATAGAAGAAATGGTAAATTACTTTAGTAATATTACAAATTATATAAAATAAGAGATATATCAAATCGATATATCTCTTTTAATATTTTCGAGTAATTTATCCAAGTTTATTTTTATAATGTCACTATAAACTTTTTTCTTATTATATTTAATTGCATTACATTCAAATAAACATAGTAGAGTACTATCCATGATAGTAATTTGTTCCATCATTGCATGCATCTTTATAGATACATGTTTTTCTTTTCTATAGTCAGTTATATTTTCATCATATCTATATATTTCTAAAACTGAAGGAATAACTTTTCCGAATGATTTACTTACTAATAAATAATTTTCTCCTTTATACTCATAAAAACATATTCCTTGTACTCCTCCAAGAAACTTAATAGTTTTATAGGTTTTACTTATTCCACTTTTAACTAAATCGTATTTTTTTAAGATACTTTTACTTGTTTCATTATAGTTACCTACATAAAGTTTGTTATTACTCGCATATACATATGCAGCTGTTTTATCATTCCAAATATTAACTAACTCATCTGATACATCTACTCTTTTTATAAGAGGATTTATAGTATCAAGCGATAAACTCTTTTGCTCGTATCCTGATATACTTCCTTTTTTATCAGTTATCCAAATAAGTTTATTTTTATCATCAAATGTTAATCCACCTGCATGTGAGTTATTATATAATTCGCTTATTTTAATAAGCTCTAAGTTTTTATCAAAGGTATATAGTCTAGTATTATTACCTAGGCTACTATAAGCTGTTATATAAATATTATCTTTTAAATACATTATTCCTTGAGGTACATAATTATCTAAATTAGGTATATTAGATTTTGTAATTATAAAGTCCTGTATATCTATTTTATTTTTTTTACTTATGGTATTTAAAAATAATTTCATATATCTTATTCCTTGACCAAACATAATAATCACTTCCAAGTTTATTTTATCATATAAAGCCTTAAAGAACTGATAAATGAGAAGATAAATATGTTATAATACCTAAGAGAAGGTGTTACTGATGGATAATAAAATTTCATATTTTAGAGATATATTAACATATTTTATTTTAGCTATTATTTCTACCACTATTGCGTATAGTAATTTATTATTAGTAGAAGAAATAGAAAATGAATATACAGCATATAGAGTATACACTTACTCAGGTGCAAGAGAATACATTGGTTACTTTATTATGTTTGTGGCCATTTATGCTTTAATAGACTTTATTCGTAGAGTAAATAAGAATTTATACACTAAGGAAGTATATAAAATAATTTTAAAAGAAATTTTATTGTTTATATCTATTGGTATATTAACATTCCTTTATTTAATAATGCCTTATGTTTTATTAGTTGATATTCCTAATAAAGTAATACATGGTAGTAGATTCACATTCCTTCTTAAAAATATAATTATTTTCTTACCAGTTGTTTATTATCTAGTTAGGATAATTATTACTATTAAGAAAAAGATTGATTATGAAAATGGAATAATTGGAGAAGAAGATGAAGAGTAAGAAGATAATAGATTTTTATTTAATATGTTATAGACTTAAGAACTTAATAAGAACTGGTTGGCTTGATTGGCATCTTAATAAGGATAGAGTAGAGTCAGTTGCAGAACATATATATGGTACTCAAATGTTAGCTATTTCTATGTATTCAGAGTTTAACTATGATATAGATTTAGAAAAAGTAATAATGATGCTTGCCGTTCATGAACTAGAAGAAACAATAATTGGAGATTTAGTATTCTTTGATGTTACTAAAGAAGAAAAGACCAAAATGGGTCATGATGCAGTAGAAAAAATCTTAAAAGATTTACTTAAGGGTGAAGAGATTAAACAATATATTTTAGAGTTTGATGGATGTAAGACCAAAGAGGCTAAGTTTGCATATAACTGTGATAAGTTAGAATGTGACATTATGTGCAAACTATATGATGATGAAGGATTTTTCCCACTTGAATCTATTGAACAAGCTACTCATATAAGTAACCCTAAAGCAAAAGAAATCATAAAAAACGGGGAAGCTACTTTATCAGACCTTTGGATATCAAATGATCTAAATGTAATAGATTATGACGATAACTTTAGAGAAGTTGCTAAATATATTAAAAACAACCATATTACGGATAATTTACAAGAAAAATAATAAATGATAAAATCAAAGTGAGAGTGACTAATATGAAAAATGAACTTATTCAAAATTATAAAAATTTATATGAAAATATTATAGATATTGGGAGGTCTCTTTGACTTAGATAGTAAGAATAAGGAAATAGAAGAGATTGAAAAAGAATTAGAAAATCCTAATATCTGGGAAGATATGGATAATTATAATAAATTGTCTAGTAAACTAGCATCTCTAAAAAAAGATACAAAGACATATACTGAACTAGTTAGTACAATCAGTTCTTATATAGATATGTTAGATTTAGTTGATGAGTCAACTGATGAGTATATGGAAATATCAAATGAATATTCATCTATTGAAGAGACTGTAAGCGAATTTGAAACAAAAAGTTTACTTAACGGTGAATTTGATAAGGATAATTGTTATTTAGAAATACATCCAGGTGCCGGTGGTACTGAAAGTTGTGATTGGGCTAACATGCTTCTTAGAATGTATACAATGTTCTTTGATAAATTTGGATTTAAATATACCATCATAGATAAACTACCGGGAGAAGAAGCAGGTATTAAAAGTGTACTTATTTATGTAACTGGTGATAATGCATATGGTTATTTAAAAAGTGAAATAGGAGTTCATAGGCTAGTTAGAATTAGTCCTTTTAATGCAAATGGAAAAAGACAAACTTCTTTTGCGGCTGTTAATGTAACTCCTGAGTTTCCAAATGTATCAAAAGATATAGAAATAAGAGATGAAGATATTAGAGTAGATGTTTATAGATCATCTGGTAATGGAGGACAAGGAGTAAATACAACTGATTCTGCAGTAAGAATTACTCATATTCCATCAGGTATAGTTGTTACTTGTCAAAATGAAAGAAGTCAAATTAAGAATAAAGAAACAGCTCTTAATGTACTTAAGAACAA